>ERZ773269.72-NODE-72-length-100060-cov-10.463427_pt1 | contig 100060 bp, 95 predicted proteins | sample MGYA00511958_ERZ773269 | MGnify/ENA primary metagenome ERZ773269 (study PRJEB29015, sample SAMEA2737761) | human gut metagenome | biome: human gut; feature: human-associated habitat; material: faeces | place: China | collected 2012 ... | reverse complement strand
TCATACCTTGGTAGCTTAAATAATCAATTTTGTCTAACTTTTTTGTTGCACTTCACAACGCTTGGGTTCATTCTTAAATTAATTTTCATTACGTAAGCTAGGAACCTCTTGATCATTATCCTTATTTGGGCTCCACCAGCCTTGCTTATTAATATAGTTGCTTGGTAAACACATGAAAACCAATACAACGATTTCTAAAGTAGCCATCAGTCCTTCGCAAAATGCGTTATCAACGTTTCCTAAAACAACTGAAAGGAGCCAAACGGCAAACAGGAACCAACCGGAAAGGCCGACATCCCGAAGCCGACGAACAGTGATTGAAATTGCGGGGAAGATATTAGCAAACCCGAAAACTCCCATGATAACTACGATGATTAGTACCATCCCCAGTCCTTGGGTTGTCCCGTTTACCAAGGAGCCAATTGATGAAACCCCAGAAGCGGCTAGTAGAAACCATAAAATAGCATAAATAATGACGTTCATTAACACTGCCCACCAGTAATCCGCTCTGGTTGAGGTTGTCTGATATTTAAATGCATTTTCCCAATAATATTTGTAAGCCTTTAACATAATTACATTCCTCCTAATCATTATATTTACTATAGCATATTAATGGAGGCCTTAATTATTAAAAACCTCCCTAATGCATATCAGTTTATATTATTCTGTATTCACACTAGAATATAAGTATGGGAAGGAAAGGTATTGGATTTTTATATAAAGGAGCTGTTTTTAATGAAAATTGCTAAAAAGCCACTTTCTAAAAAGCAAAAAATTGCGGCTGTTAGTTTGATTAGCAGCGCAATTGCCTTACCCGTATGCATTTTTGCCAAAAAGCATTCAAAATAAAGAATAAAATATAGCAGTAACTTAAAAACTGTCACCTGAGTTAATAACTTGGGTGGCAGTTTATTTTGGTATTAATGGCTAAAAACTAAGAATGTATTTTTATTGAGCAGTGTAACCCCCGTCAGTAACAAATTCAGAGCCAGTACTGAATGAAGAACGATCAGAAGCGAGGAAGACACACATGTTAGCAATTTCATCTGCGTCACCGAGCCGGCCCATTGGGTGTAATGCTTCCAAATCAGCCCGTATTTCTGGGTAGGCATCAACCATTGGTGTATGAGCGTATCCAGGGTGAACAGAGTTGATCCGAATTGGATAGTTCTTGTCACAGCAGTAGAGGGCAGCGGACTTAGTGATTAGTCGAACGGCACCCTTAGCAGCGTTGTAAGAGAAGAGGTTTGGAATCCCAATTAATCCAGCGATTGAGCAAAGGTTAATGATCGATCCACCATTCTTCTTCATATGCTTGATGGCATATTTTTGACCAAGCATAACTCCATCAAGGTCAACGGAAAGAATCTTGTGGAAGTCTTCCATCTTAACGTCTTCAGCATTATCGAACAGCAGGATTCCAGCGTTATTCAGCAAAATATTCACTGGCCCGAAAACTTCTTCAGCTTTCTTAAATACTTCTGGCCATGAAGATTCATCAGAAACATCTTGCTTGATGAAAATGGCCTTATCACCAAATTGTTCAGCCTGTTTTTGTCCTTCAGCATCATCAACATCAGTCATGACAACCTTAGCTCCTTCATCAATGAAGGCCTTGGTACTTGCAAGACCGAACCCCTTAGCCGCACCAGTTACAATCGCGATTTTGCCTTCTAGTTCACCCATAAAGAAACACCCTTTCTATATAGAAACCAACATTAATTCATTTGTAATCGCTTACATGTTAATGTTATCACTAAGTAATAGATAAAACAAACTTAATTGATGATAAAAGGTGATTAACCTTGTGGCTTTATGGTTGGAACTCCTTTGCTGACTAAGTCTTTAATATTAAGCAACTCATTTAATTGAATTTTTATTTTGCTATATTTAATATAGTGTATTATTATTCATTAATAACAAATAATTTTAGTGTTATATGAATATCGGATGTATGATATGATTTTATTGTAAACGGTTACCTTAGCAAATGTTTTTTCAGGAGGGGTCATCATGGAAAAGCAGAAGCAAATTGATATTTTAGCGAAGTTGATCAGTATTAAGTCAGTAAACGATAACGAGGGCGAAGTCGCTGACTATATCGAATCACTTTTTGCCCCATATCAAGATCAGGGGGTTCAGATTGATCGGATTCAATACGCTCCAGGACGAGATAATTTGGTAGTGACAATTGGTTCTGGTGACCGGATTTTGGGCTTTTCTGGTCATGAGGATGTAGTTTCTGCTGGGGATGAAGCTGATTGGCAGACGGATCCATTTCAAGCAACGATAAAAGATGGTAATTTGTACGGCCGTGGCGCTTCTGATATGAAGAGTGGGTTAGCTGGTCTAATCATTGCTGAACCGGGGAATGATATGACTGAGATCGGCTACACGTCGAAGGGAGTCATTGATTATATTGTTACCTCGGTAGGAAAGCAGGCCCATAGTTCTCAACCGGAAAAGGGGATTAACGCGATTGATCACCTAATTGATTTTGCGACCCAAGTAAAGCCGTTAATGGCACAATTTGATCAGGTAAACCCAATTCTGGGTAAACTGACCCATGTTCAATCCGTTTTCCAGGGTGGTTCGCAGATTAATTCCGTTCCTGATAAGGCAATTATTAAAGGGAACATCCGAACGATTCCTGAATACCCGAATAAGGTCGTCTTTGCTGCCTTAAATGATCTGGTAGAAAAGTTGAACCAGAAGGATGGCTATGATTTAAGTATTCGTTATAGTTTTCCGGAAGAAGCAATGCCGGGAGACAAGAATGCTCCATTGATTAAGCTGATGGAAAAGGTTCATGGTGAAATATTTAAGGATCGCCCAGTAAAAGCAATCGGTCAATCTGGTGCAAGTGATGGTTCAGAATTTCTTCATGGAAAAGGTGACTTTGCAATTGCGGAAATTGGACCAGGGAACAATACGCAACACCAAACTGATGAATTCGTGAATATTGAAACTTTTTATAAGTCAGTCGAATTCTATAAACAAGTAGCTAAGGAATTCTTTACAAAGTAGGTGAGCTTATGGAGAAAAAAGTAGAAAAGAAGCATCGGTTCCATATGCCCTCGGCCTTTACAATTCTTTTCTTGCTGATTGCTTTAATCGCAGTCTTGACCTGGATTATACCGGCTGGGGAATACAAAGTTAATAGTGCGGGAAATATGATCTCTGGTACTTATCACACGGTTGCTAGTCACCCGTAAGGAATTTGGGACATCTTTATGGCGCCAATTATTGGAATGATTGGTGATAAGGCAACTACTGGTGCGATTGATATTGCTCTTTTTATTCTGGTTATTGGTGGTTTTCTGGGGGTTGTTAATAAGACTGGCGCTCTGGACGACGGTATCCGTTCGATTGTGGAGAATTCTAAGGGACATGAAAAACGGTTAATTGTTGTGCTGACGATTATCTTTGCAATTGGTGGTTCCACGTATGGAATGGGTGAAGAAACCCTCGCATTTTTCCCGCTGATCGTCCCAATCATGATGGGAGTCGGCTATGACTCACTTGTTGCTGCTGGGATTATTTTACTCGGGACTAGGGTTGGTGATTTAGCATCAACAGTTAGTCCGTTCTCAACCGGGGTCGCTTCTGGTATCATTAAAATTTCTCCTGGATCAGGACTCGGTTCCCGGATCATCTTATTGATCATTGCGACCGCCTTAACGATTGCTTTTGTATTACGCTATGCTGACAAGATTAAAAAGGATCCGACAAAATCATTAGTTTATTCGCAACGAAAAGCGGATATGAAGTTCTTTGAAGTTGACCAGCGGACGACAAAACCACAACCGTTAACCAAGGTTTAAAAGCATGTCCTCTGGGTCTTTGCTTTAACGTTTATCATTATGATTGTGGGGTTAGTTCCCTGGACAAGTATTAATAAGTCCTGGACATTCTTTGAAAGCTTTACTAAATGGCTCACCCAGATTCCGTTCCTTGGCGACTTCTTAGGTGCTGATATGACCGCATTGGGTAGTTGGTACTTTAACGAAATTACAATGCTGTTCTTATTTATGTCAGTCGTCATTATGTTTGTTGGTCACATTAAAGAAACCGAATTTATTAATTCCTTTATGAGTGGGATGAGTGACCTGCTGAATGTTGCAATTATTGTTGCGGTTGCTCGGGGAATCCAGGTTGTTATGAATAACGGTAAGATTACCGGAACAATCCTTCATTGGGGTGAAATTTCTTTAGCGGGAATGCCCAAAGCTGCTTTTATTATCTTAGCCTTTATATTCTTTATTATTCTCTCATTCCTGATCCCATCAAGCTCTGGATTAGCTGCAGCAACGATGGGGATTATGGGTTCGTTGGCTCAGTTTGCCCACGTTGACGGGAGTGTATTGGTTACTTCTTACCAGGCCGCTACGGGATTGATTACTGCAATTACACCGACTGCTGGAATGCTGGTTGGTGCTCTCGCTCTTTCACGGATCCCAATTACGATCTATTGGAAGTGGGTTTATAAATTTATTCTTCTCCTATTCTTAGTAACTTGTGTTTACCTCGCAATCTTAACAGCACTTTAAAAGTAAAGCAGGCAAGTGATCGTCAACCAATTCGATTCCTTGTCTGCTTTTAATTATTCAAATTGCTAAAATTCGCCCGGCTTAGCAATGTAATCATCACGGCCGTTTGGATTTCCAGACCACTTATATTTGTCATACCAGATTGAGTGCTTTTCTTCATCGAGCATTGCAATTGCTTCCATTTCATCCGCGTCTAATTCAAAATCATAGACATCACGATTTTCTCGCATCCGTTCTTCATGAATTGATTTAGGGATAACGATGAAGCCTTGCTGAAGCTCCCAGCGAAGGATCACTTGTGCTGGTGACTTCCCATGCTCCTTAGCAATCTTACCAATCACTGGACTATTTAGTAGTTGACCATTGCCTAGTGGTGACCAGGCTTCCAATTGAATGTGATTATCCTGACAGAAGGCAACGGTATCCGGTTGATGAATTCGTGGGTTGAACTCAATCTGGTTGACCATTGGCATGATATTAGCGTGATCCATTAAATTCTGGAGGTGGTTAACATCAAAGTTGCAAACCCCAATTGCCCGCGCCTGTCCGTCATTATAAATCGCTTCTAGTGCTCGCCAGCTTTCGATATATTTATTAAATACGGGCCAGTGGAGAAGGAGGAGATCAACATGGTCGGTGCCAAGCTTCCTTAATTGTTCATTAAAGGCATTTCGAAGCTGATCAAAGTTCCCTTGGTCCCCGTTAAAAATCTTGGTAGTAAGGAAAAGCTGCTTTCGCTCAATTCCTGAGTCTTTAATTCCTTGACCAACCTGTTCTTCATTTCCATATTGTTTAGCAGTATCAATTAACCGATAATGATTTTTAATCGCGTCAGTAACGACCTTGGCGGTTTGATTAAAGGGAATTTTCCAAACCCCAAAACCAATTTGTGGCATTTCAATCCCATTACTTAGCTTAATTAATTTTTGTTGATTTTTATTCAACATTTTCACCTTCTCAGGTTAATTTTAGCAGTAATTGTTCTGGGTGATGAAGATGAATTATATTTAACTGGTTTATTTCCATTGATAATTCTTTTGGGCAGGTTTTTTAAGGCCAATTACTTTCTTATTGCATTTAACTTTGATTGTTTCTGGACGACTATAATCAGTCGACTGAACCGATCTGGTAAGAGCGGCGGCTTGATTGCTAATGCTTGTCTTGTCATTTTTGGTCATTTCTTGAAAACCTGGCTTGACCTGAATGATAATTGTTTTGCGATTAAGATAATAAATTCGCTGAATATATTTTGCATAATCATAATTACCCGGATCACTGTCGGCATATTCCTGATGCTCTTCAAGGTTATCAGTAAGCTGCTGATTGATCCTTCTTAAAGGTTGTTGCTTAGCATTTGCATTGCCAATATTTAGGATTAGACTAAAAGATAAGACCAATAAAATAATGAACGCTTTTTTATGCATAATGGACTCCTTAGTGACTTGAAAGTGGCAAAGTGTGAGGTGCTTTTGATGAAAGATGAATTAACGATTTCTAAAATAACGACTGAAATGATCAAGATACCTCTGGAGCGACCATTTATTACTCATCTCCATACGGTTAATGCAATCCATGCAATCAGGGTGAAGATAAGATTGAAAAATGGGCTAGTTGGTATCGGTGCCGCAACTCCAAATGAAATGGTTACGGGTGATAATATTGACACTCTTAAGATAATTATTGAAGAGGTAATTGCACCACGACTAATTAACTCTTCTTTGGCTAATGTTGAACCCCTGATGAAACGATTGCATACTGCTGTAGTAGCAAACGGACCAGCAAAGGCCGCGGTTGATATCGCAATTTATGACTTGTTAACTCAAATTTACCACGTGTCACTTAACCATTTGCTTGGTGGGAGTAAACAATCAATGGCGACCGACTATACTATCAGCATTGGTAAGCCAACTGAAATGGTGGAGCAGGCAAAGAAGGCGGTTCAACGTGGGTTTACTGCATTAAAGATTAAACTTGGCGACCATTCCATTGATGAGAATGTGGAGAGTGTTAAGCAAATTGCTCAAGCTGTCGGATCGGACGTTACATTACGCCTTGATGTTAATCAAGGGTGGGGTTATAAGCAAGCCTTGCGAGCTTTCAACATGCTAGCTGACGCGAATCTAAACCTTGATTTTATTGAGCAGCCGCTTCCAGCAAATCAGTTGCGTGAGTTAGCGCTGCTCCGTCAGCAATCAACCATTCCGTTAATGTTGGATGAAAGTGTATTTACACCAGCGGATGCCTTACGGGTAATTAAAGCGGGAGCAGCAGATTATGTTAATATTAAATTAATGAAGTGTGGAGGAATCTACGAAGCAACTAAGATTAATCAGTTGTGTGAAAGTGCAGGAATTCCGTGCATGGTTGGTAGTATGATTGAGGCTCCTGAAAGTATTGCGGCTGCGGTAGCCTTTGCTAATGCTCACGCTAATGTTTACTTTATTGATCTTGACTCAGTTTATATGATTAAGAATGATCTCGATTTGGGCGACCTTAAGCGGGTTGGAATCCATTTATGGCACGTGTAATTTTAAATTTCCTGGCATTATTTTATGATGCTGGGATTTTTCATTTTCCACATTACGTCTAAATTCGTTATAATTAATGTATTATTTTTTTCGAGGTTAGACATGAGTAAAGTATATGCAGTTAGGAAGGGGCGGCACCCAGGAATTTATCTTACCTGGCCAGAATGTCAGCAGGAAATTAATGGTTATCCGGGTGCGGTGTATAAGAGCTTTTCCAGTAAGTCGTTAGCTAGAGAATGGCTTGCTGGCGATGATAAAAGTCAAACAAAAGATAAAGATCATGATGGTAAGCTAAATGATCCAAATATCATTTACCTGTATACAGATGGTGGTTCACGCAATCACGGTAATAAGCCGGGGCAGCACGTTAAGCAAACAGATAAAGCGGCTTGGGCATTGCTGATCAGTAAAGGTAGTCAGCAATTTACCAAGACTGGTGGTGAGTTTGGCGCGACGAATAATCGGATGGAATTAATGGCGCTCCGGAATGCTCTCCAGATTTTAGTAAAGAACCAAAAACAAGAGGACCCAATTATTGCAGTTCTTGACTCACACTATGTCCTAGACCCGATCATGAAGAATTGGTTGAATGGTTGGCAACATCGGGGGTGGAAAACAAGCACTGGTTCACCGGTGGCTAATCAAGAGTTGTGGCAAGAGGTTATTCAATTACTACCACAGTTTAAGCAGCTACATTTTCAATGGACTAAGGGACATGCAAACAACCAAGGCAATGTTATTGTTGATCACTTATTAAACCAAACAATGGATCAAATGGGGGAAGAATAATGAAAATTGGAATTGATAAGATGGCATTTGCAACTACTGACGAGTATATTGATTTACGCGAGTTAGCTCGTGAACGGGGAGATGAGCCTGATAAGTACACGATTGGAATTGGTCAGGATCGGCAGGCAGTTGTTCCACCAACTCAAGATATTGTCACTTTGGGAGCAGCAACAGCCAAGAAGCTATTATCCGAAGATGACAAAAAACATCTTTCCACTGTGATTGTAGCTACTGAATCAGGGATTGATAATTCTAAGGCAAGTGCCATTTATATCAAACATCTTTTGGAACTGGATGATTTTACCCGTGCAGTTGAATTAAAGGAAGCCTGTTATTCAGCAACGGCAGGGATTCAGTTTGCTAAGGGATTAGTTGCGATGAATCCTCAGTCGACAGTCTTAGTAATTGCAGCTGATATTGCTCGTTATGGGTTGAAAACACCTGGTGAGGTTACCCAAGGAGCTGGGGCAGTCGCAATGTTGATTTCTGCTGACCCTCACATCTTGGCTCTTGAGGATACTACGGTTTCATATACAAAGGATGTTATGGATTTTTGGCGGCCGCTTTACGCAACCGAAGCACATGTGGATGGCAAATACTCGACTAATGTTTACATTGACTTTTTCCTCCAATGCTGGCAACGCTATCAACAAATGACCGGACGCCAATTAGATGATTTTGCTGCCTTAACTTTCCACTTGCCATTTACCAAGATGGGGAAGAAGGCATTGGAGGCGCTTCTCAAGGACAATCAATCACCGGTTGCTAATAAATTGCGTGAGCAGCTGACCGCAAGTCAAAAGTACTGTCGTGAGGTAGGAAACCTCTATACTGGTTCACTTTACCTTGGAGTAATGTCACTCTTACAAAATGGTCAAGTTAATCCTGGGGACCGGATTGGTCTCTTTAGTTACGGTTCCGGAGCAGAAGGTGAATTCTACAGTGGGATTCTTCAGCCTCACTTTGAAAAATACTTGAGTGACGTTAAGGATGATCTAGCAAATCGTCATCAGGTTTCAATTGCTGAATATGAGAAGCAGTTCAATTCACAACTGGGGATGAACCCGGATGATGTTGAATTAGATTGGCAATCAGATCCAGCACCGTTTATATTAAAGGGTCAAAAGGAACACAAACGGATTTATCAGGAAAAGAAATAAAGTGTTACAATATAATTAACACAAACGGGGAGCTTGTATAACAGGCTGAGAGGAAGATGTGATCTTCGACCCATGGGACCTGATTTGGATAATGCCAACGGAGGGAATTCAGTTAAGAATTTTAGAATCGATCAGGTAGGTGCCTGGTCGATTTTTCTTTATCAAGATCAAGTTTCGCTAATCAATAAAAGGATGGTGAAACTGATGCAACATAAGACATCACTGGTAGAAAATGGAATGATTTGGTGCGGCGCGGGAATATCAATTGCAGAGATTTTGACAGGAACTTACTTAGCGCCATTGGGAATGGTTAAAGGAATAACAGCCATTATCTTAGGTCATTTAATTGGCTGTGGGTTGCTTTTCCTTGCTGGAATAATCGGTGGCCAGTTGCGGATTAGTGCGATGGAATCGGTAAAAATCAGTTTTGGCCAATTTGGTGGAATCTTTTTTGCTAGTCTAAATGTTTTACAACTGATTGGCTGGACGGGAATCATGATTTATGATGGATCGCTGGCGGCTAATGGCCTTTGGAAGTTAGGCCAACCATTATGGTGCGGATTGATTGGATTCCTAATTATAGTGTGGTTAATTATCGGGATTCGTCGCTTAAGATGGCTGAACACCATTGCTTTAACTGCTTTATTACTTTTGACGATTTGGTTGTGCTATTTAATTTTTGCAGAGCCACATGTTAATAGCCACTTGGGGACACTATCATTTGGGCAAGGATTAGAATTGGCCGTTTCAATGCCCCTATCCTGGCTTCCTTTAATTTCTGATTATACTTCTGTTGCCCAAAAACCGATCCAAGCGAGTGGAGTTAGTGCGTTCACTTATGGTGTCATTAGCTGTTGGATGGCAATTATTGGTCTTGGCTCAACTCTATTAACCGGGCAGACAGATATTGCCAAAATAATGGTCGGTGCTGGTGTTGGAATTAGCGGATTAATTATTGTTCTCCTCTCAACGGTTACAACCACGTTTATGGATGCTTATTCTGCAGGAGTATCTGCGCAAACATTAAAGGTTAAGTGGTCCTCACGTTTAACGGCGATTATTGTAACCGTTATTGGAAGTGCTGGTGCAATTATTTTGCCGATGGATAATTTTAGTAACTTCCTTTATATCATTAGCTCAGTCTTTACCCCGATGATTGCCATTCAGATTATGGATCGCTTTGTTCTTCGGCTTGACAATAAGGATCGCTGGATTAGTTGGAATCATTTTATCTTATGGCTAATTGGTTTTATAGTATACCGCTGCTTAATGTTAGTAGATCTTCCCGTAGGAAATACGTTGCCCGATATTTTAATTGTGATCTTTTTGGTGTGGATTGTCGATCACAAAAAAAGGCAGGAATGAACAAAATTATTAGTTCATTCCTACCCTCAATAAAGAAACATTGCTAATTAAAGGGAAGTTTAGAAAATGTGGTCACGGTATAGACCAATAACCTTGCCAAGAATAGTAACGTTATCCAGATAAATAGGCGCCATTGCATCGTTCTCAGGTTGAAGGCGGAATCGGTGATTCTCTGGCTCTTTATAGAACCGTTTGCAAGTAGCTTCATTATCACTTGTCATTGCAATCACAATCTCACCATCTTTAGCGGTTGATTGCTTACGAACAATTACGTCATCACCATCAAGAATTCCGGCTTTGATCATGCTAGTACCGTGAATTTTTAACATGAATAATCCAGATGCATCTTTAATTGAAGGTGGTAGGGGAAAATAATCTGTGGTGTCTTCTACTGCTAAGATAGGCTGTCCTGCGGTAACAACACCGATCATTGGGATCTCTTTTTGCTCTGGTTCAATTCCTAAGAGATCTAATCCCTGTTTAGTAATCTCAAGTGCTCGCGGCTTGGAAGGATCCTTTTGTAGGTAACCTTCCTTGATTAGATTATTTAGGTGAGAATGGACAGTAGAGGTTGAGGAAAGGCCAACAGTTCCACAGATTTCACGGACTGTTGGTGGATACCCGTGATCCTTAACGTGTTTATAAATGCAACTTAATACGGCAATTTGTTTTTGACTTGCTACTTTTGCCATTTTGACACCTCATTTGGCTAGATTATTATTAATCTTAGAATACCATAGTAATCGTCAACTTTCAAACGTACGTTCGCGAAGAAGTTAGTACATATCTTGAAAATAATTATTAAGTTAGCTAAGATCGAAGTAAATAGTTAAATTAAGGATATTTGGAATGCGAGGAGATAATTATGGCTGAATCTACAGACCAAGAAAAATTATTAAAGCGAATTAACGAGCTTGCCCATAAAAATAAAGAAGAAGGGTTAACAGAGGCTGAAACTAAGGAACGGGCAAAACTACGGAAAGAGTATCTTAAGAACTTCCGTGAAGCAATGCGGAGTAATATCGAAATGATGCGAATCTTTGATGATAATGGTAAAGAGGTTACTCCGGAAAAGGTTCGTGAAATTCAACGGAAAAAGGGATTACGTGATGATTAACCTTGTTTAGCCCTTTTCAATTCGACTACTTTCGTGTACTATTGAACAGTAACTAAAAAAGGAGGAAAGTAGTTGTGGCATTAACAATTTCATTGGTAATCCTCGCCTTACTAATCGGTTTAGTTGGCGGTTTCTTTGGTGCTCGTCGTTACATGGAAAACTATCTCCGCAATAATCCACCTATTAGTGAAGAAATGTTGCGGACGATGATGTTGCAAATGGGCCAAAAGCCATCTAGTCGAAAGTTACATCAAATGATGCAAACCATGAAGGCACAAGCCAAAAAAGCAAACAAGTAATTAAATAAAAAAAGAAACTGGAATTTTATTTCCGGTTTCTTTTTTATTTAGAAATCATCGTCTTTTGGTTTAGGCGGCATGATGTATTTATAGTTAGGATTGATTTGGTGATCTAGCTCATCAAATGATTGCTGCATTTCGCTCTCTAACTTAGCTTGGCTTTCCTCGTCAAGTTTGTTCTTCCGGTCAATATAAATTGGCTTTCCAAAGGCAATGTGACGGGAATGCCGTTTAAACAATTCACTAAATTTGAGTGGCCCTTGGTAGACCACAGGAACCAGCGGAACGTTTGCTAATTTAGCAATTAATGTTGCTCCACCCTTTAATTTACTGGAATAGCGGGAGCCTGATGGAAAAATAATTGTTGATAGATCTGTTTTTCGTAAGATTTGTACCGGCTTTTTTATTGCTGAAGGACCAGGATGTTTGCGGTCAACCGGGAAGGCGTTTAACTTTTTTAAAAAGTAGGCAGCAATTGGGTTCTTGAATAACTCCTTCTTTGCCATAAAGCTAAATTTCTTGGGGTAGATTGCGAGGGCAATTAAAACTGGATCCATCCATGTTCGATGGGGAGCAACAATGATATAATTGCCGTCAGGTATGTTTTCCTTATTATAAATTTTTGCTTTGCCATTGATTAGGTTTAAGAATGGTTGAACAATGGCAACGAGAAATGAATATAACATAAAATCATCCAATCTAATCTGTATAATAACTGGCATTATTATGACTAAAAAAGTAATTCCTTGCAAGTCTAAAAGAGGTGAATAATAAATGGATGACGAAAATTTATTGAAGGCAGACGAACGAATTGACCAATTATATAGTCAGGATGTCCAAATCATTCAGAATCCCCATTGCTTTGCTTTTTCTCTTGACGCTGTTCTTCTAGCTGACTTTGTTCGCCCAAATAAGAAGCGTCAGGCGAACATCATTGATCTTTGTGCTGGTAATGGTGCGATTGGCCTCTTCCTGCATAATAAGCTTGGTGGTCATTTTACAGAGGTCGAGTTGCAGAGGCCAATTGCTGATATGGCGGAACGGACAATTAAGCTGAACCGTCTTGAGGAACGTTATGATGTTTTGAATATGGATATTAAAGATATTTACAATCAAATTCCCAAGGATTCTGCGGATATTGTCCTGTGCAATCCGCCATATTTCCCCAATAACGAACATAGTCAAAAGAACCCTAATCGAGCTTTAGCAATTGCACGGCATGAAATCACAACTAATTTGACAATGGTTGTAGAAAAGATGAGTGGCTTATTGAAAATGAATGGTCGGGGATACTTAGTTCATAGACCGGATCGCTTAGCAGAAATCTTGACTGAATTAACCAGTCATCGTCTTGCGCCCAAGCGGATTCGCTTTATTCATCCCAAACCGGATCGGGAAGCTAATATTGTCTTGATTGAAGTAATAAAAGATGGGGGAAACGGGGGAATCCGAATTGTCCCGCCATTAGTGGTTAATCAACCCAATGGTGAATACGGACCCGAGGTGCAACAGTTATTATATGGAGATAAAAAGTAAACATTATTATATATATGTCCTTCATTGTGCAGACAAAAGCCTTTATTGTGGCTTTACCACTAACGTACAACAACGATTCAATACCCATCAGTCTTATAAGGGAGCTAAATATACTCGTGTAAAATCACGCCACCCGCTCCGATTGATGTATTGGTGCGAATACCCAACAAAGCATAAGGCGTTAAGTGCTGAATACCATTTTAAGCACCAAAGCAGACGACAAAAGGAACGCTACCTTCATGTAAGAGGAATCAAGATTTAAATTAATTCATTAAGTTAAGGATAAATGCTTGTCAGATGAGATGCTTTTTTGTATACTATATTTCGGTGTTAAACGCCAATTTCACACCCAATAGGATGGTGGTTAATGTGCTATTTTAGTTTGACTGCCAGATGATTATTGGGGAGGAAAAAACATTTTGGAGGTACATATTTTATGTCTGTTGTTACTATGAAGCAATTGCTTGAAGCCGGTGTTCACTTCGGTCACCAAACTCGCCGTTGGAACCCAAAGATGGAAGAATACATCTTTACTGAACGTAACGGTATCTACATCATTGACTTACAAAAGACTGTTAAGTTAATCGATACTGCTTACAACTACATGAAGGATGTTGCTGCTGATGGTGGTGTTGTTCTTTTTGTTGGTACTAAGAAGCAAGCTCAAGATGCAATTGAAGAAGAAGCTACTCGTGCAGGTCAATACTACGTTAACCACCGTTGGTTAGGTGGTACCTTGACTAACTGGAAGACTATTCAGTCACGGATTGCTCGTTTGAAGGAATTGAAGAAGATGTCTGAAGACGGCACTTTTGATGTTCTTCCAAAGAAGGAAGTTGCTGTTTTGACTAAGCAACGCGAAAAGCTTGAACGTTTCTTAGGTGGTATTGAAGATATGCCAAAGATCCCTGATGTAATGTTCATCGTGGACCCACACAAGGAACAAATTGCTGTTAAGGAAGCTCAAAAGCTTCACATTCCAATCGTTGCTATGGTTGATACCAACACTGACCCTGACGACATCGATTACGTAATTCCATCAAACGATGATGCTATTCGTGCCGTTCGTCTTATCACTTCCAAGATGGCTGATGCTGTTATCGAAGGTAAGCAAGGTCAAGATGACAACAAGCAAGCTGATGCTAACGACGCAACTGAAGAACATGAAGAAGTTTCTGAAGATTCATTGAAGAATCTTAAGGACAGCGTTGAAGGCAAGTAATTAAACGATAATTAAGTATTAAATACTTGGGCTGTTTGCGTACGGACCATTGTGGCCTGAGTACCAAATAGCCTTTTTTATTAAAAAGTTAAACGAAGGAGAGATCTAATCATGGCTGAAATTAAAGCTGCTCAAGTTATGGAATTACGTAAGAAATCTGGTGCCGGTATCATGGATGCCAAGAAGGCATTAGTTGCTAGTGATGGTGACATGGATAAGGCAATGGACTACTTGCGTGAAAAGGGTATTGCCAAAGCTGCTAAGAAGAGTGATCGTGTTGCTGCCGAAGGGTTAGCTGACATTGCTGTTAGTGGTAATACCGTTGCTATCGTTGAATTAAACTCAGAAACTGACTTCGTTGCTGCAAGTGACCCATTCAAGGACTTACTGAAGAAGGTTACTAAGTTAATCAGCGAAAACAAGCCTGCAAACGTGGAAGAAGCGCTTGCTATGAAGACCGAAAACGGCACTTTAAATGATGACTTGATCAGCACTACTCAAAAGACCGGTGAAAAGATCAGTCTTCGTCGTTTTGCAGTTGTTGAAAAGAACGATAACGACAGTTTTGGTGCATACCTTCACCAAGGTGGCCAAATCGCTGCTCTTGTTGTTCTTGAAGGTGGAAATGAAGATGCAGCTAAGGATGTTGCCATGCACGTTGCTGCTATCAACCCTGAATTCATGACTCGTGATGATGTATCTCAAGATCGTCTTGATCGCGAACGTGAAGTCTTCAAGGAAGAAACCTTAAATGAAGGTAAGCCTGCTAAGATCGTTGACAAGATCGTTGAAGGTCGTTTGAACAAGTTCCTTTCACAAATTTGCTTGGCCGACCAAGACTTTGTTAAGAACCCAGACCAAACTGTTGCAGAATTTGTTTCTGCTAACGATGGTAAGTTGAAGTCATTTATTCGTTACGAAGTTGGTGAAGGAATCGAAAAGAAGCAAGATGACTTTGCTCAAGAAGTTAAGGACCAAATGAACTAAACAACGTTCGGCTAAAAAGGGCGTACTCTTTGAAGTGCGCCTTTTTTTGAAAACATTACCATTAGGAGGCAGGTTTATGTCAGACATTAAATACAATCGTGTCATTTTAAAGCTCAGTGGGGAAGCTCTAGCCGGTGAAAAAGGTTTTGGGATTAATCCACCAGTACTTAAAGATGTTGCCAAGGAATTAAAAGAAGTTCATGAATTAGGGGTTCAAATTGCTATCGTTGTTGGTGGTGGAAATATGTGGCGTGGCGTTACCGGGGCTGAACTCGGTATGGAACGTGCCCAGGCTGACTACATTGGAATGTTAGCAACTATTATGAATGCGCTATCTCTTCAAGATGCCTTGGAATCACTTGATGTTCCAACCCGGGTCCAAACTTCTATTGAAATGCGTCAAATTGCGGAACCATATATTCGACGGAAGGCTATTCGCCATCTTGAAAAGGACCGAATTGTGATTTTTGCTGGTGGTACAGGAAGCCCATACTTCTCAACTGATACTACTGCTGCATTACGCGCAGCTGAAATTAATGCAGATGCTATCTTAATGGGAAAGAACGGCGTTGATGGTGTTTATAATGCTGATCCAAATAAGGATGCTAGCGCGGTTAAGTTTGATCATTTAACTCACATGGATCTGATTGAAAAGAATCTCCATGTTATGGATACCACCGCAAGTTCACTTTCTATGGATAATCATATTCCATTAGTTGTATTTAACCTAAATACTCCCGGAAATATTATGAAGGTTGTTAAGGGACAAGAAGTTGGAACCACGATTGAGGGGGATTAACCTATGGCTACAGGTAAACAAATTTTAAATGAAGCAAAGGACAAAATGGCAAAGTCTGGAGATGCATTACGTCGGACTTTAGCTGATATTCGTGCAGGACGAGCAAATGCTAGTCTGCTTAATGGTGTGAAAGTAGATTACTATGGTGCTCCAACACCACTTAACCAGGTGGCATCAATTACAATTCCTGAAGCACGTCAATTACTTGTTACTCCATATGATGAAAGCTCATTAGATAACATTGAAAAAGCAATTTATGCTGCAAATCTTGGCTTAACACCACAAAATGATGGTTCAGCAATTCGGATTTTGATTCCACAATTAACTGAAGAACGGCGAAAAGAGCTTGTTAAGGATGTTAAGGCTGAACTTGAAAAGGCCAAGGTTGCTGTTCGAAATGTTCGTCGTGAAGCGATGGATGACTTGAAGAAGGGTAACAAAGACGGCGATTTCAATGATGATGAATTTCATGATCTTGAAAAGAAGGTTCAAACCGAGACCGACAACGGGATTAAGAACCTTGAAAATATTGCTGCTGATAAGGAAAAAGAATTAATGGGCTAGATTAGTCTCAATTACTAATTGAGAGTGGGAAAATGAATTAGGAAGCTAGTTCATTCTCGCCCTTTTTTTGGTTGGGGTTGGCTTTTCTCCCTAATACATTTATAATTGACAAGTAGTTTTTACTTTAAACACAAAATTTTGTCTGGAGGAACTATTTTGTTTGGCAAAAAAGAAGGATCCTCGACTAGTAATGCGAAGTTAGACCCAAACCGAATTCCTGACCATATTGCGATTATTATGGATGGAAACGGTCGCTGGGCTCAAGAGCGTCATTTGCCACGTGTTGCAGGCCATAAACAGGGAATGCAGACCGTAAAAAATGTAACGATCGCTGCTAGTGAATTAGGGGTAAAGGTTCTATCACTCTACGCTTTTTCTACCGAGAATTGGAAACGACCTTCGAGTGAAGTAAGTTATTTGATGCAACTACCAATCAAGTTCTTTTCAACTTTTGTTCCAGATTTAGTTAAGCATAATGTTCGGGTGATGGTGATGGGTGACATTACTAAATTACCTCAAGGAACTCAAAAAGCAGTTAATGACGCAATTGCTGATACGGCTGATTGTAACGGGATGATTCTAAACTTTGCCTTAAACTATGGCAGTCGTGATGAAATCATCCGGGCAACCCAACAAATTGCAAAGAAAGTGGCTGCTAAAGAGATTAGTGTTGATCAAATTGACGAACAGTTACTGTCTCAAAATATGATGACAGCAGACCTAGATAAGTTAGCAGATCCCGATCTTCTTATTAGGACAAGTGGTGAGGAACGGATTAGTAATTTTATGCTCTGGCAAATTGCTTATAGTGAGTTAGAATTTACTGATGTTTACTGGCCTGATTTTGATCGGCATTCATTAGAAGATGCTATTGTAAAATTTCAGGGACGTCACCGTCGCTATGGTGGCTTAAAAAATAACTAAGTTTGGGGAGAATAATATTGAAAACACGGATAATAACAGCTGTTGTTGGTCTAGCAATCTTCATTCCGTTAATAGTTTATGGTCACTGGCCATTAACAATTGCCGCAATTGTACTTGGGATCGTTGCTATGAGTGAGATCTTAGCAATGAAACGAATGTTCCTGATTTCGTTTGAGGCAATTGTTTCTTATCTTGGAGTTGCGCTATTGATCTTACCTGATAGCTGGTTAGACTTCTTACCAAGTGTTGCAACACGGTGGTTTGCATTCTATTTCTTGGTAATTTTGTTACTATTACATACGGTTATTAGAAAACAACGGTTCACTTTTGATGATGCCGGTGTGCTAACCTTAGCAATGCTTTACATTGGATTAGGTTTTCGCTACTTTGTTGAAGCACGGGCAGTTAACTTCCAAACCTTACTATACGGGATGCTGATTGTTTGGATTACCGACAGTGGGGCATACTTAATCGGAAGAAAAATTGGGAAAAATAAATTAGCACCTAAGATTAGTCCAAACAAGACCTGGGAAGGATCAATTGGCGGAACCGTTTCTGCCACAATTCTGATTGCCATTTACTTATACTTTATTCCGGTTGGTGGATCCTTCATTCCAATGGTTTGCCTAACGTTAATTCTGTCAATTATGGGCCAGTTTGGTGATTTGATTGAATCATCACTTAAGCGGTTCTATGGCGTAAAGGATTCTGGAAAAATTTTACCAGGACATGGTGGGATCCTTGACCGGTTTGATAGTATGCTAATCGTTATGCCAATGATGCACCTCTTAGGTATTATTTAGTTCTGAAAGAAGAGGGGATTTTGTGATAATAACAATCATCACCTTTATAATCGTTTTCGGAATACTGGTCTTAGTCCATGAATTTGGTCACTATTATTTCGCAAAGCGAGCAGGGATCCTGGTCCGTGAATTTTCAATTGGAATGGGTCCTAAAATTTGGTGGAAACAGTCTGGTGGCACGACATATACGATTCGGATCTTGCCATTAGGGGGGTATGTTCGTCTTGCTGGTGCGGCTGATGAGGACGAAGATGAATTACGTCCAGGAACTCCAGTAACTATTCAGCTTAATGATCAGGATCAAGTCACTAATATTAATGCAAGTCAAAAGACAACATTGTTTCAAGGGATCCCGCTTCAAATTGTTGATTCTGATTTAGTTAACGATTTATGGATTAAGGGATATGTCAATGGTGATGAGAACGACTTGAAAGTTTACAATGTTGCTCATGATGCTTTAATTACTGAGCATGATGGAACAGTTGTTCAAATTGCACCTAAAGATGTTCAATTTAATTCAGCTAGCTTATCAGCACGGATGATGACAAATTTTGCTGGCCCAATGAATAACTTTATTTTGTCCCTTGTTGTCTTTATTATTCTCGGCTTCCTCTTAAGCGGAGGAGTTCCGGTGAATAGTAATAAGATCGGACATGTTAATGCTAATTCAGTTGCTGCTCGAGCAGGTCTCGTAAGCGGTGATCGAATTAAGCAAGTCAACAATATTAAAATTAAAGATTGGACAGATTTATCAACTGCCATTTCTAGTCATCCAGGGAAAAAGATTACCGTAACTTATGAACACCAGGGAAAACAGCACACCACCACAATGGTTCCCAAAACAGTTAAACAGTCAGGTCAGAAAGTTGGTCAAATTGGGATTCTTGAAGAAACGGATAAAAGTTTCTCAGCACGGCTTAATTTTGGTTGGCAACGGTTTGTTCAAGCAGGTACATTAATCTTTAGTGTCCTCGGCCACATGTTTACCCACGGCTTTTCATTAAACGATTTTGGTGGACCAGTTGCTATTTATGCAGGAACGTCTCAAGCAACGTCGCTTGGCTTTACGGGTGTTTTGAATTTCTTAGCACTGCTTTCAATTAACCTGGGAATTGTTAACCTATTACCAATTCCGGCGTTAGATGGAGGAAAACTATTGTTAAATATCATTGAGGCGATTATTCGTCGCCCAATTCCAGAAAAAGCCGAGGGAATTGTGACGATGATTGGGTTCTTCTTGCTGCTAGTATTAATGATTTTGGTTACGTGGAATGACATTCAGCGTTATTTCATTCGATAAGGGAAAAGGAGTATTTTAATGCAACAATCAAAGATTTTAATTCCAACAAAAAAGGAAGCGCCAAGTGATGCGGAAGCGCTTAGTCATAAAATGATGGTTCGGGCTGGTTACATTTACCAAGTGTCCGCTGGTGTTTGGGCTTACTTGCCAATGGCCTACCGGGTAATTCGGAAGGTTGAAAATATTATTCGTCAAGAAATGGAAAAAGCTGGTGCGGTTGAAATGATGATGCCGGCGCTTCTTCCTGCTGACTTGTGGAAAGAATCTGGTCGGTATGAGAGCTATGGCGATAACCTATTTAAGCTAAAGGATCGTCGTGATCGTGACTTTATCATGGGACCAACTCATGAAGAAACGTTTACTGAAGTTATTCGGGATAGTATTAAGTCATATAAGAAGCTGCCATTAGTTGTTTACCAATTACAAGATAAGTTCCGAGATGAAGATCGCCCTCGTTATGGGATCCTTCGTGGTAAGGAATTTGAAATGCTTGATGGTTATTCATTCTCTGCTGATCAAGCTGGCTTAGACCAGGCTTATGATCTTCAAGCAAGAGCATACCGTAATATTTTTGACCGGGTTGGCTTAGACTACAAGGTAATCCTAGCCGATTCAGGAACAATGGGTGGTAAGAACTCACAAGAATTTTCTGCTCCAGCAGCGGTTGGTGAGGATATCATTGCTTATACTGACGGGGATTACGCTGCTAATTTGGAAAAGGCTACTAGTAAGTTTACCGGTGTTCAACAAACTGCTGAACCAGAAAAGCTTGAAAAGAAGCCAACTCCAGGGGCTCACAGTGTCGACGAAGCCGCGGAAAGCCTTGGAATGGACTCAAGCCAGATCATTAAGGCAATGTTCTACATGGCCAAAATGAGTGAAGAGGAAACACAACCAGTTCTTGTTTTGATGCGCGGCAATGATGAAGTTAACGAGGCCAAGCTGAAGGATGAATTAGGTTGCGAAGAATTAGAGTTAGCTGACGAAGAAGATGCTGTGAAGTATCTGGGAGCACATCCGGGTTCGCTTGGCCCAGTTGGTGTTGGTGAAGATGTTAAAATCTATGCTGACAATTACGTTAAAGTAATGGTTAATATGGCTTGTGGGGCTAATGATGATGGTCACCACTATATTAATGCCAATATTGACCGTGACTTCCGCGTTGATCAATTCGGTGATTTCCGTAATGTTAAGGAAGGCGAAATTGCGCCGGATGGTCACCCAATCAAGTTCACACCAGGGATTGAAATTGGTCATATCTTTAAGTTAGGAACCCATTATTCGAAGAAGCTTGGTGCACAAGTACTTGATAGCAATGGTCGGCTAGTTGATGTTATTATGGGAAGCTACGGGATTGGTGTTAGCCGGTTGCTTTCTGCAGTTGCTGAACAAACAGCTGATGACAATGGTCTAGTATGGCCTGACAGTATTGCACCATTTGATGTTCATGTAATTCCTGTAAATGCCAAAAAAGCAGATCAAATGGAAATGGCAAATGAACTTACCGTAGCTCTTGAAAAAGCTGGCTATGATGTCTTAGTAGATGACCGAAAGGAACGTGCTGGTGTTAAGTTTGCCGATTCTGACTTAATTGGGATTCCAATTCGGATTACTGTTGGTAAGAAGGCTTCAGATGGTATTGTTGAAATTAAGATCCGGAAAACCGGTGAAACAATTGAAGTTAAGACTGAGGAAGTCGTTAATACTGTTGCTATTTTGCTTAAGCAACTTAGTGGACAAGATGCTACTGAAGCTAAATAATTAGTCTAATCATTAATTGGTGGTGACGATGGTAGAATTTAATTTATCAACGCGCCACTTTTTTATTGTAGGAGGATAAAAAGTGAGTTTATCACGACAAGAATTATTTCAAAAACTACTTGAACAAATTCACTTTCCCGAAAAAGATAACCCCGCCTTTCATGATGCAAAGGTTCAATCTGTCGTAGTTCATAAGGATTCGCGTCTATGGGAATTTCATTTAATGCTCCGACAGCCGTTACCATTTAACCTTTTTAGTGAATTTTCAAACGCATTAACGATGGGCTTTCGGGATATTGCTAATACGCGAGTGAAAATTAGCAGCCCAATGACCGAGCTTGATCCCAAGCTAATTGGTGATTATTGGGAATATGTAGTCCGGCAAACAGCACCTGATTCACCGATGACTCAACAAGTCTGTACACAGACATCACCTGAAGTTAAGGATGGTCGGGTAACTCTTGTTATTGAAAACGAGATGATGAAAGATTTCCTTACTAAGAATGTTTTAGGAAAGATTGAAGAGGACTATGTTGACCTTGGTTTTCCTAAATTTCGGATTCACCCGTTCGTTGATGAATCTGCTTCGGAAGCCCGGATTAAGGAATTAAAGGCTAAGCATGAAGCAGACGATGCTGCCCTTGCTGCTAAGGCAATGGAACAGATTAAAAAGAATAACGTTGCTAAAAAGAAAAAGCAGCAAAGTAATGTTGCCCCCGCCGATGGGCCTGTTCAACTTGGCCGAGTAATTAATGATTCTCAAGAAGTAAAGCAGATGAAAGACATTGTTGAGGAAGAGCGTTCGATTGTCGTTGAGGGCTATGTCTTTAGCACTGAGGTACGGGAACTGCGCTCGGGTAGGCAATTACTGACATTTGAGATTACCGACTATACTTCTTCGTTTGCGGTAAAGAAATTCTCCCGGAACGAAGCTGATGAAGCCCAATTTGCAAATATCAAAGAGGGAATGTGGCTTAAAGTTCGTGGTCCGGTACAAGAAGATACGTGGATGCATGATTTAGTTATTAATGCTTTCGACATTAATGAAATTAAACATGAAGAACGTCAGGATAAGGCGCCTGCTGATGATAAGCGAATTGAATTACATGCTCATTCAGAGATGAGTCAAATGGATGCCACTAATTCAATTACCGAATTAGCTAACCGTGCTCATTCGTGGGGGCATCCTGCAATTGCGATTACAGATCACGCAGATGTTCAAGCATTTCCAGAAGCATTTAAGGCGGCTAAAAAAACAGGGATTAAGATGCTCTATGGTGTGGAAGCAAATGTGGTTGATGACGGGATCCCGTTAGTATATAACGAAAATGATACACCACTAGATGGTCAGACATATGTTATCTTCGACGTTGAAACAACGGGACTTTCAGCAATTTATGATAAAGTGATTGAGCTTTCCGCTTCGAAGATGAAAGACGGTGAAGTCTTAGAACGGTTTGATGAATTTATTGATCCTGGATTTCCCCTTTCTGAACAGACAACTAACCTAACATCAATTACTGATGAAATGGTTCAGGGGTCAAAAAGTGAGGAAGAAGTCTTCAAGATGTTTAGAGACTTCTGTGAAGGGTGTATTATTGCTGGTCATAATGTTTCCTTCGATATGGGATTCATGAATACTGGTTACCGTCGTCATAACATGGAAGAGATTACGGCGCCCGTCATTGATACTTTGCCACTGGCCCGGTTCCTTTATCCTCATATGCGTGGATATCGTTTGAATACCTTAAGTAAGAAATTCAAAGTTGCTCTTGAGCACCACCACCGAGCAAATTACGATGCCGAAGCAACAGGAAAGCTACTGCATATCTTTTTAAAGGATGCGGAAAAGCGGTATGGAATTAAACGAATTAATGATTTGAACAAGCATATGGCAGATAACGATGCTTACCGCCATGCGCGGCCATTTCACGTTACAATTCTTGCCCAGACTCAAGAAGGATTGAAAAACCTTTACAAGTTGGTTTCGCTATCTAATGTCGAGTATTTTGCACGGGTACCACGGATTCCGCGTAGTATTCTGACCAAGTATCGCCAGGGGCTCCTTTTGGGCACTGCCTGCTCTTCAGGTGAAGTATTTACCGCAATGATGGAAAAGGGATTTGCTGAAGCCGAGAGAAAGGCTAAATACTATGACTTTATTGAAGTTCAGCCGAAGCCTAATTATCAGCCACTGTTGGATCAGAAGGTCATTGCTGATGACGCTCACTTGGAAGATATTTTGAAGAACATGGTTAAACTAGGTGAAAACCTAGAGAAACCAGTTGTTGCAACGGGAGATGTCCACTATTTGGATGCTCACGATGCTATTTATCGTAAGATCCTCATTAATTCTCAAGGTGGTGCGAACCCGCTTAACCGAACCAGACGACCGGACGTTCACTTTAGGACAACCGATGAGATGCTCAATGAATTTAGTTTTCTTGGGGCTGATAAAGCACACCAAATCGTTGTCACAAATACCCATCAGGTTGCGGATATGATTGATGACGGTATTTGCCCAGTTAAAGATAAGCTCTATACTCCCCATATGAAGGGCGCGGAACAAGAAATTCAAGATCGTACTTGGGATACTGCTAAGAAATGGTATGGTGATCCGTTACCAAAGATTGTTCAAGACCGGGTTGAGCTTGAGTTAAATAGTATTGTTAAAAATGGGTTCTCGGTAATTTATTTGATTGCTCAACGGCTAGTAGCAAAGTCAAATAAGGATGGTTATTTGGTAGGTTCTCGGGGATCTGTTGGTTCAAGTGTGGTTGCTACGCTCTCTGGAATTACAGAGGTTAATCCATTGCCACCACACTACCGATGCCCTAAATGTCATTATTCTCACTTCTATACTAAGGGTGAATATAGTTCAGGATTTGACCTTCCAGAAAAGAAGTGTCCTAAGTGTGGAACGCTATTAGTTAAGGATGGGCATGATATTCCGTTCCAAACGTTCTTAGGGTTTAAGGGAAATAAGGTTCCAGATATTGATTTGAACTTCTCTGGGGACTATCAACCGATTGCTCATAACTACATGAAAGTGTTGTTCGGTGAAAAGAATGTCTTTCGTGCTGGGACGATTGGTACTGTTGCCGATAAGACTGCCTATGGTTACGTTAAGGCTTATGAACGTGATACGGATAAGCAGTTTCGGGGAGCAGAAGAGGATCGGCTTTCTCATGGTGCTACCGGTGTTAAACGAACAACAGGACAGCACCCGGCTGGAATTATTATTGTTCCTGATGATATGGAGATTTATGACTTTACACCAGTTCAATATCCGGCTGATGATCAAGATGCAGCTTGGGAAACAACTCACTTTGATTTCCACTCTATCCACGATAATATTTTAAAGATGGATATTTTGGGACATGATGATCCAACGATGATTCGTGCCTTACAGGATTTATCTGGGGTTGATCCACAAACTATTCCGATGAACGATCCGGGAGTAATGAGCCTGTTCTCTAGTCCCGAGGCGTTGGGGGTGAGTGAAGAGCAGATCCAAAGTAAAACGGGAACTCTTGGCTTACCAGAATTCGGAACTCGTTTTGTTCGGGGAATGCTTGAAGATACCCACCCGAAGAACTATTCGCAACTCCTGCAAATCTCTGGACTTTCTCATGGAACGGGCGTGTGGTTGGACAACGCTCAAGAGTTAATTAAACAGGGAGTCGCAACAATTGCTAATGTGATTGGATGTCGGGATAACATTATGACCGATTTAATTCACTATGGTCTTGACTCTGAAACTTCATTCCAGGTAATGGAATCGGTTCGTCACGGTCGAGGAATTCCTGACGATTGGCAAGAGAAAATGCGTGAGGCGAACGTTCCACAATGGTATATGGACTCGTGCTTGAAGATTAAATATATGTTTCCACGAGCCCACGCGGCCGCCTATGTTTTGATGGCGTTACGGATTGCGTACTTTAAGGTTTACTTCCCGCTTGTTTATTACTGTGCTTTCTTCTCTGTCCGTGCTGATGACTTTGACGTAGTTGCAATGTCACACGGTAAAGATGCTGTTAAGACACGGATGAAAGAGATTAATTCTCAAGGGAATGATGCAAGCGCTAAGGACAAGAGTTTGTTGACGATCCTTGAATTAGCTAATGAAATGTTAGAGCGGGGCTTTAAGTTCAAGATGGTTGATCTTGAGCGATCTGACGCAAGCAACTGGTTAATTGATGGTAATTCATTAATTGCTCCATTCCGTGCAGTTCCTGGGTTGGGACTAAACGTTGCTAAACAGATTGTTGCTGCTCGGGAAGAAAAGAAATTTCTCTCGAAGCAGGATCTAGCTGAGCGGGGAAAGGTTTCACAGACAATTATAGATTTTATGACTCAGAATCATGTCTTAGATGGATTGCCGGATGAAAACCAATTAAGTCTGTTCTAGGGATAGTCGCTTGCTAGTTGAGTGAGTTCATGCTATAATTAATTATGGTAAATAACTCGTTGGAGTGAGCAGAGATGCTCGCTCTTTTTATTGCAAATAATGGAGGTGACGCAGTTGAGCAATGTCGTTGAAATAGTAACCGGATTAGCTAAACCGATTTTAGCCAAATATGATTGCTACCTTTACGATCTTGAATTCGTTAAGGAAGGTAAAAACTGGTACTTACGAGTTTATGTTGATAAGGATGGGGGAGTTACCCTAGAAGACTGTGCTGATATTAGTGATGAATTGAGTGAGGCGCTTGATAATACCGAGCCTGATCCGATTCCTCAGGCATATTTCCTTGAGGTATCTTCTCCTGGTGCCGAACGTCCATTGAAGAAGGAAGCTGATTATGAGCGGGCAATCAATGATTACATTCACGTTTCCCTTTACCAGCAGATAGAAGGAAAAAAGGCATACGAGGGAACATTGGTTGAACTTACGCCTGACGAACTAACATTGGAATACATGGATAAGACTCGTCAGCGTCGAATTAAAATTGAACGTAAAATGATCGCGCAAGCACGATTAGCAATCGACTTTAGTAAGATTTAAAGGGAGTGTTAAAAGGTGAGCAAAGCAAAAACAAATACTGAAATGATCGCCGCTCTTGATTACTTAGAGAAAGAAAAGGGAATCAAGAAGGAAATTGTTATTGAAGCCTTAGAACAGGCTTTGGAACTCGCATATAAGCAAAATTACGGTGAAAAGAACGTTGAAGTTGACTTTGACGGGGTTACTGGTAATATCAAGGTTTATGCTGTTAAGACGATTACCGATAACGAAGACTTGGTTGAGGAAGATGACAACGAGTATATGAGCCTTGCCGATGCGCGGAAGTTGCCACATGGTCAAGGATACGATGTTGGTGATGAGATTCGTGAAGAAGTTACGCCACGTGATTTCGGCCGAATTGCAGCGCAAACGGCAAAGCAAGTTGTAATGCAACGGTTACGCGAAGAAGAACGGAAGATCATCTATAATAAGTACAAGACCTACGAGAATGAAATTATTACTGGTGAAGTTTCTCGTGAGGATAAACGTTTTACGTGGGTTGACCTTGGTGATGGTGTTGAAGGTGCCATGGGTTACCGGGATAAGATGCCTAATGAACACTACCATATTCACGACCGGATCCAAGTTTACGTTTCAAAAGTAAATGATGATCGTCATGGTCCACAAATCTTTGTCAGTCGGACAGCTCCAGAATTATTAAAACGGCTATTTGAACGGGAAGTTCCTGAAATCAAGGACGGGACAGTTTTAATCGAGAATATTGCCCGTGAAGCTGGAGATCGTGCTAAGGTAGCTGTTTATTCCAATGATCCAAACGTTGATCCCGTTGGTACTTGTGTCGGTCCTCGTGGTTCACGTGTTCAAGCAATTGTGAATGAGCTAGATGGCGAGAACATGGATATTGTTGAATATGTTAAGGACCCGGCTCAATTTATTGCTAATGCTCTCAACCCTGCAGAAGTTCTGGACGTTATTTTTAACGAACCGGAAGCTTCAGTTACTGAAGGACAATCAGAAGAAGATTCAACTGATGCTTCTGTAACGGAGAACACCGATGCCGCAACTGAGACGGAAAATACTGAAGAAGAGGAACCAGTTGCAACAACTGAAGAGCGTTCATGCACGGTTGTAGTTCCTGATAGCCAACTCTCACTTGCGATTGGTAAGCGAGGCCAGAATGCACGGTTGGCTGCTCGATTAACAAAATACAAGATCGATATTAAGCCGGCTTCTGAGATGGAAAATAATACTGATACACTTGAAAAAGAAACTGACGCTTCAGAAGATTAAAGCAGCGGGGTGAAATAAATGAAAAAGAGAAAAATACCGATGCGTAAAGATATTGTTACTGGCGAAATGATGCCGAAGCGACAATTGATCCGAGTAGTTAAGAATAAGGAAGGCGAAGTTACGCTTGATCCAACCGGAAAAAAGTCTGGTCGGGGTGCATACATTGCGGTAGATGTAGAGATTGCTAAGCGGGCAAAGGAAGAAAAAACTTTCGAAAAAGCCTTTCATGTTAAGTTGGATGATTCATTCTATGATGAATTAATTCAATACACGGATCATCTTCAAGCACGACAAGCGTTATTTGGTAATAATGAAAAATAATCAACAATCCGTTTTGAACTTACTCGGATTAGCACGCCGCGCCAAACAAATTCAAAGTGGTGAGGGCGGTGTCTTAAAATTAATTCAAACAGGAAAAGCCCAGTTTGTTTTCTTAGCTCAAGATGCTGGTTCAGCAACATTAAAGAAGTTTACGGATAAATGTACCTTCTACAAGGTTCCACTCTGTACGCTTTTTACTAAAAAGCAACTAAGTCAAGCAATTGGACAGTCGAGAACTGTTATTTGTGTAACGCAATCTGGATTTGCAAGAAAGTTTGAGGAACTACTAACGATGAATTAAGGAGCGTGAGTACATGGCCAAAGAACGAATTTATGAATTAGCCAAAGAACTCAAGATGCCAAGCAAAAGCCTTGTAAAGGTGGCCAAGGATCAAGGGATGGATATTAAAAGCCATATGTCATCTGTAACGCCTGATCAAGCACAAAAGTTACGTCAAGTTGTTAAGGGGAACAACAAGAACGGCGCTAACCAATCTAAACAACATGCTAAGCACCACGAAAAGAATTCTCAGGCAAAAGCAGGGCATAAGGGAAACCAACAATCAATAAACCAAGCTAACCATAACAAGAAAAATGAACATCATGATCAAAAGCATCGTGATAATAACCATTCTTCTAAGCAAACAAACCAAAGCAATAACCGTCATCAAAATGATAACAACGGTCGCTTTGGCGGCAGCTTAAATGAATCTGGTCGAAAGGGTAAGCGATTCAATAAGAAGAATAAAAAGCGAAACAAGAAACATAACAGCAATGGTCGTCTTCGTGAGGTTAAGCACCAACAACCTACTCAGCGAAAAGATAAGCCATTACCGGATGTTCTTGAGTATACCGAGGAAATGAATGCGCAAGATCTTGGGAAAATTTTGCACCGTTCACCAGCCGAGATTATTAAGAAACTCTTTATGCTCGGTGTAATGATTAACCAAAACCAATCCTTAGATAAGGATACAATTGAATTGTTAGCAACTGATTATGGAATTGAAGCTAAGGAAAAGGTTGAAGAAGATATTTCAGATATCGATAAGATGTTTGAAGAAGAGCAAAACAATACGGATCACTTAGTTTCTCGTCCACCAGTTGTTACGGTTATGGGACACGTTGATCATGGTAAGACTACGTTGCTTGATAAGCTTCGTCACTCACATGTTACTGAACATGAAGCTGGGGGAATTACTCAGGAGATTGGTGCTTACCAAGTTCATTACAAAGATGATCTAATTACATTCTTGGATACGCCAGGACACGCTGCCTTTACTGAAATGCGTGCTCGGGGAGCTAATATCACTGATATTACTGTATTAGTTGTTGCCGCAGATGATGGTGTTATGCCTCAAACCGTTGAAGCTATCCACCACGCCCAAGTTGCCAAAACACCAATTATTGTTGCAGTTAACAAGATTGATAAGCCAGGTGCTAATCCGGAACGAGTAATTGAGGAATTAGCTAAGTACAACTTGATTCCAGAAGACTGGGGTGGTGACACAATCTTTGTTAACATCTCAGCTAAGTTTGGGAAGAACATTGATGAATTGCTTGATATGATTCAACTCCAAGCTGAAATGATGGAACTTAAGGCCAACCCAGACCAAAATGCTGCTGGTTCCGTTGTTGAAGCACGACTCGATCAAGGTAAAGGATCTGTTGCTACTGTTCTGGTACAACAAGGAACTTTACATGTCGGTGACCCAATTGTTGTTGGAAACACTTATGGCCGTGTTCGGACAATGACGAATGAAAATGGTCGGCGGATTAAGGAAGCTACCCCATCAACTCCTGTCGAGATTACCGGGCTTAATTCTGTTCCGGAAGCAGGGGACCGCTTTGTTGTCTTTGACGATGAAAAGACTGCCCGTGCTGCTGGTGAGAAGCGTGCAGAACAAGCACAAGAAGAAGAACGAAAGCGGACTTCTCACGTTACATTGGATAACTTATTTGATACGATGAAGAAGGGGCAAATGAAGACCCTCCCATTAATCATTAAGGCTGATGTTCAAGGTTCAGTAGAAGCACTTAGTCAAAGTTTGCAAAAGATTAAGGTTGACGGTGTTCGGGTTGATATTATTCACCAAGCCGTTGGTGCAATTAATGAATCCGATGTAACATTGGCTGAAGCTTCTAATGCCGTTATTATTGGTTTCAATGTTCGGCCAACTTCACTTGCAAAGTCATTAGCTGATTCAAATAAAATTGATATTCGTCTCCACCAAGTAATCTACAACGCAATTGAAGAAGTTGAAGACGCAATGAAGGGGATGCTTGAACCGGTTTATAAAGAAGAAACTATTGGTCAAGTTGAAGTACGGCAAATCTACAAGGCTTCTAAGGTTGGGACAATTGCCGGGGGAATGGTAACTTCTGGTAAGATTACCCGTGACTCCAAGGTTCGGCTTGTTCGTGACGGAATTGTCGTTTATAGTGGTGAACTTGGCAGTTTGAAGCGGTTCAAGGACGACGTTAAGGAAGTCAAGGCTGGCTTTGAATGTGGTTTGACAATTCAAAACTACAATGACATTAAGGAAAATGACGTTATCGAAGCCTACCAAATGAAGGAAGTACCAGTTAAGTAAACCGAGGTGATTAAAATGCCTAATAAGCAATATCGTGTTGATCGATTAGCTCAGGAAATCCAACGTGAAGTTGACGATATTCTCTTAAAGCGGGTTCGTGATCCTCGCGTACAAGGAGTAACCATTACTGGTGTAGATGTTACTGGTGATCTTCAACAAGCAACAATCTATTACAGTATCTTGTCTGATAAAGCTTCTGATATGGAAAAAGTTCAAGCTGGTTTGGATAAAGCAACTGGTTTAATTCGGAGTGAATTAGGTGCACGGTTGAACATTTTCAAAACACCTGAAATTAAATTTGAACGAGATAAATCAATTGCCTATGGAAGTCGGATTGATCAGCTGATCAATAAGCTTCACCAGCAAGAACAAGATAAGTAATTAAGGATGAACGAGCTGGGAGCTATCTCTTAGTTCGTTTTTTTATGGAGAGAATTATATGGATGGAATTATTCCCTTGTACAAAGAACGTGGAATGACAAGCTTTGATTGTGTCAGTCGGTTGCGGCGGATATTAAAGACCAAGAAGATTGGTCATTCAGGGACGTTGGATCCCTCTGTTGATGGTGTTTTGCCGATTTGTGTTGGTAATGCGACTAAAGTGGTAGAATACTTGATGCAGTCGGGCAAAGAATATCAGGGAGAACTAGTAATCGGGAAAGCGACAACGACTGAAGACTTTGATGGTGAAGTGATTGAAACTAAGCCAGTCGAAGAAGCAATTAGTAGTGAACTAATTAAGAGAGCAATGCAGAAAATGACGGGAGAAATCATTCAGATTCCACCAATGTATTCTGCCGTCAAGGTGAATGGTAAGCGTCTTTATGAGTATGCCCGTGCTGGTGAAACCGTGGAACGACCGCGACGGAAAGCGTTGATTAGTAGTTTTGTTATGTGTCGAAACGAATATGATTTAGAACATCAAGAACAACACGTTTATTTTAAGGTAAAGTGTAGTAAAGGAACTTACATTAGGACACTTGTCGCCGATTTAGCGCGCTCGCTTGGCTATCCTGGTGCGATGAAGTGGCTAACCCGGCTTGAAAGTGGTGGTTTTACGCTTGACCAGACTCTGAGCTTAAATGATATTCAAGATGCAGTAGCTCATCAAACAATTAATCGTCATCTTTACCCAATTGATTATGCCCTGAAAGACTATCCAGCAGTAGAATTAACTCCAGTACAATGGCAGTCTGTTCAGCATGGTGGCTGGCTTAAGGAGGATGAGTTGCAGACAGTAGCAAATGAAGTGGTCCTGAAATATGACGGTTCGACTAAGGCGCTATACCACTTAACGGCTCAGGGATATAAGCCAACAAAGATGTTCTCTGTAAAGTAAAGGAGGAAGGACAAGTGGAAGTAGTAAGAATCCACCACCCGTTGCAAAAGGAGTTAGTGCCTACAGGTCCGGTAGTACTCGCAATGGGCTTCTTCGATGGTGTCCATCGTGGTCACCAACAAGTGATTAATACTGCTAAAAAGATTGCTGAACAGGAGGACCTCCCGTTAGCAGTTTTAACTTATGATCATGCGCCCGGAATCGTTTATCAACAATATCCAGGTGGTTTTAAATACCTGTCAACAACACCACGAAAGCTGGATCTTTTAAAACAATTAGGAGTAGATCTGGTATATTTGGTTAGCTTTACTTCTTCATTTGCGAGTCTCTCGCCACAAGAATTTGTTGATCAGTATTTAATTGGTTTTCACGCCAAAACAGTGGTGGCGGGGTTTGATCATACTTATGGTAAAGCTGCGGTGGCAACGATGGCGCGTTTACCGGAGTACGCTAACAGCCGATTTAACGTAATCACGGTTCCAAAGTTTACCGGTAATGGTAACCACAAGATTGGTTCGCGGGTTATTCGTAAAGCGATTGATCAAGGGAATGTTGAATTGGCTAACCAGATGCTAGGTTATTGTTACACGACAACGGGGATCGTTGTCCATGGCTTAGCACGGGGGCGCACACTAGGCTTTCCAACAATTAACGTTGAAACTCCTGAAAGTGAACGTCTTCCCGGTATTGGCGTATACACTGTTCAAGTGCAAATTGGTCAAGAATGGTATGGTGGAATGGCGAGCGTTGGTCATAACATTACTTTTGGTGATCAAAATAAACTTACTGTTGAAATATACCTTTTTGACTTTGATCAGTTGGTATACGGCGAAGAAGTTAGAGTTCGGTGGTTTTATTATCAACGTGGTGAAATGAAATTTAATGGCGCTGATGAGCTTGTTGACCAGATGAAGCAGGATGAACAATTAGCTCGTCAGAATTTACAAAAAATAGCCCCTAGTATAAAGTGGCTAATTTAGATTTTACAATTGAGTTTGGTGAGGTTAGGCACTGCTAATTATGAAAAAGGCCGGAAAAACATTTTGTTTTTCCAGCCTTTTTACCTTATTAATGACGACTTGCCTGATGATTGGCTGATTGACTAATTTTATGAACGTGTCGCTTAAACTTCATACCGCCGTCCGTGACTAACTTGAAGTGACGCATTTTAGCGTTGAATGGACGGTTTGATAATCGTATTGAAACCCAACGACGCATGATCTCTATCATTTCATCAAGCTCTTTACTAAGGCGATCGTTATTGGCCTTCATTACAGCATCATGAATGTCAGTTTGTAATCGATTAATCAAATTATTATGATAGTCAAGCAACTCCCTTGTTGGTGGGGCATTGCGGTAACTATTGAAGAGCTTCTGAATAATTCGCATAGCATCTTCGGGACCACTTGGCTGAATAAATCGTTGCTTCTTATGTTTCATTGAAAAACTCCTAGATTTTATTTGACGTTTCTTGACTTTTACTATTCAGATTGTTATATTATACATGTGTTTAGCACTTAACCCTATAGAGTGCTAAAAGGGGAAGTGATACAAATGCTAACACAGCGTCAAAACAAGATCCTGCAAGCGATTGTACGTCAATATACCGCAACAGGTCAACCTGTCGGGTCAAAACACCTGGCAGAAAAATTACCTTTTAAGGTAAGTTCTGCTACGGTTCGAAATGAAATGGGTGTTCTTGAAGAAGTTGGTTTTGTTACCAAAGAGCATTCATCTTCAGGACGGGTACCTTCTAAAAAGGGTTACCGTTATTATGTTGACCATTTGCTTGATCCAGAGGTTATTACTGACAACGATTTAGTAGTAATCCAAAATTCACTAGGAACAAGTTTTCAAAAGATTGATGAGATCATTTCGCACTCAGCTGATATTTTATCTGATCTTACTTCCTATACAGCCTTTACACTAAAGCCTGAGCAAGCTGATGTTCGGTTGAGCGGATTTCGGGTTGTTCCGTTAGGTAATCGAAAGGTGATCGCAATTTTAGTTACTGATAGCGGTGATGTCGAAAGTCAGGCATTTACGTTACCACGAAATTACGATACAGATGCTCTTCAAGCGGTTATTCGGATGATTAATGACCAGCTGGTGGGGCAGCCATTAGCTAACGTGATGAAGCGCCTGAATGATGATATTCCGCTTCGGGTGATGCACTACATGCAAAGTGCAGATGGCTTTTTGGATCTTTTTGATAGTGTCGTGTCAAGGGCAGCACGTGAGCAATTCTTTGTTGGCGGCCGGCTAAATCTCTTAGATTTCTCAGAAAAGCATGATTCGGTTGACTTACAGACACTGTATAGTTTGCTTGACCATAACGATCAGTTATCGAATTTGTTAGATTCAAATGTTTCTGACGATGGAGTAAACGTTAAGATTGGTTCTGAGATTTCAAAAGATAGGGCCTTGGATAACTATAGTTTGATCACGGCAACCTATGATGTTGACCAATATGGTAAGGGCATTATTGCAGTACTAGGCCCAACGAGGATGCCTTATTCACGGACGATTGGTTTAGTGAATGCATTTCGTCAGGAGCTAGCAAAACGACTTTTAAACTTTTACCGTCATTACTACGATTCATAGGAGGCGAGTCGATTGGCAGAAGACAAAGCTGCAAAGCAAACAGGTAAAGAAGCAAAGCACCAAAGTCAGGGTGCTGCTTCTGAAAAGAACGACCAGTTTGATGCTAAAAAGTTACAAACTCAAGTGACAAAATTAGAAAGTCAAGTTAAAGATTTGCAACAGCAATTAGATGATAAGGACGATAAGTATTTGCGGGCTGAAGCAGAAATACAGAATATGACTACCCACTTTAAGAAAGAGCGTGCTCAATTACTGAAGTATGATGGTCAAGACTTAGCCAAGTCCGTTTTACCTGTTCTGGATAACCTTAAGCGAGCACTGACGATTGAAGTTCACGACGAAAATGGTCAGCAGTTAAAGAAGGGGATCCAAATGGTTCATGACCACCTAATCAGTGCATTAAAGGACCACGGAATTACGGAGATTGATGCAGACGGCAAGCCGTTTGATCCGACCCTTCACCAGGCAGTACAAACAGTGCCGGTGGAAGGTGATCAGAAGGCCGAAACAGTGGTAAAAGTACTGCAGGCTGGTTATCAATTAAAGGATCGGGTTCTTCGTCCCGCAATGGTTGTAGTTGCACAATAAAAATAAGAGAGGGAATAAACAATGGCAAGTAACAAGATTATTGGTATTGATTTAGGTACTACAAACTCCGCCGTTGCCGTTATGGAAGGTAACGAGCCAAAGATTATTACAAATCCAGAAGGGAGTCGGACAACTCCATCTGTTGTTTCATTTAAGAATGGTGAAACTCAAGTTGGTGAAGTAGCAAAGCGTCAAGCAATTACTAACCCTAATACTATTTCATCAATTAAGAGTCATATGGGTGAAGCCGGATATACCGTTGAAGTTGACGGCAAGAAGTATACCCCACAAGAAATTTCTGCAATGATTCTTCAATACTTAAAGAAGTACGCTGAAGATTATATTGGTGATACAGTTAGCCAAGCAGTTATTACTGTTCCTGCATACTTTAATGATGCTCAACGTCAAGCTACTAAGGATGCTGGTAAGATTGCCGGATTAGATGTTAAGCGGATTATTAACGAACCAACTGCCTCATCACTTGCTTATGGTCTTGATAAGAAAGACAAGGATGAAAAGATCCTTGTTTATGACCTTGGTGGTGGGACTTTCGATGTTTCCATTCTTGAATTAGGTGACGGTGTCTTCCAAGTCCTTTCAACTAATGGTGATACTCACCTTGGTGGGGATGACTTTGATAAGAAGATCATGGATTGGTTAATCGATGGCTTTAAGGAAGAAAATGACGTGGACTTGTCTAAGGATAAGATGGCGCTTCAACGGTTAAAGGACGCTGCAGAAAAGGCTAAGAAGGACTTATCTGGTGTTCAAGAAGCCCAAATCAGTTTGCCATTCATTTCTGCTGGTGAAAATGGTCCGCTACACCTTGAAAAGACATTGAGCCGGGCACAATTCAACCAATTAACTAATGATTTGGTTGAACGGACTAAGCAACCAGTTATGAATGCATTGAAGGATGCCGATTTAAGCTTTGATGATATTGATGAAGTAATTCTTAATGGTGGTTCTACTCGTATTCCAGCTGTTCAAGAAATGGTTAAGGAATTAACTGGTAAGGAACCTAACCACTCCATCAACCCAGACGAAGCGGTTGCCCTTGGTGCTGCTATCCAGGGTGGTGTCCTTACTGGTGATGTTAAGGATGTTGTTTTACTTGATGTTACGCCACTTTCACTTGGGATTGAAACCATGGGTGGGGTATTCACTAAGTTAATCGACCGGAATACCACCATTCCAACATCCAAGAGCCAAATCTTCTCAACTGCTGCTGATAATCAATCTGCTGTTGATATCCACGTACTTCAAGGTGAACGGCCAATGGCAGCTGATAACAAGACTTTAGGGAACTTCCAACTTACCGACATTCCAGCTGCTCCTCGTGGTGTTCCTCAAATTAAGGTTACTTTTGATATTGACAAGAACGGGATTGTTAACGTTTCTGCTGAAGACCAAGGAACTCATAAGAAGCAAAACATCACCATTAAGTCTAACTCTGGCTTAAGTGATGAGGAAATTGGGCGAATGAAGAAGGACGCTGAAGAACACGCAGCAGCTGATAAGAAGAAGAAGGAAGAGGTTGACTTGAAGAACGAAGTTGACCAAGAACTCTTCCAAGTAGATAAGACCTTGAAGGAAGTTAAGGGTAAGGTTCCTGAAGAAGACATCAAGAAGGCCGAAAGTGCTCGTGACGACTTGAAGAAGGCTAAGGAAAGCGGCAACTTAGACGATATGAAGACTAAGAAGGACGCATTAAATAAGGTTATCCAAGATCTTAGCGTAAAGCTTTATCAACAAGCCCAAGGTGCTCAAGGCGGTCAAGCTGGTAATGCCGGTAACAATGGCACTAACGGAAACAATAATAATTCTGGTTCCGATGATGGCAAGACCGTTGATGGTGACTTTAAGGATGTTACTCCAGATGACAAGAAGTAATTCTATCAGCCGTTAATAAACAATTGTTAAAAGCCAAAGGCCGGAGGAAAGGACTTTGGCTTTTACTTTCGTTTGTCATGTATGGTATAACTAAACAAGCAATATAAATGGAGGATCCGTATGGCAGAAGAAAGTTACTACGACATCCTAGGTGTAAAAAAGGATGCTTCTGAAAAGGAAATTAATCGGGCTTACCGGAAGCTTGCAGCAAAATACCACCCGGATATTAATCATGAACCTGGTGCTGAGGAGAAGTTTAAGAAGATTAATGAAGCACATGAAGTACTGAGTGATCCACAAAAGCGTGCTCAGTATGATCAGTTTGGTTCGGCAGGGCCAAATGCAGGAGCTGGTCAAGGATTTGGTGGCTTTGGCGGTCAACAAGGCTATGGTGATTTTGCTGGTGGCGATTTTGGTGATATTTTTAGTCAATTCTTTGGTGGTGGCGGTCGTCGTCAAGCTGATCCGACTGCACCACGCCAGGGTCGTGATTTGCAATATTCAATGACATTAGACTTTATGGACGCTGTTTTTGGCAAGACCACAACAATCAAGTATGAACGGGATGCTCAATGTGACGTCTGCAAAGGGAGTGGCGCTAAACCTGGAAAGTCTCCCGAAACGTGTTCACGCTGTCATGGTAGTGGAGTCATTCTTACCGTACGGCGGACACCCCTTGGTAATATTCAAACTCAAACTACCTGTCCTGAATGTAATGGGACTGGTAAGATTATTAAGCCGGAAGATCGGTGTACTAAATGCCATGGCTCTGGGCATATTCATGAGCGACATGAATTAGAAGTTAAGGTTCCTGCGGGAATCGACGATGGTCAGCAAATGCGGTTAGAACACCAGGGTGATGCTGGTGAAAATGGCGGTCCTTATGGGGATCTTTACATTGTTTTCCGTGTAACGCCAAGTCGGGAATTCCGCCGTGATGGTTCAACAATTTATGTTGATCAAGACATTTCATTTGCTCAAGCCGCATTAGGTGATGAAGTGAAAGTTAAGACTGTTCATGGTGATGTTAATCTTAAGATTCCTGCTGGTACTCAATCTGAGACAAACTTCCGTCTTCGGGGCAAGGGTGTTCCTCACTTGAACGGTAATGGTAACGGGGATGAACATGTTACTGTTCATGTTCATACACCAAAGAGTCTTAATAAGCGCCAAAAAGAGGCAATGATGGCTTTCGCTGCTGCTAGTGGTGAAGATGTCAAAGGAGTTAAGAAAACCGTCCTTGACAAGCTTCGGGATGCATTTGAAGATAAGTAAAGAATTAAATTAAGCTAGTAATCTCCGATCATGAAAAGCGGAATTGCTGGCTTATTCTATTTCTTTTAGTATTGTTGAATGCTGATTTGATTAGCTTTTCAAGCGTGGATAGTCTTTGGTATACTAGTATTAGTATTTACAAGTTTAGAAAGTAGTGAACTAATTCATGACAATGAATCTTGATGAAATGAAAGAACGGCAAAAACGGATTCGTAACTTTTCAATTGTGGCCCATATTGATCACGGGAAATCGACCCTTGCCGACCGTATCTTGGAAATGACAGATTCAATTAGTAAGCGGGAGATGAAGGATCAGGTCCTTGATGATATGCCATTAGAGCGTGAACGGGGGATTACCATCAAGTTAAATGCAGTCGCCCTAACTTATCATGCTAAAGATGGCCAAGATTATATTTTTCACCTGATTGATACCCCGGGTCACGTTGACTTTTCATATGAGGTTTCTCGATCATTGGCTGCCTGTGAAGGAGCAGTGTTAGTCGTTGATGCTACTCAGGGAGTGGAAGCACAAACTTTAGCGAATGTTTACCTGGCATTGGATAATGATTTGGAAATTTTACCGGTAATTAACAAAATTGATCTGCCATCTGCGGATCCTGAAGGAACAAAGAAGCAAATTGAAGATGAAATCGGCCTTGATACAGATGATGCACTAGACGTTAGTGCAAAGACTGGGCTAGGAGTTGATCAAGTCCTAGAAGAAATTGTGAAGAAGGTTCCGGCACCAACTGGGGATCTAACAGCTCCATTAAAGGCGTTGATTTTTGACTCGAAATATGATGATTACCGCGGAGTAGTTCTTAGTGTTCGGGTATTTGAAGGAACCGTAAAAAAGGGTGATAAGATTCGGCTAATGAATAGTGGTACCGAGTATGAAGTTGCTGAAGTCGGGATTAACTCGCCTAAGCCATTAGCGCGAGATGTCCTGATGGCCGGTGATGTTGGTTATATTACTGCTGCAATTAAGGATATTAAAGATACCCGGGTTGGTGATACCGTTACGGATGCTAATAATCCGACCGCTAAACCGTTAGAAGGTTATCGGCAAATGACCCCAATGGTTTATGCTGGTTTATACCCAACCGATAATGCCAAGTTTAACGATTTACGGGATGCCTTAGAAAAATTGCAGTTGAATGATGCGGCATTGACTTTTGAACCTGAATCATCACAAGCATTGGGTTTTGGGTTCCGTTGTGGTTTCTTAGGCTTGTTGCACATGGATGTAATTCAAGAGCGGCTTGAACGAGAATTTAACCTTGATTTAATCACTACAGCGCCATCTGTTACTTACCATGTTGACTTGGCAGACGGAACCACGAAAGAAGTCGAAAACCCGGCTGAAATGCCAGATGCTTCATCGATTAAGGACATTAAGGAACCTTATGTTAAAGCTTCAATCATGGTTCCCAATGATTATGTTGGACCGGTAATGGAGCTTTGTCAGCGAAAACGGGGAATTTTTGAAACTATGGAATACTTAAGTGATACGCGGGTAAACGTAATCTATCATATTCCATTGTCAGAAATCATCTTCGACTTCTTTGATAAGCTGAAGAGTTCAACTCGTGGTTATGCTTCTCTTGATTATGAGATCGACGACTATAAGCCAAGTAAGTTAGTCAAGATTGACATCCTGCTAAATGGCGATAAGGTTGATGCATTAAGTTTCATTGCCCATAAAGACTTTGCAGCAGAACGAGGTCGTGACATTACCTCTAAGCTTAAGAAGATTATTCCACGGCAAAACTTTGAGATCCCAATTCAGGCAGCAATCGGTTCAAAAATTATTGCCAGAACTAATATTAAGGCTTATCGGAAAGATGTTACTGCACGAATCCATACGGGGGATCCCGATCGGCGAGCTAAGCTTCTTGAAAAGCAGAAGCGCGGAAAGAAGCGGATGAAAGCTGTTGGTAAAGTTGACATTCCTCAAGAGGCGTTTATGGCAGTTCTAAAGACCGATGAAGAAGTTGACGAAAAGTAAATTACTATCAATATAATAAAAGGTTCAGAGTTCGTTTATTTGAACTCTGAACCTTATTTCGTTTATTGTTAATGATTAGCGAGCTTCCGCATTCCAGGCAATGAAGACATAACAATGAAGCTGAGAATATAAAGTGCTGATAAGAAGCCCATTGTTACTCCTAATGAGTAGTGGTCCATTAGCAATCCAATAACTACTGATGAAAATCCACCAATTGCTCGACCGACATTCATAATGATACTGTTGGCAGTAGAACGAATGGCAGTTGGGTAAAGTTGACTGATAACTGCACCATAACCACCAAACATTCCATTAGAGAAGAAGCCGATTAGCGCGCCGGCAAGAATGAGGGCAATTGAGCTTTGGACCATGAGGATGGTAAACATTACCGTGGCAGAACCAAGAAGGAAGATCCCAAAAGCCCAACGTGGACCCCAATTATCCATTACTGTCCCAAAGACCATCATTCCGATGCTCATTCCAACAATGGTAGCGATCATCCAAATTGATGATCCCGAAACGGACAGTCCTTGCTGCTTTTGGACAATGGATGGGAGCCAGTTCATTAGACCAAAGTATCCCGCAATTTGAACAATTGTCATTACCATTAAGCCAAGGGTTTGTAAGGCTAATCGTGGTGTAGCAAAGAGACGACTAACAGAAATCTTTTGATGATTGGCAATTGTCTTTTGGTGAGCGACAATAAATTTTTGACTTTCGTGAACGTGGCGCCGAATAAAGAAAGTTAAGATTACTGGAATAATACCTAAAAGGAAAAGTGCGTTCCACCCAAAATGAGGGATGATGTAAGCGGCCATTATAGCAGCAAAAATTGCACCAACTTGACCACCGATAGCCGCGACAGAAGTCAATCGACCAATAAGATGGGGCTCAAAGTTCTCGGCAATTAGCGCAATCCCTACACCGTACTCACCACCAGCGCCAATTCCGGCAAGAAAACGGCAAAGGTAAATTGCTGGTAATGAGTGGGCGAAGAACATTGCGGCCGTTGCCAAGGCAAAAATAAAGATCGTGTAAGTAAATGTTTTTACACGACCGATTCGATCACCGACAAGACCGAATATCGCACCACCCGCTAACATTCCAAGGTTAGTAATAGAACCAATCCATCCAGCAGCCGTACTTGAAATATGTAGGCTAGCAATAATTGGTGCAAGGGCAAATGACAAAAACATAATATCCATGTTTTCTAATGAAAATCCGGATGCAGTAGATGCTAGGACCCATTTCTGGTTTTTAGTCATTGCTTGGCCGACATGATTACTTGTCTGTTCCATATTTAATTCCTCCAAAATGATGCTCACTGACATCGATTATTTTGCTTTAGGATTATTAATCCCTGTTTGACAACGTATTATACACGCCTTAACTTAAAATGCAATTAAAAGTTTAACGATTGAGTTGAAAAGGTGGTGTATAATATGAAATATTGATTCGAGGGGGTTATGGAATGAAGAAAAACATTTGGCGCCAGGTTAGAGATGTTCTTTCCCTTATTATCGCTGCAATTTTACTGTATTACATCGTGACCTTTTTAGACAGTCTGATTAAATAAAAACTGAGGATCGCGATAACATGACACACCGTGATCCCCAAGTAGAAGTATTTAGCGAAAGTGATTGCAGAATCACCTTCTTTTACATTATAACAATATTTTTGACAGTTGTTATATAATATAGGTATTATTTACGATAAAATTAATTTTCACCTAATTTTTGTTTTATTACTAATAAGTGCTGATTGCGATTGCCTTAATCGGTAAATTAAAAGTGCTATAATAAAATTAACAATGAGGATCGGGAGGAATATTTTAGTATGACTACAAGAACCTTTACTGCTGAAGAACTTGCAAAATACAATGGCCAAGATGGCGCCCCAGCTTATGTCGCAATTGATGGAATGGTTTATGACGTCAGTAATGTTCCGGCTTGGCGTAACGGTAAGCATCATGGCAACTTAGCAGGTCATGATGTTAGCGCTGCAATTCAACGCTCACTTCATATGAAGCGGGTTCTTGAAGATTTGCCAGTTGTTGGTAAATTTACCGGTGATCCTGAAGTTTAATTTTCTTTAGGCTAAATCATTTAAAATAGAACAACCTAAGATTGCCCTCGTCTTGAGTTAATCTTAGGTTGCTTTTTTACTATAGTGGATTTTAAGCTAATTTCAGGTAATCCCTTAAGTATTTTGCGAGACCATTATGTTCATTATCAATTGGGGTAACGTCGTCCGCAATGGCTTTGATTTCGGGAATTGCATTATTCATTGCAACACCACGACCAGCTGCAGCAATCATTTCTTGATCGTTTTTCTCGTCGCCAAAAGCGATAATATGGGTACGGTCAATTCCGTACTGCTTAGCAACATAGAACATTCCTGATTCCTTATGGGTTCCGCGATGAATTAGTTCAAGGATATTATACGGGCCGCCCCATACCCGAGGTTCAACAAAGTTACCGTATTTTTCGTTGACTGCACGGATGATTTTATCTTTACTGGCTGGTTGATATTCAATTGTCATTGCGATGGGATTATCACTGAGATTCCTTTCACTCAGTAGCTGACTGGGCTTAAGGTGGTTGGGAAGAAATTCAGGGACATCCTTAGTTGCCTGGTTTGCCCAGAAATGATCCTTGCTTTCAACGGTAATGGTATCAATTCCCAATTCTTCTTTATGTGCCAAAAGATCTAGTGCTAGTTCTTTTGTTAATTCGATTTCATACTCTTTATCCCAGTTTTGGTGAGGAATATGAGCTAGAGCACCATTGAAATTAACCATCGGCGTTTGAATCCCAATTTGATCATAAATGTGTTGAGCAATTCGGTAAGGTCGGCCGGTGATAATACTAACAATATGGCCGTCTTTAGCAGTAGCCCGTAGCGTATTAATTGTTTCAGCGGTTAATTTTGATTGATTATTGAGAGTGGTTCCATCCAGATCGATGGCAATTAGGTGTTGATCCATTAAGCGTGTCACTTCCCTTTATTACGAATAATTAACTATTATACCTGGAATTAAGAAAAAGTTAAATGAATTCCAAGAATGCTTTCGGGAAATGTTTAGGAACGGGTTAAAATAAGTTATAATTTGTTTAAGATTAAATTGATGGAGTGATTAAGAGAATGCAGCTACCAAGTGCATTTAAAACTAAGTATCAGCAACTATTGGGAAATGAAGCCTCGGCATTTTTAGCAGCGTTGAATGAACAAAGTTTTAGTGGTTTCCGGGTTAATCCGCTGAAGGATGCCTTGCCACAAGAGACAATTAGTCAAGCTGAAGGGAAAGTACCGTACGTCCCTACTGGATATTATGGTCAAGTTAATGGAAAGTCCCTGGATCATGTTACTGGTTGGGTATATAGTCAGGAGCCTTCTGCAATGTACGTAGGGGAAGTGGTTAATCCACAACCAGGAGAGCGGGTTCTCGACCTCTGCGCAGCGCCAGGAGGGAAATCAACCCACCTCATTTCCTTAATGAAGGATCAAGGACTATTGGTCGCTAATGAGATCTTTCGGAAGCGGGCATTGATTTTAGCGGAAAATTTGGAACGATGGGGCACACGTAATACAGTAGTGATGAATGAAAGTCCAGAGAAGCTAGAAAAGCAGTTCCCTAAGTTTTTTGACCGGATATTAATCGATGCTCCATGTTCTGGCGAGGGGATGTTTAGAAAAGAGCCAGCTGGAATTGAATATTGGAATTCAGATTATCCAGCAGAATGTGCTAATCGGCAGCGTAAAATTATTGCTTCAGCGATTAGAATGCTAAAACCGGGTGGTATTTTAGTTTATTCAACTTGTACATTTGCTCCTGAAGAAGACGAACAAAATGCTAATTGGATTCTTGAAAACTATCCCGCGATGCAAATGGAAGAAGTTAAAGCATTTCCGGGGATGGATCATGGGCGTCCTGAATGGGCAGACGGTAATCCGGAATTAGCAAAGGCAATTCGTCTTTTTCCTCATCATATCAAGGGCGAGGGACACTTTATTGCTAAGTTCCGTTATGGTACGCCTGTTGCTGAAAAGCCCTTACGAAAGAGGCGGCGAAAGAAAAAGCACGCAAGTTCATATTCCCTGACTAGGGATCAGCAAGAACTATTTAATGATTTTCGGGATACGGTTATTCCTGACTACCAACCTACTAGATTAGTCTTGTTTGGTGAACAACTATATGATTTGCCAGTCGGGATTGATAAAATTGATGATCTCAATATACTTCGGCCGGGGTTACATCTTGGGACATTTAAGAAACGACGATTTGAACCATCGTTAGCATTAGCGCTAGCGTTAAAACCGACTGAAGTTAAGGAAACGCTCGAATTGAGTGAAGAGCAGTGGCGGCAATATGTTCACGGTGATACGATCACAATTGATAAAGAGTTAGCTAGTGGCTGGTACTTGCTAGTTTGTAATAATCATTCCTGTGGGTTTGGAAAATTAGTACAAAGGACGGTAAAAAACTTCTATCCAAAGGGGTTAAGATTTTAGAGGAGTTAGATAAAATGAAAGAAAAACAAGCATTTCATGTTAACGGTTATTTGGGGTTATTAATAGCAATTCTTGGTGGATTAGTCGGTCTTTGGCTTATATATAGCGGCTTTCGTTTTGGTCACCTGCTAAGCATGATAGTAGGGATCGTGTTAGTAGTCCTTATCCTAGTCCTTTCGAGTAGTTTAACGATTATTCAACCAAATGAAGCCAAGGCATTAACGTTCTTTGGTAATTACATTGGGACAATTCGGGATGCGGGACTATTTATGACCGTACCGTTTACTGATAAAGAACCGGTTTCTCTTCGGGTTCGGAACTTTAATAGTCAAATCCTCAAGGTTAATGATTCAAAGGGGAATCCGGTTGAAATTGCTGCGGTAATTGTTTTTAAAGTAGTCGATACCGCTAAGGCTCTCTTTTCGGTTGATGATTATGAACAATTTGTTCAAATTCAAAGTGAGTCAGCTATTCGTCACGTTGCTAGTGAATATCCTTACGATACATTTGAAAACGAGGATGCATTGACTTTGCGAAGTAATCCGACCGAGGTATCTAACCGGTTAGCAAGTGAATTACAGGAACGGCTAAATGTTGCCGGAGTGAAAATTGTTGAAACTCGGTTGACTCACCTTGCTTATGCAACCGAAATTGCTAGTGCGATGCTGCAAAAGCAACAATCATCAGCGATCTTATCTGCCCGCAAGATTATTGTTGAGGGAGCTGTATCAATTACTGAGGATGCAATTGATCGCTTGGCAAAGGAAGCAGATCTAGAATTAACGGACGAACAACGTTTACAAATTATTAATAACATTATGGTGGCGATCATTAGTGAACGGGGAACGCAACCAGTAATTAATACCGGAACACAACAATAAGTGGAGTTAATAAGCGCATGTTATATCTAACAATTTTAATGACCGAGCGGGTCGGCTTTGTTATTATTTGTGCTTTCCTCTTGGTTAATATTCCAGCGTTTCGTCGTTGTCTCTTTGCTCAAACACTTACGGCAAAGCTCCAGTTAGTGGTAATCTTCTCTTTATTTGCGATTATGGCGAATATTACGGGAATTGAAATTGACCCGGCTAATGAGCTGCATAATAAAGTTTTACTAACGGCCGTTTCTCATGACTATTCGGTTGTCAATGCCAGAATTCTTGCTGTAACTACGGCGGGAATTATTGGTGGACCATGGGTTGGTGGTTCGGTTGGTTTGATCGCTGGACTTCACCGGGCGTTTCAAGCTGGCTTTGCTAGTGAAGCTTGGTTTTATATCCCAAGTTCAACACTGATTGGATTGTTGTCTGGCTATTTGTATAAGGATAAAAATAGTTCGTTTACGGTAATGACGCCATGGCGAAGTTTTATTGTTGGTTTATCGATGGAATCAATTCAGATGATTTTCGTCTTCCTGTTTAGTCCAACGGGATGGTTATTGGTTCGTTACATTGCGGTTCCAATGATTTTAATCAGTTCGTTAGGGACATCAATTTTCATTTCAATTATTACAATGTATCTTCGTCAGGAAGAAGAAACTCGAGCTACGCAAACTCACTCGGTACTGAAGTTAACTAACCAGACGCTACCCTATTTTCGTAACGGTCTTAATGTTAAATCAGCCCAGCAAGTAGTTCGCATTATCAAAAAATACACAAACTTTGATGCAATTAGTATTACTGATCGGAACACGATCCTTGCTCATATTGGTGCAGGGAGTGATCACCATATTTCGGGGGAAACGATAGTGACAACGCTCTCTGAATCAGTAATTCAGAGTGGCCAGGTAAAAGTTGCACGGAATGCTGAGGAGATTGGCTGTTCGCATATTGACTGTCCCTTACAGGCAGCAATTGTTGTCCCGTTGCGAGTTGCGGATAGAGTGGCCGGAACTTTAAAAATGTATTATACCGATAGTTGGAAGCTAACGCCGGTTGAAATTCAGCTGGCAACCGGTTTAAGCGGAATCTTTGCTAACCAGATTGCTTTAGGGGATGCTGAAATGCAGGCCCGATTGGTTCGTGATGCCGAAATTAAATCGCTACAGGCACAGGTTAATCCGCACTTCTTCTTTAATGCTATTAATACGATTAGTGCAATGATGCGACGAGACAGTGATAAGGCGCGTCAATTGCTTCTGCAGTTAAGTACCTATTTCCGCTCAAATTTAATTGGTGCTCGAGAGACGCAAATTACCCTAGCTCAAGAACGTCAACAGGTTAATGCTTACCTTAGTTTGGAAATGACTCGTTTTCCAGGAAAATACGATGTTCAACTACATACGACCGTTAGTGATGATGTTTTACTACCCCCATTTACAATTCAGGTTTTGGTGGAAAACGCATTAAAGCACGCGTTTGGGGAACGGAAAATCGGTAATTACGTGATCATTGATGTCTATCAGCAAAAAGACCGGTTAATAATTACGGTCAAAGATAATGGTCAGGGAATCTCACCAGACTTGATAAAGCGTCTCGGCCAACAGGCAGTCCCGTCTAAGCATGGTTCAGGGACTGCGTTGCATAATTTGAACCAGCGATTAATCGGGTTGTATGACAAGAAAAGCGGCCTTCACTTTACCAGTAGTAATCAGGGGACAACAGTCAGTATCTCCATTCCATTTACCAAAAAGGGAGGACAAGTAAATGAAAGTCTTAATTGTGGATGATGAACCGTTAGCACGTGACGAGCTTAGCTACCTATTAGAACAAAATGACCTGATTGACGAAATAAATGAGGCTGATGGAATTAATTCTGCTCGCGAAGAAGTGGCAAATAATCGGCCGGATTTAATCTTCTTGGATATTCGGTTGGATGATGGTAGTGGGATGGCATTTGCCAAGAGCTTGAAGAAAAAGGGAAATTGTCCCTACATTGTTTTTGCCACTGCTTATGACCAATATGCATTAGATGCCTTTGAGGCGGACGCAATCGATTATGTTTTGAAGCCTTTTGAAGCAGAGCGGATTAATGATGCCGTCAAACGGGTCGTTAGACTAATGGATAACCAGAATGGCAGTCGGGGAGCAACTGTTCAACAAAGAAATCCGCGAATTTCACTAACTAATGATGAACGAACAATTGTCATTCAGAAGCGAAATATTCTTTATATTCAAGCACAAGCGGGGAAAGCTATTGTTCATACCGAAGATCAGGAGATCGTTAGTAAGCAAACTCTCAATAGTATTATTAATTTGTTAGATCCTAACAGGTTTATTCGGGTTCACCGCAGTTTTGTTGTTAACCTGAATAAGGTTCATGAACTGCAACCAAGTTTTAATCATACTTATGAACTAACCCTTGATGATGGGAGTAAAGTTCCTGTGAGCCGGTCATTTGTTGCTACCACCAAGAAGGCATTAGGAGTATAGTTAGCAAATTAAATTCCTGCGATTATACTTTAATAGTTTTAGAATATTAAAAAATAAGAAACGGGGCAGAAAAATATTTTGTTTTTCTGCCCCGTTTCCTGTTAATCATTCGATCAGTAATGTACAAAGTAGATGGAAGATAGTAAAACAGCCGTTATAACAGTAAATTAGAAAAGAATTAGTAAAGGATTAATGGTTAAAGATCGATTGATATAGTAACTAATTGTAAATAAATTAACAATCTCGAGGGCATTTCATCTATTGGTTAGGGCATCTCATCCTTAAATATGGCTATTTAAGTGTGAAATTCAACACAAATAGTAAAAAAAGTGTAAATTAAATAACTGAAGAGGCACTGTGAAAACGGTACCGAACAAAATTTATTTTTATTTCTGTGGGAGGGAATAAGTTATGGAAAAGGACAAACAACCTAAGGATTCCAACATTTATGTTCAAATGGGAATCTTTGCTGCTATTTTATTTGTTTCTCAATTGATCTCTGATCTTTTTCCAAAGAGCTTTGTTGTACCAACTCCTTTAATTGGTATGGTATTGCTTTACATTCTGTTGGCTACTCATATTGTTAAGCTTCACCAAGTTGCTAAGTTTGGTGACTTTATGATCGGACTAATTGCATTCCTGTTCGTTCCATCAGGTATTCAATTAGCTGCTCACCTTGACATCATGAAGAAGGAAGGACTTCAAGACGTTATCGTAATTATTATTGCTACGATTATCATTCTTGTTGTTATTGCCTACGTTGGTGCCCTTGTTATGAGCGTTCACCACAAGATCACTGGTACTAAAGAAGACTAGGGAGGCACAATAATTATGGCTAATACGATTGTTACAAATCTAGCATTACCATTTACTGGTATCTTCATTTCATTGATTGTTTACCTAATTGGTATGTGGTTAACAAAGATTAGTAATGGATTCTTCCTTTTTAACCCATTACTTGTTGGGATGGTACTTGGTATCGTTGTCTTAGCAATTTGGGCTAAGGGCACTGGTTCCACTACCGTTGCTGTTTACAAGAAGTTCTACCTTCCTGGTGGTAACATGATTTTCTGGTTCTTGAACCCAGCTACTATGGCCTTCGCTATTCCAGTTTACCGTGTTAACAACATTTTCAAGAAGTACTGGTTCGATATTATCGTAATCTGCTTCGTTGGTGGATTTATTTCATTGTTCCTTATCAACCTTGTATGTAAGTTATTCGGTCTTTCTGCCGCTTCAACTGCATCAATGTTGCCACAAGCCGCAACTACTGCTGTTGCCATGCCAATTGCTGCTGGTGTTCATGGTGTTCCAGCCGTTACTGCAATGGCATGTATCCTTAACGCCGTTGTTATCTATGCTTTGGCCGAATTCCTTATTAAGGTTCTTGGTTTGAAGAAGATTTCAGCTGTTGCTACTGGTTTAGGTTTAGGTTCTGCAGGGCACACCGTTGGTTCTGTTAAGGCTCTTTCACTTGGTGAAGTTCAAGGTGCCATGGCTGGTGTTTCTGTTCTGATTATTTCATTAGCAATGGATATCTTGGTTCCAATCTACGCCCACTTATTCATGTAATTTAATTTATCATTAAGGAGAAACTGAATTATGTCAAAAAATCATCAAAAAGTTGTTCTTGTTGGTGACGGACAAGTTGGTTCAGCTTATGCTTATGCATTAGTTCAACAAGGGTTGGCTGAGGAATTAGCAATTGTTAACTTGTCAAAGGAACAAGCTGAAGGTGACGCCCTCGATTTAGAAGACGCAACTGTTTTCACTGTCCCAAAGCAAGTTTATCAAGCTGATTACGATGCTTGTGCAGATGCAGACCTAGTTGTAATTTGTGCTGGGGCTGCCCAAAAGCCAGGTGAAACTCGCCTTGACTTAGTTGGAAAGAACCTTGAAATCATGAAGCAAATTACGAAGAGTATTATGGCTACTGGTTTCGACGGAATTCTTTTACTTGCAACAAACCCAGTTGATGTTTTAACTTATGCAGTTCAAAAGATTTCAGGATTACCTGCTAGCCGGGTTATTTCATCTGGTACTTCGCTTGATTCAGCACGTTTACGTGTTGCGTTAGCAAAGAAGTTGGGAGTTAGTCCACTTGATATTAGTGCTAATGTGATGGCAGAACACGGTGATTCAGAATTTGCTGCATATTCTAGTGCAACAGTTGGTGGGAAGCCACTTCTTCAAATCTGTGAAGAACAAGGCATCAGTAATGATGAATTGCTAAAGATTGAAGATGACGTACGTCACAAGGCTTACGAAATCATCAACCGCAAAGGCTTTACTGCATATGGTGTTGCAACTTGCTTAATGAGAATTACGCGGGCAATTCTACGGGATGAAAATGCTGTATTACCAGTTGGTGCTTACATTGATGGTGAATATGGTATTAAGGATAACTATCTTGGAACTCCAGCTGTTATTAATGCATCTGGTATTTCGAAGGTTATCGAAGTTCCATTAAATGAACGTGAAAGTGAAGCAATGACTAAGTCAGCTGAAGCTTTGAAGAAAATTGCTACTGACGGGATGACTAAGGTTGGTTTAGTTAATTACCTGATTAAGTAGTAATAAAAAAGATGTGATGAAAAATTCATCACATCTTTTTCTTTTTAAAGAATTGCTTTAAGCTCGGTTAAACGGTGGATTTCAAAGGTAGGCTTTAAGCGGGTTGAATTATGCAATGAATGGGGGTTAAACCAGACTGTATCAAGATGAGCGTTAATGCCGCCTTGAATATCAGAACTTAATGAATCTCCAATCATTAAAGTGTTATTACGGTGACCGTTAATGTGTTGAAGCACAAAATCGAACATTTCTTTGTTCGGCTTTTGAAGTCCAATCACTTGTGAAATAAAAATATCATCAAAATATTGAAGTAATTTAGCATCCTTCAGTCGCTGATCTTGCACTATCTTTTGCCCATTGGTAACGGCATATACGTGGTAGTTATTTTGCTTTAGGTACTCCATTACCGTTCGCGTTCCGGAAACAAGTTGATGATTGTTACTGAGGTATTTAAGGTAGGTTTGAATTGTCTCTCTACCAGGAACATTTAGCTGGTGGTAAGCCTTAAAATAGTCGGCAAAGAGGTGTTCCATAAGTTGATCCCAGGTGAGTTCATTTCGTTCAAACCGTTGCCACATCCCGACATTATAATTTTGAAATGTTTGTTTAACGGTTGGTGTTAATTTCAGGTTAAAATCACTAAAGAGTTGTTTTAAGGCGTGGCTTTCGGCAGCTCCATAATCTAATAGTGTATCGTCAAGGTCAAAAAGAATGTTTTGATACGCTGTCATTCGATAATCACCATCCTTAAATTAAATCACGTTGTTGAGCATATTCGAGTTCTTCACCGTGTAAGACAAAATTAGTTGATGGTAACTCGTTAAATGATTTACAACCGAGAAGGGCGAGCAGTCGTGGAAGGGCCATTTGCCAATTAGTAATTTCTTTATCAAGCGCATCAATCCCATCACGAATGAGAATATTAAGAAAATAGCCAGCAACACCAACAGCATTAGCACCAAGAATCCCCGCTTTAATAACGTCTAGCGGGGAACAGATCCCGCCAGAAGCAATAATTTGGGTATCCTTAGTCCGTGCTTCACGAGCCTCCAACATTGATTCTAATGTTGTTTGCCCCCAATAATCGAGAAAACTAAAATCTGCTGTATGATTCCGTCGATCTTCGATTGCAGCAAAGTTAGTTCCACCGCGGCCACTAACGTTAATTATGGAAACACCGATTGATTGCAGCTGGTTAATTGTCGAACTATCCATACCAAAACCAACTTCCTTAACAATAACCGGAATATTAAGGTGGCTAACCAGAGATTCAATATTAGTTAGCCAGTGGAAGTCACGATCACCGTCATCCATAATTAATTCTTGGGTAGTATTAATGTGGAGTTCAAGGGCATCGGCATCTAGCAAATCAATCACCGCTCTTGCCTGTTCTAAATTGGCTTTGGCACTTAGGTTAGCAATAACAATTCCGTCCGGATTAATATCACGGACAATTTTAAAGCTCTTTTTAGCAGTTGGATCATGAAAGATAATACTTGCTGAGCCAAGTGCCATTGCAAGGTGGTGCTTTTTGGCAATCATTGCAAGTCCTTGATTAATCTTAAATGCATTTTGACTGCCACCGGTCATTGCCTCAATGAAAAAGGGAACCGCCAGCCTTAAATTTCCACAGTTAGTAACGGGGTTCACCTGTTCAAGACTAATTTCTGGAAGACTTTTGTGGATGATCTGCATACTGTTAAATGAATTAGTATGGACCTGGTTATAAAGCTTAGTTGCTAACGAAAGGTGCTCATTTTTTCGTTGGGCATGACTTGATTCCATAGTTTTTCTCCTTAAATAACTTTCTGAATTAAAATTACGGTACTTTGATTATTAAAATTAACTAAAAGAGTGTGACTTTTGAATCATGATCGATCAATTTATCACACTCTTTTATCATTAACTATTATTTTTTGATGAGGTGGTGCTTGATCTCACCCTTAACATTTTCGATAAAGTGAACTGAAAGGGGGAGTTGTTCAATTTTATTAGCCGTCCACTTCTTCAATACCTGTTTGAAGTTACTATCACGATCGATAGCAACGATTCCACAATCACCACCACCAGCACCGGATGTCTTTGCTGCTCCGCCAAAATCTTCAGCAATTTGACAGAGTTTATTTAGGACGGGGGTCTCGATATGAACACCAGAGTTCGTACCGAGTTGCTTTAACAATTCCCGGTTATACCGGATCTCATTTTTAATTGATTCCAAATCAGCATTATGGAAACCTTCAACCATTCGCTGAATGCAGTGCTTACTATCTTCCAAAAACTGTCGGTACTCTTTTTGTTGCCGAGCCTTGAATAGGGAAATCTTATCGACTAATTGCGAAGTCGATGCCGGCTTCCCAGTCCACCCAATAAGAAGCTGAAGGTTGCTTGGCGCTTTCAAGGATTCAATCTTGAGATCGGGCCATGGTAGATCAACGAGGGTTCTTAAATCGAGATATTTTCGTTGCTGAGCAAGCCATTGACGGTCAAATGAATGGTAGGCGATCCAACCGCCATAAACGGAAGCCGCCACATCTCCCAGTGATCCATTTCCTTGAACTTCAAAGTGAGCAATTGCAGCTAATTTGAAGATTTCATCCTTAGTAACTGGCAAGTTATAGAAATGGCAAAGGGCTTTTACTGTGGCAACCGTGACGGCAGCCGAAGAACCAAGACCATATTTCTTCCCTGAGTCGCTATCCAGCTGACTGTCAATATGGAGATCGAATATCCGCAATTCACGAGCAAAACTACGGGCGTATTCTTCAGTTACCTTAATTGCGGACAAGATATAAGAAAACGGGTTATCACGATTATCAACAACCATTTGTTCCCCAAGGCGATACCACTGTAAGGCATTATTATGGTATTGTCGGCTAATAATTTTACCAACTTCTGCAGCACTTTCTTCAATTGAACAAGTGACAAATTGATCCAATGCTACTAAAATCGCCGGATAACCATTTTCCACAACAGCGTATTCACCAGCAATATAAAGTTTGCCAGGTGCTTTTTCAGTAATCAATTTTACATAACCTCTCAATCAAATCCTATTTATCGATAATTTTTACTCCTGGTCCAGGCTGCGAAATAATTAACCTTTGTTTACTGAAAAGGTTCCCCAAATATTGAACAATTTTTTCGCGATCTTTTTGATTGTAAATCACTTTAACATTTGGACCAGCATCCATAGTATAGTAACAACTCACCCCGTGTGAACGCAAGTCATTAATTGCTTGAATTGCGCGGATCGTGTCACCATTAAAATAAGTATATCCTGGATCAGCAGAAAGAGTCAGGGCGTGCATTCGGAGAGCATTTTCTTCAGCAATGTGGCCAATCTGATCAATATTCTTATCTGAGATAGCTTTTTTCATTGCAACCATGTCCTGAGCAACAACTTTTCGCCAAGCGGGGTAATAAGGTGAAGACTCAACACTTGACTGCATTCCCTGACGACTTGAAATTTTTTTCTTGGTGGTATTGATTAGGATTGCCATCATTTCAATTCCAAAATCAACTTTTTCCATGATCGGTTCAGCAAAGGAAGATTGATCATCAGTTCCCCGATGCCACTCAACAAGGCCACCATAAATGGAACGTGTAGCAGAACCTGAGCCACGACGAGCAAGGCGAGAAAGGGAACGCCGGTCAAGGTTTAGTCCAGCTGCCTTACTAGTTGCAGTTGCAAGAGCGGCAAATGCGGAAGCGGAAGACGCTAACCCTGCAGATATTGGTACGTGATTAGTGGAAACCACTTTAGCATAATTATGGCTGCCGCTAATTTGCCGAATAATATCGAGAAAGTCCTTAACTTTTTTGGCAGAGCGGCCAGTGATCGGTTGACCATCAATTTCAATGTCATCTGCTGTTAGGTCATCTCTGAATTCAACTCCTGTATCAGCGTAAAATTCATTTAACGTTAGTGAAAGGCTATCTGTTTGCGGAATGATCAGCTTTTGATCTTTTTTCCCCCAGTACTTAACTAACGCAATATTAGTGTGTGCCCGTGCGGTGATCATTAATTTATTTCCTCCGTATCCCCAAGTGGTTGTAACCATACTTGCTTAGCACCATTATCTTTTAAAATTCCTGCTAGTTTTCTGGCACCAAGCGCAGTTCTGGTAATCGCAAACATGCAACCGCCACGGCCGCCTCCCGTTAGTTTAGCTCCTAATGCGCCGTTATGATTAGCAGTAGTGATTAATCGATCCAAGTGCTCGTCACTAACATTTAGTGCAGTCAGGTCGCTTTGTGCGCTATTAAGTGCGATGCCAAGGCTCATTGCCTCATTATGACTTAAGTAATCTTTAGCTAAATTAACCAGTTTTCCCAAATGATTAATATGGCTCAATGCTGTATTATGGTTAGTTTCTAATTCATGTTTAACAGCAGTGATTGCTTCCTTAGTGGCTCCCTTAACTCCTGTATCAGCAATGACCATTGTTGCCTGTAAGTTCATTTTTAGTGGTACGCCTGCTTGACCCTTAACAAAGTAAAGTGGTGATGTTGAGCTGACAGTTGCCGCGTCTAAACCGGAAGGACTGCGGTGAGTCACTTCTTCTTCAATATCGGCAAGGTGGAGCAATTGCTTGCGCTCAAGTTTTTCTTCGTATAAATCAAAAAAAGCGCGAACGATAGCGACCGCTGTAGCAGCGGATGATCCCATACCACGTTCTGCCGGCAATTGGCTTTTAATTGTCATTGTCCATTGATCGCTTTCACCGTTAAAGCGCTGCATTAATGAAGAAATTAATCGTTGAACTCCCGCCATCTTTTCGGGAAGTTGATTTAATGGTCCTTCAAAGTAGCGGCTTTTAATTTGGTGGCCGCCCTTATTCGTTAACTTAATTATTACCGTTAACGTAACATCTGGAAGCGGGAGGGCAATTGCTGGTTCACCATAGACCACGCTATGCTCACCCATTAATATTATTTTGGCATGACTGTGACCGATTCCTTGTTCTTTCACATCAAAACCTACTTTCTTCGTAAAATACCATTATTAATAATAGCGTAAAATTACTGATTTGCCAAAGGACAACGGCAATTGTTACTATAATTTAAAAAACGAATGGTGTATCATAAAAACAGAACTTTGATCGAATAAATAATGAAACATGGTGATAGTTTGTCAACAACGAAAAAACGTCGACAGAAAGCAAAAAAGTCACGTGGACCAATATATTCGGTTGTTGATCTGGAAACGACCGGGACAAGTGTTAATCATGGTGACCGCATTATCCAGATCGGCTGTGTACTTGTTCAAGATGGCGAAGTCATTAATCATTTTGAAACCAAAATTAATCCGCGAGTAGCAGTTCCGCGGCAGATTACCCAATTAACGGGAATTAAAAATAATGATGTACGGGATGCACCGTTATTTGAAGATGTTGCTGGGACACTATACAGTCTTCTTAGTGGCACTATTTTTGTGGCGCATAATGTTAATTTTGATTTTCCGTTTTTGAATGCTGAGTTAGAACGTGCTGGTTACCCTCCGTTATCAATTAAGGCCATTGATACGGTAACGCTAAGTCAAATATTAATGCCGACTGCAAAGAGCTACCGCTTGCGAGATCTGACAAGTTCATTATCAATTGAGCATGATCATCCTCACAGCGCGGTTTCTGACGCAGAAGCAACTGCTCATTTACTAGTAGACTTAATGAAGCAGTTACGAGAATTGCCGACGCTAACCCTTGAAAAGCTTGTTGAACTTAAATTGAACCTACCTCAACAAACGACAATGATTTTGGAACAGGAGTTAGAGCGGCGGGGTGCTAATCCATTGCCATTAGCTGATAGTCTATATGTTAGTCACGGAATTGTTCTCCACAAGGTTCGTCCGGCAACAAGTTTAGGAGAGGTAGCCAATGTCCGCTATCCATCAACAAAGCGGGCAAAGATTAAGTTGTATGGAGACTTACTGGAATTTCGTCCTACCCAATCAAAGATGATGAATAGTATTTATAATAATTATACTCATGATGAACCTAAATCGATGATTGTAGAGGCTGGAACCGGAACAGGGAAGACATTAGGGTACCTTCTTCCCTTAGCCTATGCAGCGTATCCAGATAAAAAAATTGTTATCAGCACGGCAACTAATCTTTTGCAACAACAAATCGCACAACGGACAATGAAGCGATTGAACAAACTCTTACCATTTGAATTAAATGGGGTAGTAATTAAGGGCAATTCACATTACCTAGATCTGGCCAAGTTTGTTCATTCTTTAAGTATTATTGAAGATTCTGACTATATTCAGTTAATTAAGGCAAAAATTCTTGTCTGGCTGCTGGGGACTACCAGTGGTGATCTTGATGAATTGAACTTAAACGCGCAACGTTCACCGTATTTTGCTGAAATTCGTCACCAAGGTGTTAAAACCCTGCGCGAAGATAATGAGTTTTATAAAGATGACTTCCTAATCCGCAGGCAAAAGCAATTGCATACTGCAAATGTAATTATTACGAACCATGCCTACTTAGTTGCGCATGCGCAAGAATTAGGGGATGGTACTAGACGACCATACTTAGTTGTTGATGAGGCTCAGCACTTAAGTGAAAGTATCCTCCGCCGTTCACGACAAACGCTTGATTTTCAAAACATTAGAACTGTGATCCACGTGTTGGAGAATTTAGTTAGCGATAATCAGGAACGAAACCTTGCAAATATTTTTGAAGAACACGCGTTAGGGACATACAATGTTGAACTGTTAAGGGATGATTTACGTTCGCTTAGTGAAGCTACAGATGCTTTTCAACAAGCGTTGTACCGCCAATTTATGCTTAACGTTCAGGGAAATAATAGTAATGAATTAATTGAACAGCCGTTGGATAATCAACAACTATTCTCACTATTAACACCAAGTAATAAGCCGATCATGCAGCTTGAGCAGGCATTAGCAAGTGTTCAACTTCATTTTATGGCTCTCCGGCACCTTTTTGAACAGCAGGCTGACCGATGGTTATTTAGTGATCGGTACTTAATGAGTCAGTTTCAGAGCCAGTGGATGGTTCTTGCTGATGCAGATAATAAGCTTCACCAATTTATTGAAACCCTTGAGGAACGTGGTGAATCCGCTGCTTTTTGGCTTACCGTTCAGCAGTCGACTGAGCACAGTTCAATGCAGCTTAGCGGTGGCCTTTTGACGGTTAATCACTTCTTAACAGAGAACGTTTACCCATATTTTGCGCAACCATTATTTGTTGGTGCAACACTGTTCACCTCCAGTCGGTCTAACTATTTGTATGAACAGTTAGATTTAGAAAAAGCCCGGACATTACAAAAGCGCTTTGCTTTACCGTTTAACTATGCGGAACAAGCAGAGTTGCTGATTGCTAAGGATGCACCCATTCCAAACCAAACTAATAATGAGGAATATACTCGTTATTTGGCACAGACAATTTATCAATTATGTAAAAATAACCAATGCCAAACAATGATTCTCTTCAATTCGTTAGTAACAATTGAGCAGGTTTATAGTCAGCTTAAGGAAACCGACTTATTTGATCAGCGGGACATTTTGGCTCAAGGAATTACTGGCCGTCGAGAAAAATTATTAAAGCAGTTTGCAAGCGGGACAAGTTCGATCTTGTTAGGCGCATCTAGTTTTTGGGAGGGAATTGACCTTCCTAAATCATCTTTAGAACTACTGATCATAACTAGATTGCCCTTTGATTCTCCAAATGAAATCATGACGCGTGCACATAATAATTTACTGAAACATGAAGGGAAAAATCCATTCTACCATGCAGCCCTTCCTAAGGCAACCATGAGACTTCAGCAGGGAATTGGCCGACTATTACGAACACCAGATGATTTTGGAGTAGGTATTATCCTTGATTCGCGAATCAGCACCCGGCGTTACGGAAGTTCAATGCTTAAGAATCTTCCTAAAGATTTGCCGATAAAGGAATTATCGACTGTTGAGCTAGTAGAAAATGCCAAAAAATTTTTAAAAAAGCACCGGACAAATAACGAAAAGTAAGAATTTCTGGTATAATTTCTAAGATTAATAATTTTTTAAAGAGGGGAAGTTACATGCAAAGTCGTCGTGAGGTCCAGCGTGATAAGCAACACCGTTCTACTGGACAAACGATTCGTAATCTTTTGATTGTCATTGTTGCAATTATTGTTATTGTGGGGATCTTTTACCTTATCAGTAACCAGCCACGTTCGGCAGCCAGACGACAAACCGTTTCAATTGCAAAAAAGTATGCCCACCTCAAGGATCCAGGGAGTTTTTATATTTATAATCGGGAGAATACTTATTACACCATTGCCGGAAGAAATAATCAAAATCAACCAATTTTAGTGGTTGTTTCTCAGCATGGTGGCAATGTTCGAGTATTGAAGCAGAGTAGTGGCTTAACAGCACAGCAGGTAATCCAGCAAGTTCGACAGGATCATCACCCGCAAAAAGTATTAAAAGCTGCTCCAGGAGTCTTTAATGATAAAGTAGTTTGGGAAGTTACTTATCGTAACCAAAAAGGACAATTATGCTATGATCTGATTAACTTCAAAACAGGTAAGGTTGTTCAGACAATTAATAATTTGTAGTTCGTGAAGATAGGGGGACGATTTATTATCGTTACGCCCTTATCTTTTTTGGTTAATTTTTGTTAAGGGGGTTCATGATGACAGAAACTAATTCACTAGTCCGATATCTTAAAGCCGGGGAAACTTCCATCAGTAACATCCTTCTCCATCATTATCATGAATTGGGGATGTCAACGGCCCAATTGGTTGTTTATCTCGAATTTAAGTCTTATCTTGATCGGGGCGTGATTGATCCTGATATTCGCCAGATTGCCCGACACTTGCAAACGGATGAAAATCAAGTTTTTGATCTTCTTCACCAAATGATGAGTAATAAACTAGTAGTTCAGCAGATGCGTAAGTTGGATGATGGTAAGGAAGATGCCTTTTGGGACTTCACACCACTGATAAATAAACTTAGTGCGTTTAACGAGCAGGAAGCTACTGAACAAGTTAATACTAGTACCGGTAATTTGCGGAAAGAAACGTTCAACAAAATTGAGGCAGAAGTCGGTCGACCATTGTCACCAATGGAAATGCAAATTGTCAATGATTGGATTGATCGTGATCATTACAAAACTGCAATTATTGATCTTGCACTGAGACAGGCGGTAATGAATAATGCACTAAGCCTCCAGTACATGGACCGCATCTTAAGAAACTGGTCCAGGCAAGGGTTGAAGTCGGTTCATGATGTTCAGGAGCATGAACGTCAATTTGAAGAACGAAAGGCAAATTATTCACACCAGGATGCCAGAAAAATTCAGGGTCCTAAGATTCCAATTTTTAACCTTAACTCGCAGACAAAAAAGAATTAATTTACAGGAAGAAGGGTGCTTTATGGCGCAAAAAACAAATAATCCAGTAATGAAAGGGATTATCATTGCTGCAGCTGCATCAGTAATGTGGGGGATTTCAGGAACGACACTTCAATTGATCTCCCAAAACCTTGCAATTCCGGCAGCTTGGATGCTTTCTATCCGAACATTTTCTGCAGGAATTATTTTACTTGTAATTAGTGGGTTTATGTATGGCAAAAAAACCTTCAATGTGTTTAAACGTCGCGATACGACAATTTCGGTTCTTTCCTACGCCGTTTTTGGGTTGATGGCTAATTTATTGACCTTTTACTATGCTATTCAAAAGGGAAATGCTTCAGCAGCAACGATTCTCCAATATTTGTCACCATTATTTATTGTTCTTGGTGGTGTGATATTTAAACGTCAACACCCATTTAGAAGTGACCTGATTGCATTTGTTTTAGCTCTTTTAGGGGTTTTCTTTGCTTTAACCAAGGGGAATTTTACTCAGTTAGATATTCCAATTGATTCACTATTGTGGGGTCTTGGTTCAGGAATTACGGCAGCATTATATGTTGTCTTGCCTCAAAAAGCCGCTGATTCTAACCCACCGATTGTCGTGTTAGGTTGGGGAACCATTATCGCAAGTATTCTGTTTAACATTTATCGGCCATTTTGGGTTAATCCGCCACAAATTAGCGGTGAGTTGGTCGCAGCAGTTGCGACTGTTGTGCTTTTTGGAACAATTTTACCGTTTAGCTTACTAATGGTTGCTACTCGATATGCTCCTTCCGATGTTGTAAGCATTATGGATGCTTTACAGCCAATTACCACCTCGTTATTAAGTGTTCTCTTCTTTAATCTGCACTTAACCTTAATTGAAATAATTGGGATTGCTCTTGTTATTATTGCGGTTTACATCTTGCAAGATGGTCGGCGAAAAGCACTTACTGAAAATGACTTACACTATTAAATTAAAATAATCTGAGAAAATTAGAATTTACTGTTGACAAAAAGTAAGGGAACCGGTATATTAAGGTCATTAATTATTAGAAAGGAGCAGGGCTCATGTTAGTTAACCGTTTATTTAATTGTTGTCAAACTTCAAAAATTAATGGACATTCTGACATGAGTTCAGTTGGCCATTCTTTTTGAGGTTGATTAAATCTTAAAATGAGCGGCTACTCCGAAATAAGTGGTCAAAGCTACTAATCATGTCAGTGATTAGTAGCTTTTTTTGTGCACTGAATTAGAGAAAAGAGTGATGATAATGACATTGGCATGTGAAGAAGTAATTGCGGCTTTAAATAATCAAGAAACTGGTAAAATCCCAATTTCTTTTTGGCGCCATTTTGCGGTAGATGAGTTTACGAATGTCTTTCAAGAGCCAGCAGTCCTCCAAACAAACTTGGGAGGTCACCAAAAATACTACAATGCTGTAGATGTTGATTTTGCTAAAACGATGTTAGATGGCTATTTTGCTTACCCATTTCGCGGAGTTGATGATCCACGAAGTTTAACTAATCTTCAAAAGCTTCAACCACTGAATCAGGACGATCCGTGGATTACCGGTCAAGTTGAACTTGCTCAACAACAACAGCAGATTGCTGGGGAACGGCCAACTTTTATTACGATATTTTCCCCAATGCTGCTTTTTAAGTGGGCGTTAATTAAGCATTATACAGAACCGCTTTTATTAGCGGATCAACGATTCACAGATCTTTATGAACAAGATCCATCACTAATTTTTCAGGTCTTAGAAGTAATTGCTGACGATCAAATCAAAGTTGTCCAGGCAATAATGGCTAACACTACAGTCGATGGGATTTATTACAGTACGCAGTCAATTCAGGATTCACGTTTACGTGATGACACCCAATTCTTTAAGCAAGTAATGGAGCCGATTGATCTTAAGGTTCAAGAAGGAATTAACCAAGTGTCACGATTGAATATTCTTCATATCTGCGGATTTGATGGTGCAACTAATCATCTTGAATGGTTTACTAATTATCCGTTGCAAGTTGTTAATTGGGCAACGGGAATTGATGGTTATTCGCTAGGTGAGGGGAAAAAGCTGTTTGGTGATCGGCCAGTAATGGGTGGCTTTGATAATAGTACAACCGGAATTCTCTATCGCGGAACTAAGGAGCAAATTCAAACGGAAGTCAAAAGGCTAATTGATGAAGCCGGTCACCGGGGGATTATTTTGGGAGCTGACTGCACGGTTCCCCGTGATATTTCTTATGAACGGTTAAATTGGGCGATTGAAGCGGCTCACCAGGGCTAGGAGGTTATCGGGAATGTTATTGAAAATAACGGATTTGAAAAAACAATTTAATGGTCAACAAATTTTAAATGGGATTGACCTTTCAATTAACAAGGGCGAAGTAGTGGTTATTATCGGTCCCTCTGGTTCAGGAAAGACAACCCTATTGAGAAACTTAAATTTCCTCGAACAAGCTGATAGTGGCTTGATGGAATTTGCTGGAGAAAAAATTAACCTGGCTCAAGCGACTAAGTCAGAAATTCAGATGGTTCGACGAAAAACAGCAATGGTATTTCAAAATTATAATCTGTTTAAGAACAAAACTGCTCAGGAAAATATTGCTGAGGGATTAATTTATGGTCATGGTGAGAATGCTAAGACGGCAAACCAAAAAGCAGTCCAAGCATTGAAAAATTTGGGCTTGGATAAACGAAAAGATTATTATCCTTCGCAACTATCAGGTGGTCAACAGCAAAGAATCGGAATTGCTCGGGCAACAGTTCTTAATCCAGAAATTATATTATTCGATGAACCAACCAGTGCTCTTGATCCCGAGTTAGTAGGAACTGTCTTAAAAGATATTCAGCAGTTAGCTGAACAGGGGCAAACGATGATTGTTGTTACCCATCAGATGTGGTTTGCGCGGAACGTTGCAAGTCGAGTGTTGTTCTTTGCTGATGGTGAGATCATCGAGTCAGGGACGCCTGTGCAAATCTTTGAACATCCACAGAAACAAAGAACTAAACAATTCTTAAATGCATTGGCAGATAACTATTAGGAATGGGAGGTAGATCAATGAATAGTCAGAAGATTATTGGGATTATTTGGCGAGGCTTTCCGAACACGATTGAATTACTAATCTTTTCCTTTATCTTTGCAACTCTTCTAGGATTGCTCTTAACTTGGGTTGGGTTGCGTAAAAATAGGTTAGCTCAAGGAATTGCAACAGTATACCTGAATCTGGTTCGAGGAACACCACCGTTGCTAATGTTGTTACTTGCTTATTATGGATTACCGGTTTTGTTGAAAGCAATCGGGATCAATATTGATCATTGGACAAGGTTAATGTTTGGAATTCTTGGGCTCTCCTTAGGGTGGAGTGGTTATTTAGCGGAAGCGTTTCGGTCAGCCTACCTCTCAGTCGATACGGGTCAAATTGAAGCTGCTCGTTCTGTAGGAATGAAGGATCAGACCACCTTTAGGCAAATTATCTTGCCTCAAGCGGCAATGCTTGCTTTGCCTAATATTGAAAATTTGGTAGTGGGGCTGGTTAAGGCAACTTCATTAGTTTATGTTATTGGTTTATATGACATGTATAATCAGGCATCTAATCTTTCAAACCAAACTGCCGGCTTACACCAGTTGCAAATATTTATTCTTTTGGCTTTAAGCTATTGGGGATTGGTATTAGTAATTGAAGTCTTATTTCGTCTTATCAGACGGCGTTACCAGTGGCTAGCTTAGGAAGGATGTGATTATGTGTTTGATTTGAATTTCGCGAAGGATTCGTTTAACCAAATTCTGGCAGCAACACCACTAACGCTAATTGTAGCTTTAGTTGCAACTATTATTGGATTAGGTCTAGCGATTTTAGTAGTAATTGCCAGAGAAAAGCGAATCCCGGTCCTTTCTCAGTTTTTAGTGATACTAGTATCGTTTATTCGGGGGACACCAATTTTAGTTCAACTATATGTTGTTTATTATGGACTACCTCAATTGTTAGTGTTGATGAATGAATGGGGCTGGAACACGAATCCTAATGGCCTGCCAGCAATCATCATTGCCTTTTCTGCTTACGGCTTAAATGCGATGGCTAACTTGTCGGAGAGCATTCGAGCAGCTTACCATTCGGTTGATTTTGGGCAATATGAGGCCGCGTTATCAATTGGAATGACGCCTTTTCGGGCAATGACTCAAATTGTAATTCCCCAGTTAATTATTAATTTAATTCCTAATTTTACGAACATTTTTTTAGATTTAATCAAGGACACAGCGCTGATTTACAATATTGGCTTAGTCGAGATCATGGGGCAGGCAAATATTGTTTCATCAATTGGGTTTAAGTACCTGGAAACTTACACTGATGCATTAATTATTTACATTATTATTTGCTGGATCTTTGCTCAATTATTTAGGTTGGTTGAAGGAAAACTACGGCAACGCTATTTCGTTGTATAGGGAAAGAGAGGTTATTTATTATGAAAATTTCAAAGTTATTTACAAAGTTAGCGGTGATTGGTTTAGTTAGTACTGGTGCAGTTAGTTCAGCAACAGCAGTTCATGCGACAACAACGGTTAATGTTGCTGCACCAAATGGTAATCCGGCATATATTGTTAATACTGATAACGGACCTGAGGGATACTACGGTGAACTAATCAAAAAAATTGATCAGGACTTACCTCAATATAAGTTTAAGACTACGTTCACATCCCAAAACGCGGTCTTTTCAGGATTGCAAAGTGGTAAGTATGACGTTGCCTTAAATAATTCTTGGTACAACAAGCAGCGTTTCCAGACATACTATCATACACGGGCAGTCGGGCTTGACGACTTACGCCTGGTTTATAATAAGAGTGGAAAGAAAGCTAGCTCATTAGATGATGTTGCTAAGAAGAATTTAAAGTTAGTTCCCGTTTCAACTGATGATGCCCGTTATAGTGTTTTAGAAGACTATAATAAATCACATAGTAAAAAGGTGAACTTGAAAGCAATTGGTGACCAATCTTCAGCTGATGCGTTAGCTCAAGTGGCTAATGGTAAATATGACGTTGCACTATACCCATACGCTGCCTATAAACAGGTTGCTAATTCCAAAAATGGAAAGAAATTGACAGTTTCAAAATCAATTGATCAGCGGTCAGCATACTTGCTCTTACATAAGGATGCAAAGAATAAAAAATTAACGCGGGTACTGAATAAGGAGATTAAAAAGTTATATGATAATGGTTATTTGGAAAAGCTGACAAAGAAGTATCTCTATGAGAACACCTTTGCTTTACGAGGTGCTAAGAAGAACTATAATGCTGAATTTAATAAGTAATAAACAAAAAGACTGGGAAGAAATCAAAATCTTCCTAGTCTTCTTTAATTATTTATATTGATAAGTGAAAATTAGTTGTTTTGGAGCTTAGCCATACCGTCCTTAGCAACCTTTTCAAGGGCAGCAGCAGAAGCATCCATAGCCTTCTTTTCACGGTCATCCAAAGGAACTTCGATAACCTTGTCAATACCGGATGCGCTGATAACAGCAGGAGTACCGATGTAAAGATCATTAATTCCGTATTCGCCGTCCATTGGGGCACCAACTGGTAATACAGCGTGTTCATCACGTAAGATAGCGCGAGTAATCCGCATCAAGCAGGTAGCAACACCGTAGAAGGTAGCGCCCTTACGGTTAATGATTTCGTAAGCCTTGTTACGAACATCATCTTCGATCTTAAGTAATTGATCCATTGAAACATTGTTTTCCTTAGCAATGTCAAGAAGTGGCTTACCACCGATAGTTGCACTTGAGTAAGCAACAAATTCGGAGTCACCGTGTTCAGCAAGAATGTTTGCTGAAACATCGCGTGGGTCAACATCGAACAACTTAGCCAAAGCAATACGAAGACGTGATGAGTCAAGTGAAGTACCTGAACCAATAACCTTGTTCTTTGGGAAGCCAGAAAGCTTTTGAACAGCGTAAGTTAAAATGTCAACTGGGTTAGCAGCAATCAAGAAGATACCGTTAAAGCCAGACTTAACAATTGGTTCAACAACTGACTTCATGATCTTCAAGTTCTTGTCAACTAATTGAAGACGAGTTTCACCAGGCTTTTGTGGTGCACCAGCAGTGATAACAACCAGGTCAGCATCCTTGCAAGTGTCGTAATCAGCAGAGTAAATTTGCTTTGGTGCAGTGAAGACAGTAGCATCTTCAAGATCCAAAGCGTCACCTTCAGTACGCTTCTTAACAAGATCAACGATAGCTAATTCTTCAGCCAAACCTTGTTGTACTAATGCGTAAGCGTAACTTGAACCTACAGCACCGTCACCAACAAGAACAACTTTTTGATGATTCTTAGACATAATTAAACAGTCTCCCTTTCATCCAGTAAATATGCTATTTGAGATTTCTCTCACATGACTAATTATAACATTCCTTGTGAAAAAAGCTATTAAATTCGGAATTATTGTCATTTTTTATGGGAACTAGCTAATAATTGCTAGTTTGGCTCATGATTGGAGACCGCTAACTAGTATAATAAAAAGTGCAATTACGATTGCAGGAATCAGTAAGACATGAAAAATGAAGCCGATCGCGAAAATTAAAAAGAGCAGTCCGAGAACTTTGAGGGTAAAAACACCTAATTTCCACATGATCCATAAAACTAATAATGTGATCAAAATTCCCAACTTCACTAACCTCCTAAGCTAAATAGTGAAGGAATTATATCATTTTTTAAATTGAAAAGATTAATTCACGTTAACATTTTGCACAATCTTAACCATGTGATAAAATGAAACATATGTTAATGAATTGATTATATAAAAGGAGGAGGTGATTACCGTGTTGAATCAAACGAAGCGTTTTATGCGTGATAATGACTTAATGTATAAGAAAGAATATATTCGGCCAATGATGACGCCGCAGCATGTATATGTCTTTCGATTTGGGAAGCATCGATTGAACAATCGGGTAATCATTCGTTACTCCCATACATGGACGGGGCGACTAAGGATTAATGAGATTGATGTTCGCCTGCACCACCAGCATCATCCACGGATTTTTCGGACTGAAGCTGACTTGATTGAATATTTAAAGAGTCACTTTGCCCAAAAAGATGATGAGGAGAATCCATCGCAGCCTGTTAATTTTGGGAATGAAAAATAGGTGAGCGATATTACTGTGACCATCATATTGGTGGTCATTTTTTATTTAAAGAGGAGAATAATATGGATTGGACAGCAGTAAAAGTAATTACTTCCAGTGAAGCAGTTGAAGCAGTTAGTTATATTTTAACTAACGAAGGAGCAGTCGGGGTTCAAATTGATGATGCGAAAGATTTCGCAAATTTAAAGCCTGGTCGTTATGGGAAATACGGAGAAATCATTGATCCGCAGGAGATCCCCCACCGGAAAAATGGGGCTACAGTTACCGGATACTTTCCGCGAAATGTCTTTGTTCCTGAACTTATTTCAACAATTAAAGGGCGGGTTGCAAAGTTAAAGGATTACCAACTTGATCCTGGAGCAGGCCTTGTTGTTTCAGAAGCAGTCAATAATAAGGATTGGGCAACCGTTTGGCAAAAATACTACCACCCATTGCGAGTAACCAGCCAATTAACAATTGTTCCTCAATGGGAAGACTATCAACCAAGTTCTGCTAATGAGAAATTAATCGTTTTGGATCCAGGGATGGCCTTTGGAACAGGAACTCACCCAACGACGCGCTTAATGATTGAAGCACTTGAAATTGTTGCTCGTGGTGGTGAATCAATGATTGATGTTGGTACAGGTTCTGGAGTCTTAAGTATTGCAGCAAAACAGCTAGGGGTAGGCCAAGTAGCTGCTTATGATATCGATGAGGTTGCTGTTCGATCCGCAAAGAAGAATATCGACTTAAATCCGGTTGCTTCTGACGTTAAAGTTGGTGTTAATAGCCTGCTTGATGGGATTCATACCCAGGTGGACCTAATCGTTGCAAATATTTTGGCTGAAATAATTGTTCCATTAATCCCTCAGGCGTTTGAAAATTTAAAACCAGGTGGTCGGTTCCTTGTTTCCGGAATTATTAAGGATAAGGCAGACTTAGTTGAACGGGAATTAAAGGGCCACCACTTTGTTATTGACCAGAAGTTACGAATGAAAGATTGGTATGGAATGATTGCTCATAAAGCAGTAGAGGGTCAGGAATAATGCAACGTTATTTTATAGATCAAAGTAAAACAGCAGGTAAAGTATTCCTTCCAGAAGAAGTTGCCCACCACCTTGTGACAGTTCTTCGAGCAGCCGTTGGAACCAAGTTTGAATTAGTAACGGCGGATCATCAGGCTTATCTTGCTGAGCTGATTTCGATAACTCCAGGAAATGTCATAGCCAAATTGATCGAGAACCTTGGTAAAGATAGTGAACTCCCAGTGAAAACGATTCTTGCTTGTGGCTTACCTAAGACTAAGGAAAAACCTGAGCTGATTGTTCAAAAGGGGACGGAACTTGGTGCCGATAAGATCGTCTTTTTTGAGGCTGAACGTTCGATTAGTCACTGGAATAGCCAAAAGCAACCACGGAAAATTGCCCGCTTGCAGAAAATTGCTGACGCTGCGGCTGAGCAATCACACCGAAATGTTAAGCCACAGATTGAATATTGCCCTTCATTAAAACAGCTCCTTGCTAATTATCCTGCAACGATCCGTTTAGTTGCCTGGGAAGAGTCGGCAAAGGAAGGAGAGAGCAGTCGTTTGTTTCAAGCGCTGGCTAAGTTACAAACAGGAGATTCCATTCTTGCCATATTTGGTCCAGAAGGTGGATTGAGTTCGGCAGAAGTTACTATAATGGAAGAAAACGGGATCATTCCGGTTGGCTTTGGGCCACGAATCTTACGAACGGAAACGGCTCCCTTATATTTCTTGGCAACCGTCTCATTTGTTACTGAATTGTCGAAGAATAATTAGTAGTTTGTGGTACAATTATTTTCATCATATTAAGTATAGGAAGTTAGGTTATGGATTGGCTAAAAAAGTTGAAAGTAACAAAAGCATTGCTGTATGGGGATTCGGGATCCTTTTTGGAATTGTTCTTCCATTATTTAGCGATAAATTTCGGTTGATTCACCGGGTATGGATGGTTGGCTTTTTTCTGTTCTTGGTTAATATGCTTTTTAGTATTTGGCTCGGTCAATATATAAAGAAAAATGGCTTGAAATGGTGGAACTTATTGGTATTTCCAGTCTTATACCTTCTTGTTTCATCCATATTCATGCCAAAGTATACTGTTTATTTTGCTCTATTCTATTTAGGGGTTACTTACCTAGCTTGGTCGATTAGTTCACAGAGCTAACCAAAGTAGTTTAGATTGGAGGGTGGCACATTGTCAGAGGTTAAAGAGTTATCACATGAAGATGTCCTTAAAATGGTTTCTTCATATATGAATGATGAGCATGTTGCTTTAGTTGAACGGGCATATCAGTTTGCTGCTGTTTGTCATCGAGATCAGCGGCGGAAATCAGGTGAGCCGTATATCATTCACCCAATTCAAGTTGCGGGAATCTTGGCTGAGCTTCATATGGATCCGGAGACAGTTTGTGCTGGCTACCTTCACGATATTGTTGAAGATACCGGGGCAACTTTAGATGACATTAAGGAGCTGTTTGGCCCAACAATTGCCTTAATTGTTGATGGCGATACTAAGCTGGGGAAAATCCAGTATAAATCAAACAAGGAGCAGATGGCTGCTACCCACCGTAAATTGTTGCTTGCAATGTCTAAAGATATTCGTGTGATGATTGTTAAACTTGCTGATCGGCTTCATAATATGCGAACCCTTCAGCATTTACGGCCAGATAAACAGCGTCGGATCTCAAACGAAACTTTAGAAATCTATGCGCCAATTGCTGATCGATTAGGGATTAGTACCGTTAAATGGGAGCTGGAGGATCTCTCTCTTCGTTACCTTAATCCGCAACAATACTACCGGATTGTCCACCTAATGAATTCGCGGCGGGACCAACGAGTTGAATATATTGATGAGGCTATTGCAGAGATTAAAAAGGCGATTAGCGATCTCAATTTAGGACCAAACGTTGAAATATATGGTCGGCCTAAACATATCTATTCAATTTACCGTAAAATGGTTAACCAGCATAAACAGTTTAGTCAAATTTATGATCTGTTGGCAGTGCGAATCGTTGTTGATTCAATCAAGGATTGTTATGCAGCCTTAGGGGCAATCCACACTAACTGGAAGCCAATGCCAGGAAGGTTTAAAGACTACATTGCAATGCCTAAAGCAAATGGTTACCAATCATTACATACGACGATCATGGGGCCTGGAGGTAAACCGCTAGAAGTTCAGATTAGAACTCACCATATGCATCAGGTTGCAGAATATGGTGTTGCAGCACACTGGGCTTATAAGGAAGGAAAAACTAACGGAATTCAACAGACCCGCGATAGCCAAAAGCTGAATGTGGTTAAGGAAATTCTCGAACTACGTAGCGAAAGCGATGGGACGGATGAATTTATGCAGGGTGTCCAAAGCGACATCTTTGCTGATAAGGTTTATGCTTTCACGCCAAAGGGTGATGTAATCGAATTGCCACAAGGATCAGGGCCACTTGATATGGCTTACCAGATTCATACTGAAGTTGGTAACCACACGACCGGAGCCAAGGTTAATGGTCGGATTGTTCCCCTGGATTATGAAATCAAAACCGGAGATATTGTGGATATTCTGACTTCTTCTTCATCTGCCGGGCCAAGTCGTGATTGGCTGGAACTCGTGTCTACAAGACGGGCACGAAATAAGATTCGTCAATTCTTTAGAGCCCATGATCGGGAAACAAATATCGAGGAAGGTAAGCGAATGATTGAACGGGAAATCCGGGAAGCCGGCTTTGACCCGTTTGCCTTGATGACTGAGGAAAAGAACGAAGAAGTAGCCAACCAGATGCACTATCAAAGCAGTGATGATATGTTTGCTGCAATTGGCTTTGGCGATATGGCTCCGGTTGGCGTCCGGAATCGCTTTACCGCTGATGTACGAAAAAAGGAAGAAGATTCACGGAAACAGGCTGCTGAGAAAGCCGTTCTTGAAGAACATGCAACGTTGGAAAAGCCTGATCAACGAGAAAAAAAGAAACAGGCTAAGGAGACAAGTGAAGGGATTGTTGTTGAGGGTGTTGATAACCTATTGACTCGTCTCAGTCACTGTTGTAGTCCAGTTCCCGGTGATGACATTGTTGGTTATATTACTAAAGGGCGCGGTGTATCAGTTCACCGTTCAGATTGCCCCAATATTAAAGCTGCCGAGAAGAGTGGTCAACGGATTATTCATGTTTATTGGGCTAATCCAAATGGGGATAAGACGAACTATAACTCGAATATTGAAGTTCAAGGCTATAATCGAAGCGGCTTATTAAATGATGTTCTTCGTTCAGTAAATAACACTACAAAATTCTTAAACTCCGTAAACGGGAAGGTTGACCATAACAAGATGGTCACTATTAGTATGACAATTGGTGTTCGGAACCTTCATCAATTGCAGTTCATTATGGATTCGTTAAAGAATATTAAGGATGTTTATGTCGTTAAGCGAACCATTCGTTAGTGAGGAGGAAGAATAGTGAGAGTAGTTTTGCAAAAGGTCAACCATGCTTCAGTTTCAATTGATGGTGAAGTTGTTGGGGCAATTAAGCGTGGTTACATGTTATTAGTTGGCTTTGCTCCTGATGATGGGGATGAGCAACTGGATTACCTTGTCCATAAAATTGTTAACCTTCGCGTCTTTGAAGATCAAAACGGTAAAATGAACCTTGGCCTTCAAGATGTTGACGGTGCCATCCTTTCTATTTCACAATTTACCTTGTATGCTGATACAAGACATGGTAATCGTCCCGGCTTTACTGATGCGGCTCGTCCTGAAATTGCTGAGCCGCTTTATCAGCGATTTAATGAAAAACTGGCTGCTACCGGTGTTCATGTTGAAACTGGGCGGTTCGGTGCCGAGATGAAGGTTGATCTGGAAAATGACGGACCAACAACAATCATTTATGAGAAGTAAATAAATAGTACGAAAAAGGGTCTCCAAAGTACGGTAATGTCGGACTACCTCTGGAGATCCTTTATATTATTAATCATTAATAGTTGCTTAAAATGTTATCGACTGCAGGACCATAACTTTCACCAAATAAGATGAGGTGCATGCAGAGATAGTAAAACCTGTACCACGGAAGTCGCTCGTTAATTCCCGGAGTAATTGGATATGTGTCATTATAGCCACGGTAAAATTGATCATCGAAGCCACCGAAGACTGTTGTCATGGCTAAATCAAACTCCCGATCACCATAAACACAGTCCGGATCAATTAGGTACGGCTGGTGATCTTGACTAAACATGAAGTTCCCGGCCCAGAGATCACCATGCAGCAGGCTTGGCCGAACTTCATGTGTAGAATAGTAATTGTCGAACTTGGCAACCATCCGGTCAAAGTGTTCTTGTCGCCACTTGTTCCAGCAATCTTGCTTTATTGCTGCCGAAATCTCTGGCTTTAATCGTTGGTTAATATAAAAATCACGCCAACTGGGATTCCACTGGTTGTTTTTAACCAACACCTTGGTTTGGTGGTTGTCCATAAAGCCAAATTCTTCTCTTCGTTGTTGGTGCATTCTGGCAACCTCTTGACCAAGTGCGTATTGATTACCATAACCGCTATTAATCCAATTTAATATTAGGTAAGCATCACCATCAATTTCACCGTTAGCCACGGGAGTAGGAACATTAGCTGTCTTACCAATTTCCCTAAGTCCAGCAAGTTCATGATTAAAGTAAGATGCCGGATGATGTGGTTGGACTTTAACAAAGTATGTCGCCTGGTTAGTAGTGATTTGATAAGCCAGGTTAATGTCACCACCGCTAACTGATTGGCAATTGGTAATATTGTCTAATGGTAATTGTAATAACCATGTATTAGATAATTGATGATTATTCAAAATAGACACCCTCTTTTGGCTTATATTTTAAACTTTTGTTAGTAGAAAGCCAATGAAACTATAGCTATTGACATTTTTGCTGAACTCGGGTACTGTAAGAATGTAATTTTAATACTAATAGCCAATGAAAAAGAATGCTTATTTACCTAAGTCGATAGCGAGTGGGAGCTGGTGAAAGCCCATGACAATGAGGTAATAATTGACGCTTTTGAGGCTGGGCAGTTGTCCCCGTCGGTATTTCGACGTTATCAATGAGTGATACTAAGGTGGTACCGTGCAAAAAGCACCCTTATGATGTAAGGGGTGCTTTTTTTATTAGAAATTAGTATTAACACTACCAATCTAAAAATGGTTAAAGAGGTAATTAGAGAATGAAGAGAACTAATTACGCTGGGGAAACCAGTGAAAAGCAAGTGGGTCAAGAAGTTGTCCTAAAAGGATGGGTTGCCAAACGTCGTAATCTTGGTGGCTTAATTTTTATTGATCTGTGGGATCGTGAAGGAATCGTTCAACTGGTCTTTAATGAGAAGGAAAATCCCGAAGCATTTAAGGTTGCTAATGCGGTTCGGAATCAATACGTTCTTGAAGTTCAAGGAAAGGTTCAATTGCGGGCTGAAAAAGAAATTAATCCTGAAATGAAGACCGGAAAAGTTGAAGTTGCGGTTGATCAGATTAAGGTTCTGGCAAAGTCTGAAACAACGCCATTTGATATTGTTGATGACGTTGATGCAAGTGAAGATTTACGGATGAAGTATCGTTACCTTGATCTCCGTCGTCCTGAAATGATGAAGAATTTGATGCTCCGGAGTAAGGTTACGTCTGTTGTTCATCATTACTATGATAATCAAGGGTTCATGGACGTTGAAACACCGGATTTAACTCGTTCAACTCCAGAAGGTGCTCGTGATTACATTGTTCCATCACGTGTTTATCCAGGACATTTCTATGCTTTGCCACAGTCACCACAACTATTTAAGCAATTACTTATGGCTGCCGGAGTTGATAAGTATTATCAAATTGCACGATGCTTCCGGGACGAAGATTTACGTGGTGACCGCCAACCTGAATTTACTCAAATTGATACTGAAATGAGTTTTGCTACCCCTGAAGACATCCAAACAGTAACCGAAGGATTAATTAAGAAGGTTATGAAGGAAGTTTTAGGTGTTGATGTTAAGACCCCATTCCCACGGATGGAGTGGCAGGAATCAATGGATAAGTATGGTTCTGACAAACCTGATACCCGGTTTGGAATGTTAATTCATGATTTATCTTCAATTGTTAAGGACAGTTCATTTAAGGTCTTCTCTGGAACCGTAGCTAAAGGAAACTTTGTTCGAGCAATCTGTGTTCCTGGTGGGGCTGACAAGTACTCCCGGAAGGATATTTCTAAGAAGGAAGAGTATATTAAGCGTTTCGGAGCTAAAGGGCTTGCCTGGGTTAAGGTTACTGAAGACGGTTATTCTGGGCCAATTGCAAAGTTTATTAATGATAACGCTGATGCAATTAATGAAGAAATGGGGGCTAAGCCAGGAGACTTAATCCTCTTTGTCGCTGATTCATTCCACGTTGTTTGTGATGCTCTTGGCTATTTACGTCGTGAGATTGCTAAGGAACAAGATATGATTGCGCCTAACCAATGGAACTACCTTTGGGTTGTTAACTGGCCAATGTTTGAATATGATGAAGGGTTTGGAAAGTGGATTGCAGCTCACCACCCATTCACCATGTTAAACGAAGAAGATCTTCACTACCTTGAAGATGGCGAAGATCCTCACAAGGCGCATGCCCAAAGTTACGATATTATTCTTAATGGTCAAGAAATTGGTGGTGGTTCAATCCGGATCCACGATCCAAAGGTTCAAGAAAAAGTCTTGAAGGCATTGGGATACACTAAGGAACGTGCGGAAGCTCGCTTTGGCTTCCTCTTGAAGGCATTGACGATGGGGATGCCTCCAGAAGGTGGATTAGCTTTTGGACTGGATCGTTGGGTAATGTTACTTGCACAAGCAGACAATATTCGTGACGTTATTCCGTTCCCTAAGAACTCTAAGGCTGTTGAGCCATTAACAGCAGCACCTGGTAAGGTTAGTCAACAACAACTGGATGACTTGAAGGTTCAGTTTGACGATCAGGTTGATTATAAGCAGGATAAATAATTAGCAGAATAAAATTAAAGAGACAGAAAAACAAACCGGTTTTTCTGTCTCTTTAATTTTATCGGATATTATCAATGATTATTATTGTAGATCCTTGATTACTTGAGAATCTTCTTTAAGAATTCCTTTGCCCGGTCACTTGTCGGGTGGGCAAAGAACTCATCCGGTTTACCAGTTTCCTGAATATAACCATCGGCCATAAACCAGATTTGATCCGCTACTTCATGAGCAAATCCCATTTCATGAGTAACAACTACCATTGTCATTCCAGAGTCAGCAAGATCGTGCATTACAGTTAACACTTCATCAACCATTTCTGGATCGAGGGCACTTGTTGGTTCGTCAAAGAGCATTACTTCAGGATCCATTGCTAAAGCACGAGCAATCGCCACCCGTTGTTTTTGCCCACCAGATAGCTGGTCAGGATACTGCTTTGCCTTTTCTGCTAAACCGACTTTCTCCAGAAGCTTCATTCCGGTTTCTTCGGCTTGCTTCTCGGGAATATTTTTGACCTTCATTGGTGCTAGTTTAATGTTTTCAATCACGTTCATATTTGGGAAGAGGTTGAATCCTTGGAAAACCATTCCCATCTTTTCCCGTAACTGATTAAGTTGCTTATCGTTAATCTTAGTTAAGTCATTTCCTTCAAAAAAGACCTTGCCGCTAGTTGGCTGTTCGAGACAGTTCAGGCAACGAAGAAAGGTACTTTTACCAGCACCAGAGGGACCAATTACACAGATAACCTGACCTTTATCAACATGTTCGGTGATATCTTTAAGGACAATGTTATTCTTGAATTTTTTTTGCAAATTTTGAATTTCAATCATTTTAGTGGACATGTTTCATTCTCCCTTCAAAGTAAAGTAGAATTCTGGAAAGTGTAAACGTTAAGATGAAGTAAATCATCATAGTAATGAATAATGGGAGAACTCCTTTGTAGGTTGCAGATTGAACTAATTGTGTTTGGAACATTAATTCAGTTACACCAATAACGGAAACTAGTGAACTATCCTTTAGCAAGGTAATTAATTCGTTTCCTAAAGCAGGCCAAATATTCTTAAGTGCTTGAGGCATGATTACATAACGGAAAGCCTTATTTTTATCCATTCCTAAGCTTCGAGCTGCTTCAGTTTGACCGAGCGGAATTGACTGAATCCCAGAACGAATAATTTCAGCAACGTAGGCCCCAGAGTTTAACGAAACGGCAATGATCCCGGCAAGTAAGGCGGGGAGGGATTGGATAATTGCACCAATACCGAAGTAAACAAACATGATTTGAACCATCATTGGGGTTCCCCGGAGGAATTCGATATAGCAAACCGCAATTGTATGCAGAAGCTTATTCTTTGAAAGACGCATAAGAGCGAAGAGGGTTCCTAAAATGAAACCGAAGAATACTGAGACGATCGTAATAATTAGTGTGTACTCAAGCCCCTTTGCAAAGTAACGCCAGTAACTAAGAACGGTGTTTTGCTTTTTATAGCTCTTCATATATTGGGCTGACTCTGGAATCCATTTTTTATTAATTAAGTCTTCATCGTTGACTTTTTTGATCGTTTGGTTAGCAGCATTTACAAGGGAGGTATCACCCTTTGGAAAGGCGAGGGCGATTCCACCGGCAGTAACCGGTAATTTTGAGTTAAAAGCGTAGAGGTTAGAATTATTAGATGCGTATGCTTTTGCGGTCGCCGCATCCATTAAAATACCGTCATATTTATGGGATTGTAAACCGATTACTAATGAAGAAAGTTTTGCTAATCCCTTTCCATTAGCTTGTGGCATGTCCTTAGAAATCATTGTTGATTGTAAGGTCCCGTTTTGGGCACCAACAGTCTTGCCATTGAAACTTTTGGCGTTAACTAGCTTATCCTTGTCGCTCTTATTGATGAGGAAGTAGCTGTCACCGGTATAGTAGACATCGGAAAAGTCAACACTCTTTTTCCGTTCATTGGTGATGTTCATCGCACCGGCAATACAGTCAATTTTCCCGGTTTCTAGAGCAACTAAAAGTGAATCAAAGTCCATGTTTTTAATTACTAATTTAACACCGATGTCTTTAGCAAATTGCTTCATGAGTGATACTTCGAACCCAACATACTTTGTTTTGCCATGTTCCTTGGTCGTAAATTCATATGGTGGATAGTCGGCACTTGTTCCGACAACTAAGGTTCCTTTTTGTTTAATCTTTTGCAGAGAATCATTCTCGGCTACCTGTGAAGTATTAGTAGCTGAACTTGAGCTGCTACTTTCATCGGCGGCTAATGCTGACACTGGTGCGCATAGTATTGGAAACGCAATGATTATTAGCATTAACCAATGTTTGAAACATTTCATAATCAATAACTCCTTCAATTTCTTAAAATAATTACATTGGTATGTAATATACGCTTAAATGATTAAATATGCAATAGATATTTAAAAAATAGTGTATTTTATTCAGTAAATGTGAATAATTAAATTATAGATGAATAAAAGCGCTTTCGATGCAGAGATTAGATTGATAATATAGTAAGAAAATTTATCTTAAATATTTAGGAAGTAATATTGACACTCAGAATCTAATTGGTTACAATTGCTTTTGTAGTGAAAGAGCGGGATTATACCGTTCTAATACGTAACTTTAAGCTCGGAGGGAGGGAATCAACATGTCAAAAACAGTCGTTCGTAAGAATGAATCTTTGGATGACGCTCTTCGACGCTTTAAACGTACAGTTTCACGCAACGGAACTTTGCAAGAATACCGTAAACGCGAATTTTACGAAAAGCCAAGTGTAAAACGTAAGTTGAAATCTGAAGCGGCACGGAAGCGTAAGAACAAGCGCCGTCGTTATTAATTTTTAACTCCTACCTCTCCATGACAGGTAGGAGTTTTTTCATCTTTAATTTTAGCTAAAGGAGCGAGCAGGATAATGAGTTTATTAAATGATCTAACTGCAGATATGGTTTCTGCTATGAAAAACCGTGATAAGGAAACGTTAGCAACAGTCCGGATGTTAAAGGCGGCTGTTCAAAATGAACAGATTGAACAAGGTCATGATTTAACTTCAGATGAAGAAGTTGCGGTAATGGCTCGTGAATATAAACAACGAAAAGAATCACTTGAAGAATTTGAACAAGCAGGACGCCAAGATCTGGTTGACAAGACTAAAGCAGAAATGAAAGTTGTTGAAAAGTATATGCCACAACAACTTTCTGCTGATGATGTTAAGAAAATCGTTGATGAAACGATTAAGGCAGTTAATGCTTCTAGCATGAAGGACTTTGGTAAGGTCATGGGTGCTGTGATGCCTAAGGTTAAGGGACAAGCTGACGGTAAGTTAGTTAACCAAACCGTTAAGGAAGAATTGAATAAGTAGCTTTATATTGGGATAAGAAATATGTGTACATCGATTATTTATACGGCTGGTGACAGCTATTTCGGCCGGAACCTTGATTTAGAAATTTCGTTTGGTCAAGAGGTGGTTGTGACACCGCGAAACTATCCATTTAGTTTCCGTAAAATGCCATCATTGGATCACCACTATGCCATTACCGGGATGGCATTAGTTGAAGATGGCTATCCATTGTATTTTGATGGAGCAAATGAAGAAGGTTTGGGAATGGCTGGGTTAAATTTTGACGGACCTTGCCGCTATTTCCCGGAGGATCCAGCAAAGGATAACGTAACCCCATTCGAATTTATCCCTTACATATTAGGACAATGTAAAAATGTTACTGAAGCACGCAAGCTACTTAGTAATTTGAACTTAGTTAAGATTGATTTCTCCGCAAAGCTCCACTTATCACCGCTTCACTGGCTTATTGCTGATAAATCCGGTGAGGCAATTGTGGTTGAGTCAACGGCAGAGGGATTAAATGTTTACGATAATCCTGTCGGTGTTTTGACTAATAATCCTGAATTTCCTAAACAATTGCTAAATTTGAGTAACTATCAGAGTATTTCGCCGGCCTATCCAGAGAACACTTTGATCCCTGAAGTTAAGCTCAATACTTATAGCCGTGGATTTGGTTCCCGCTTCTTACCGGGTGGGATGGATTCAGAAAGCCGGTTTGTCAAAGAAGTTTTCACCAAAGCACATGCACCCAAGGGAAAATCGGAAATTGAAAATATCACTAATTATTTTCATAATCTGCATGCGGTTGAACAACAAAAGGGCCTCGATCAAGTAGCTCCTGGACAATTTGAATATACAATTTATTCTGACGGTATTAATTTAACTACGGGGACTTTTTACTATTCAACGTATGGTAATAACCAAATTAATGCGGTTAAATTGGAAAAGGATCGGCTAGATCAAACTGAATTACTTCAATATCCACTTCAGAGTGAACAAGCAATTAATTTTCAAAATTAAATAACTAAGCAGGATTCCCTTCATTTAGGCTGGTGATTAGCTTCACCGAGTCAAAATGAAGGGGATTTTTTTATTCATTAATATACATAATAAATTATTATTTTTGAATAAAAATGACAAATTACTGATTTTTACTTGCTTTAAATTAATATTAAGTGTATATTTATTACCAATTTCTAAAATGGATGGAGGATATACAGATGACAAAAGAAAAAATTGTATTAGCTTATTCCGGTGGTTTAGACACTTCGGTTGCAATTGCGTGGTTAAAAAATAAAGGATATGACGTGATTGCATGTTGTATTGACGTTGGTGAAGGAAAAGATCTTGAAGCAATTAAGGAAAAAGGAAAGCAAGTTGGCGCATGGAAGTCAGTAGTAATTGATGCTAAACATGACTTTGCTGAACAATTTGTTTTGCCAGCACTTCAGGCACACGCAATGTATGAGCAAAAGTACCCACTTGTTTCTGCACTATCCCGTCCATTAATCGTTCAAAAACTGGTGGCTGTTGCCCGTGAATATGGCGCCACTGCAATTGCTCATGGCTGTACTGGTAAGGGAAACGATCAAGTTCGTTTTGAAGCCGGTATTCATGCCCTTGCTCCAGAAATGAAAATCGAAGACCCAATTCGTGATTGGCATTGGTCACGGGAAGAAGAGATTCAATACGCTAAGGATAACAATATTCCGGTTCCAATTACTAAGGCTAGCCCATATTCCATTGATGAAAATCTCTGGGGCCGGGCAAATGAATGTGGGATTCTTGAAGATCCATGGGCTGCCGCACCAGCCGATGCGTATGACCGGACAGTAGCGATTGAAGATGCTCCCGATACCCCGACAACAATCGAAATTAGTTTTGAAGAAGGGGTGCCAACAGCCATTGATGGTGAAAAACTACCGCTTGATGAATTAATTATGAAATTAGATCACCTTGCTGGTAGTCATGGAATTGGTCGAATTGATCACGTTGAAAACCGGTTGGTCGGGATTAAGTCACGGGAAATCTATGAATGCCCAGCGGCGACTGTTTTACTGGCCGCTCATAAAGATCTAGAAGATTTGACCTTAGAGCGTGAACTAGCCCATTTTAAGCCGATTGTTGAACAAAAAATGAGTGAGATTATTTACAACGGTCTTTGGTACTCACCGCTAATGAAGTCGCTAGTTGCATTCATCGATCAGGCACAAGCTGTTGTCAATGGTGTTGTCCGGGTAAAGCTATTTAAGGGGAACGTAATCTGTGAAGGACGGAAGTCGCCTAACTCCCTTTACGATAAGAATTTGGCTACATATACCTCAGCGGATGAATTTGATCAGGAAGCTGCTACCGGATTTATCAAACTATGGGAACTCCCTGACAAGGTATATGCTCAAGTCCAGCAAAAAGCATTGGCAACGAAGCAAGAACAAATTAATGATAAAGGTGTGACTGCTGATGCCGATTAAGCGAATGTGGGGTGGCCGGTTTGAGGAAGCTGGCGATGACTTTATTAATAATTTTGGTGCATCAATTGGATTTGACCAGGAGATGGCCGAAGAAGATATCCATGGTTCACTAGCTCATGTAAAGATGTTAAAAGCAACTAACATTCTCTCAGAAAATGACGCTGACCAAATTATTTCTGGCTTAGAGAAACTTGAACAGAAGTTACACCAAGGTAAGTTAAAGTTTTCGGTCGACAATGAAGATATTCATATGAATATTGAAGCATTACTAACTGAAGAGATTGGCCCCGTAGCAGGAAAACTCCATACTGGACGGAGCCGAAATGATCAAGTAGCAACGGACTTACACTTATACGTTAATGAACGCTTGCCATTAGTGATTCAAGCTTTGCGTAATTTGCAGCGCGTTTTAGTTATCAAGGCCGAGAAAAATGTGGAGACAATTATGCCTGGCTATACGCACATGCAACATGCGCAGCCAATTTCTTATGGGCATTACTTGATGGCATATTTTCAAATGTTTCAGCGAGATATTGAACGGTTTGAATTTAACAAACAGCATACTAGTATTTCACCGTTAGGAGCTGCCGCTTTAGCAGGGACCACTTTTCCGATTGATCGTGAATTAAGCTCTCAATTATTGGGCTTTGACCAGCCGTATGCTAATTCATTAGATGCAGTTTCGGATCGTGACTTTGTCTTAGAATTCTTGAGTAATGCCAGTATTCTCATGATGCACTTGTCTCGCTTGTGTGAAGAGATTATTTATTGGTGTAGCTATGAATTTAACTATATTGAATTAGCGGATGAATATTCAACTGGGAGTTCAATTATGCCCCAGAAGAAGAATCCTGATATGGCTGAATTAATCCGGGGAAAGAGTGGCCGTGTTTATGGCGATTTGTTTGGCCTGTTAACAACAATGAAAAGTTTGCCGTTAGCATACAACAAGGATATGCAGGAAGATAAGGAAGGGGTATTTGATGCCGTTAAAACAATTCTTCCTTCAATTAAGATTATGACTGGAATGGTAAAAACGCTACATGTCCATAAGGCACGGATGGAACATGCAACCCATAATGATTTTTCTAACGCCACTGAGCTTGCTGACTACTTAGCAACTAAGGGAATTCCTTTCCGTCAGGCGCATGAAATTGTGGGTGAGTTAGTTCTTCAAGGATTAAAGATGGGGACTAACCTGAGTGACATTCCGTTAAATAAATACCAGGAAATTAATTCAAAAATTCAGGAAGACGTTTACGAATGCCTGAAACCAAAAGTAGCTGTGGAACGTCGGCAGTCACTTGGGGGAACGAGCTTTATCCAAGTATATGAACAAATTAAGCAGGCTAAAGAACTTCTTGCTAATCATTAGCCATTACTTGCTTAAAGGAATAAAATAGCCAAAGAATGATTTTAACGATGAGTCATCCTTTGGCTGTTTTTGTTATGATATAATGTGCTAAGGATCTACTTATATTAACTAAGAGGAGCTATTTTAATTGGTAGAAAATAACGAAGAAATTGAGCAAACATTCCAAATCAGTAGTCCAGAATCTGAGGTTGCTTTACTAGGAATTCAAGATAAGTTTGTCTCCTTATATGAACAAGGAATGAATGTTACCGTTAACCCCTTTGGCGACAATTTAAAGATCAAGGGGTTGCCTGAGGATGTTAAATTAACTGCAGATGTTTTCCATGCTTTATTGGATTTAAGCGAACAGGGGATCCACCTTCATAGTACAGATATTGTCAGTGCAATGAAGATGGCTCATCGAGGAACGCTAGATTACTTTGCCGATCTTTATAGTGAAACAATTATTCGGGATCGTCGTGGGCGTTCCATTCGGGTAAAGAATTTTGGTCAACGTCAATATGTTAATGCCATTAAGCACAACGATATTACTTTTGGGATTGGTCCAGCTGGTACCGGGAAAACATACTTAGCTGTTGCAATGGCAGTGGCTGCACTTAAGCGTGGCGAAGTTGAACGGATCATTTTGACCCGGCCAGCAGTTGAAGCGGGTGAAAGCCTTGGTTTTCTCCCAGGGGACCTTCAGGAAAAAATCGATCCATACTTGCGGCCAATTTATGATGCATTGAATGATATTTTTGGAGCGGATCATACTCAACGACTAATGGAACGGGGAGTAATTGAGATTGCGCCACTGGCTTATATGCGTGGGCGAACCTTGGATGGTGCTTTTGTTATTCTTGATGAAGCGCAAAACACTACTAATGCACAAATGAAGATGTTTTTAACCCGGCTAGGATTTGGTTCAAAAATGGTAGTTAATGGTGATATTTCTCAAATTGATTTACCACATGGTACCCGGAGCGGATTAGTAAGTGCAAAACGAATTTTGAAAGATATTAAGTCAATTAAATTTGTTCAGTTTACGGCCGAAGACGTTGTTCGGCATCCCGTTGTCGCCCGAATTATCAATGCCTACGAAACCAATGCAACAAAACGGTTAGTTAAACGGGATGAGGAAAAAGAAGCGGCAGCGAAAAAGGAAGCCGAGAAAAAGGATTAACTTATGGAATTAGAAATATTTGATCATACTTCACAAAAGGTTAGTACAGCTCATATTGAATTAATTAAAAAGCTACTTGAGTTTGCGGGAAATAAGCTGGAATTAGCTGACAGCACTGAAATGTCAGTAACTTTGGTTAATAATCCTGAAATCCGAGAATTAAATTCTCAGTATCGGCATGTTGACCGGGCAACTGATGTATTGAGTTTTGTTGCTGAGGAATCTGGCGATGAAACGCCAATTATTTTGGCGCCTGAACTGGCAGCCGAATTACCGGTAAATCTTGGCGATCTCTTTATTTCAATTGATAAGGTTGCTGAACAAGCAAAGTTCCTTGGTCACTCGTTTGACCGAGAACTGGGTTTTCTTGTTGTTCATGGCTTCCTTCATTTAAATGGTTATGATCATGAGCAACCAGAGGATGAAAAGGAAATGTTTACATTACAACGGGAGATATTGGATCAGTATGGCCTCGAAAGATAGTCGGCAAACAGAAAAGAACCACCACTTGATTCAGGCGATGGGACACGCAATCGATGGTATCTTTGATGTCATTTCACAAGAGCGAAATATGCGTTATCATCTTGCGGCGGCGATAGTGGTTATTATTTTAGGCTTCCTGTTGCGGGTTGATCGGTTGGAATGGCTGTGGCTCCTTCTTGCGATCCTAGTTGTCTTTTCGGCTGAATTCTTGAATACGGTCACTGAATCAGTAACAGATTTACTTGGTGAGCATCACTACGATGTTAATGTTAAGAAAGCGAAGGATGTCGCTGCAGGTAGCGTGTTAATTACCGCAATATTTGCGGTTTTAGTGGGATTAATTATCTTTTTACCAAGGATAATAAAGTTATTAGGTTATTAGAAAGGAAGCAAAAGAATGGATAATCCAAATTATAAGTCCGGCTTTGTTGCTTTAATTGGTCGGCCCAATGTTGGTAAATCAACGTTCTTGAATTACGTGGTTGGTCAGAAAGTTGCAATTATGAGTAACGTTGCCCAAACAACCCGAAATAAGATCCAGGGAATTTATACTACTGATGATGCTCAAATAGTGTTCATTGATACTCCGGGAGTTCATAAACCACAAACAAAACTAGGTGACTTTATGGAAAAGTCTACTTTGTCAGCTCTTGATGAAGTAGATGCTGTATTGTATCTGGTTTCAGCTACTGAGGATCGTGGACCAGGAGATGATTTTATTATTAACCGGTTGAAGAATGTTAAGCAGCCAATCTTCTTGGTAATTAACAAGATTGATCAGGTTAACCCAAATAACCTACCAGAAATAACTGCGCAATATAAAGATGCATTACCATTTGCTGGAATTTACCCAATCTCAGCCCTTCAAGGAAATAATGTTAACCCACTAATTAATAAGCTAATCGAGATTCTGCCGAACGGGCCACAATATTATCCTAGTGATCAGATTAGCGATCATCCCGAACGGTTTGTAATTGCAGAGATGATTCGGGAAAAGGTCTTTGAATTAACTCGCCAGGAAGTTCCTCATTCAGTGGCAATTGATGTGACCTCTGTTAAACGGGAAGATGATGAGCACGTTCACATTTCTGCTAACATTATCGTTGAACGTCCTGGACAAAAGGGAATTATTATCGGTAAGAAGGGACAAATGCTGAAAAAGATCGGTACTAAGGCCCGACAAGATATTGAACACCTTTTAGGTGATAAAGTCTTCCTTCAATTGTGGGTAAAGGTTGTTCCCGATTGGCGAGATAAATCAGCAATGCTTAAAGATTATGGTTACCGTAATAAGGATTATTAATTGAAGGGATGAACCCCAATGAGTCGGATTACCACTGATTTTAGGGGAATAATAATGTTTCGCCGTGATTATCGTGAGCGGGATCTCCTAGTAAAAATCTTAACTGATAAGATTGGCCCGGCAATGTTCTTTGTTAAGGGGGCCAAAAAACGAGGGTTTCGAATGGCTGCAGATATTCTACCCTTTACGCATGGTGAATATATTGGTTCATTAACTGATAACGGATTGAGTTTCATTAATACCGCGAGTGATACTAGTCAGTACCGTTCCATTGCCACTGATATTAGTAAAAATGCATATGCGACATACATATTGGCGTTAGTTGATAGTGCATTTCAGGATGGTCAGGGAATTGGCGGTTGGTTTAACCAGGTTGTTGCAGCCCTTGCTTTGATTAACAACGGCCTTGATGAGCAGGTGATTGCAAATGTGATTGAAACACAATTATTAGTCCGCTTTGGAGTTGCACCAACCTGGGATCGTTGTGTTATTTGTGGTCGTGACGATCTACTATTGGATTTTTCTAAGCAGTATGGTGGAATGCTTTGTCGGAATCATTGGCATCTTGACGAACGACGGCTACATCTTGACCAGCGAACAGTTTATTATTTGCAACGCTTCTCGACGTTAAACCTTCAAAAACTCAATTCCATTAAGATTAATCCTGTGACGAAACGACGACTGCAATTCGTAATGGACTCGTTGTATGACAATGAAGTCGGCTTGAATTTGAAAAGTAAACAATTTATTCGTCAAATGGGGCAATGGGAAGAGAAATTAAAAAAATCGTGATTTAGTAATTGACATTTAGAAAATGTTTATCTATCATAAGTCACGTATAAAAATATATTTACAGCAACGACAAAGAAAAAGCTAATGACGGTTAATATTGAGCGACAGAGGGAGAGTGCAAGCCTTTGAGTTAGCCTATTAGTGGGGCACTTTAGCAGCTGTATTAACTAAGCTGTTTTGTAGTGATACAAAGAAGCAGGGTGGAACCGCGAAATTAATTCGTCCCTGTAGAAATTAGTCGCAGACTAGTTTCTACAGGGACTTTTTTGAAAGGAAGAGTCGATATGTCTGATAAGTTAAGTGTTCAAGATATTATATTTACACTTGAAAAGTACTGGGCAAAACAAGGTTGCATGTTAATGCAGGCTTATGATAATGAAAAAGGTGCCGGAACAATGAGTCCATACACCTTTTTACGGGCAATTGGTCCTGAACCATGGAATGCTGCTTACGTTGAACCATCACGACGGCCTGCTGATGGTCGTTATGGTGAAAACCCTAACCGGTTATACCAACATCACCAATTCCAAGTAATTATGAAGCCGTCTCCTGATAACATTCAGGAACTTTACTTAGGGAGCTTGCGTGAATTAGGAATCGATCCACTTGAGCACGATATTCGCTTTGTTGAAGATAACTGGGAAAATCCTTCAATGGGGTGTGCCGGTGTTGGTTGGGAAATCTGGCTTGATGGAATGGAGGTTACCCAATTTACCTATTTCCAAGTAGTTGGTGAATTGCCAATGAATCCAGTGGCGGCCGAAGTTACTTATGGTCTTGAACGGTTAGCTGAATATATTCAAAATGTTGATTCTGTTTACGACCTCGAATGGGCAGACGGGGTTCTTTATGGTGATATCTTTAAGGAACCAGAGTACGAGCATTCAAAGTATGCCTTTGAAGAAAGCAACCAGGATATGTTGCTAGCAGAGTTCAATAATTATGAGACTGAGGCAAAGCGTCTAATTAAGCTTGGTTTGGTTCATCCTGCATATGATTATGTTCTTAAATGTAGCCATACTTTTAACTTATTAGATGCTCGTGGTGCAGTTTCCGTTACGGAACGTGCTGGTTACCTTCACCGGATCCGGATTATGGCTAAGTCAATTGCCAAGGCCTTTGTTGAAGAACGACGTAAACGGGGCTTCCCACTTATCCATGATGAAAAGCTTCGGCAAAAGACCTTAGACGAGTACACAAAGAAAGCAGAAAAGGCTAAGCAACGGGCTGCAAAGCAAGCTGCTAAGAAAGCAAAGCAAGCTCAAAAGGGGGACAAGTAACATGGCTAACTCATACTTATTAGAAGTCGGTGTTGAAGAAATGCCTGCCCATGTGGTAACGCCAAGTATTAAGCAGCTACATGAACGGGTAGCTAATTATCTTAAGGAACAACGGATTTCCTTTGACGAGATCCAGGAATTCGCAACCCCACGGCGGCTATCATTGTTGATTCATGGACTAAGCGACAAGCAACCTGATGTTGATGAATCCGTAAAGGGTCCCGCAAAGAAAATTGCTCAAGATGCAGACGGCAATTGGACTAAGGCTGCAATCGGGTTTACTCGTGGACAAGGTGCATCAGTAGACGATATTGAGTTTAAGGAAGTTAAAGGCGTTGAATATGTTTTTGTTGAAAAGCATATCAGTGGTAAGCCAGTAGCTGAAGTTCTTCAAGGACTACCAGACGTAATTACTTCAATGAACTTCCCAACCTTGATGAAGTGGGGATACAATAACCTGCAATTTATCCGGCCAATTCGCTGGTTGGTTTCTCTTTTGAACGACCAAGTGGTGCCGTTTAAGATTCTTGACGTTGAAGCGGGACGGACTACTCGTGGTCACCGCTTCCTTGGCCATGAGGTTGAACTAAACCAAGCAACTGATTATGAAAAGGCCTTGCATGATGATTTTGTGATTGCTGATCAAACAAAGCGTAAGCAGTTAATTGAGGAGCAAATTGATAAGATTGTTTCCGCTAATGATTGGGTAGTTGATAAGGATCCGGATTTACTAGAAGAAGTTAATAACTTAGTTGAATGGCCAACCGCTTTTGCTGGATCATTTGACAAAAAGTACCTGGTCCTTCCAGATGCCGTTTTAATTACTTCAATGAAGGATAACCAACGGTTCTTCTACCTTCGTGATCACGAAGGTAACCTCTTACCAAACTTTATTGCAGTTCGTAACGGTAATACCGATTACCTAGAAAACGTGATTAAGGGGAACGAACGGGTCTTGGTACCTCGTTTGGAAGATGCTAAATTCTTCTATGAAGAAGACCAAAAGATTAGTATTAATGAATACGTTGAACGATTAAAGCGGGTTAGTTTCCATGATAAGATCAGTTCGATGTACGATAAAATGCAACGGGTTGCTGTAATTGCAGCAGTTCTTGGTAACCGATTGAACTTTAGTGATGAAGAATTAGCTGATCTTGATCGGGCGGCACATATTTATAAGTTTGATTTAACAACTCAAATGGTTGGTGAATTTGCTGAATTGCAAGGTGTAATGGGTGAAATCTATGCTAAGCTCTTTGGTGAAAAGCCGGCTGTTGCTCAAGCAATTCGGGAACATTATATGCCGGTTTCAGCTGAAGGGGATCTACCTGAGAGTAAGGTTGGCGCTGCTTTAGCAATTGCTGACAAGCTTGATAGTATTATGAGCTTCTTTGCTGTTGACATGATTCCAAGCGGTTCCAATGATCCATATGCATTACGCCGTCAAGCGTTTGGGATTGTGCGGATTATTGCTGACCGGAATTGGCATTTACCACTATTGAATATCCAACCGGAAATCATTAAGGCCTTTAATGAAACTGGGCTTGATGTCGATATTGATATTAGTAAGAATGCAGCCCAGGTTCGTTCCTTCTTTATGGATCGAATTCACCAGTTATTGAGTGGTCAACACATGAAACATGATGTGATTGATGCCGTTACTGATACTCAATCTGATGATATTGAAAACGTTCTGGACGCTGCAAAGACAATCAAAGCCCATCATGATGATGAAAACTTCAAGGGTGTTGTTGAAGCATTAACTCGGGTATTACGGATTGCTAAAAAGGGGAATGATGACTCTTCTGTAAAGGTTGATCCAAGTTTATTCCAAAATCCATCAGAACAGAAGCTTTATGATGCCGTTAACGACTTAGTTGATAAGAATGCACAAAGGACGGTTGATGATAACTTTGCTGCTCTGCGGTCATTAGCACCGATTATTAGTGAATACTTCGATGAAAACATGATCATGGATAAGGATGAAAACGTAAAGAATAATCGTTTGACTCAGCTAGGAATTCTTGCGCGGCAAACATACTTAATTGGTAACCTGGATAAGCTAATCGTTAAATAAGCCTTTTTGATTGTATTATTGATGACTTGTGGTATCATATATATTAGTTAATTTTGGTTAAATAGTTATGGAGGTCGCATTCCGCAGGGGTTGCGGCCTTTCGTAGCTGTTCTAGCGTTAGTGGGGGGTGTCAGCTAGTGGCAAGAATACCATCAGAGGTCATCGATCGAATTCGTGATTCCGTAGATATTAGTGATGTAATTGGTCACTATGTACAATTGCACCAATCAGGAAAGGGATTTGTTGGTCTTTGTCCATTTCATGAGGAGCAGACTCCTTCTTTTTCCGTTAACGAACAGAAACAATTTTTTTACTGCTTTGGTTGTGGCCGTGGTGGAAACGTGTTTCAATTTCTAATGGAATTAAAGCATATTCCGTTTACAGAAGCCGTTGCCGAAGTCGCTCAACTTGCTAACGTTGATCTACCTTCTCAATACCTCAATAATGGTGATAGAAATACTCGCCAAGAGAATAATACTCCTAATGGTAAGTTGATGATGATGCATGAAGAGGCTGCAAAGTTATACCACCATATCCTGATGAACACTCCTGCTGGTGCTCAAGCCTTAAAGTATTTAAAAGGGCGGGGGATGACCGATGAGCTAATTAATGACTTTAATCTTGGCTTTGCTCCGGAACAACGAATTTTGAAGCCTTTTTTGGAGCAAAAGATCAATGATTACCAGTTATTACGTAAGTCAGGACTTTTTGTAGAAGATAATGATGGTGGCCTTCACGACCGGTTTGTAGATCGGGTAATGTATCCACTCCGCAACCAAAATGGTCGTGTGATCGGTTTTTCTGGACGAGTAATTGGTAAGGTGCCTGCAGAAACGCCTAAGTATTTAAATAGTCCTGAGACACCGATCTTTAATAAGCGCCGAACCCTCTTTAATTTTGACATTGCCCGTAAGGAGGCCCGAGGGACATCAAAAATATACCTTTTTGAAGGATTTATGGATGTTATTTCTGCTTATAGTGCTGGGGTCAAGAACGGTGTTGCCTCGATGGGGACGAGTCTGACCGAAGAACAGGTTGGCATTCTCGGTCGGGCAGTTAGACAAGTCGATATCTGCTATGATGGTGATTCCGCTGGTCAGAATGCGATTGATCGTGCAGTGACGCTTTTTCGCGATCACCAGCCTCAGGGAATGCAATTGCGTGTCGTTCAATTACCAGCGGGAATTGATCCAGATGAGTACGTTCAACAAAATGGTGCTGATAAGTTTGCTAAGTATTTAGTTGATCAAGAGGAAACGCCAGTTGATTTTTATTTGCGTTTTTACCGGTTGAATAAGAACCTTAACAACCAAAACGAATTGATTTCATACTTAGAACAGTCCCTAAAACTGCTAGCCACTCTTTCATCGCCATTGGAACAGGACATGTACCTTACGCAGCTTGCTAAGGAGTTTGACCTTGATAAGGCAACGTTAAAGAGTCAATTACAAGATATTAGTCGGCGATTAGGGGGAAGAAGTCGCCACTCGCAGCCAGTAGGGTTACCGCAGAATGAGGGGGATTCCTCGGAAATTTCATTAGGACCACCTAGTTCGCCAGCACCACAGCGCAATCCCATTAAGCGGACTGAATTAGCAGAGCAGTTACTATTAAGGTATATGTTCCATGATCAGGAAGTTTGGGATCATGTAGCGGCAATAAATGATTTTCACTTTGCACATGAACGCTATCAAACGTTATACTTATTAGCGGAGAGTTATTTTTCTGAGCATGGAGAGTATTCAGCTGCAGGACTAATGGATTATCTTAAGGAAGATAGCTTACGATCAACTCTCGGTCAAATTGAGCAGTTAAACGTTGATGATGTAGTTAATATGCAACTTATTGATGATTGTGTTCAATTGATTCAGGAACAAATCCCCCTGTCACAAAAAATCAAAGAATTACAATCGCAGATTAGAGAAGCTAGTTCGTTAAATAATAGTGAACTAGCAACCCAGTTAACAATGAAGTTAATAAAACTTTTAAAGAAGCAACAAGAATTAAAAGCGGAGGAGACCAATTAATATGGCAAAAAGCAAAAAGAAAGAAATCGTCATTTCAAATAGTGATAACTTCGATCAAAAAAAGTATGATACCGCTGTTGGTAAGTTAATTCGTACTTACAAGAAGCGCAAACACATTAAGTATGATGATCTGACCGAACTTGTTGCAAAACCATTTGAATTGAATGCTGATGGAATTGATAACTTGCTCCAAAATGTTGAAGATTCAGGAATTAGTGTTGTTGATGAAAATGGTGATCCTGATCCGCGAGCATTAAAGGCTACTGAAAAGCTATCTCAAAAAGCGATGAAGGATACTTCTGCTCCTACTGGGGTAAAGATTAATGACCCCGTACGGATGTATCTGAAGGAAATTGGTCGGGTAAACCTGTTAAGTGCTGACGAAGAAGTTGCGCTTGCTCTCCGGATTGAACAAGGCGATGAAGAAGCAAAGCAAGAACTTGCTGAAGCCAACTTACGGTTAGTTGTTTCCATTGCTAAGCGGTATGTTGGGCGAGGAATGCAATTCCTTGATTTGATCCAGGAAGGTAACATGGGGTTGATGAAAGCCGTTGAAAAGTTTGATTACCGGCGGGGGTTCAAGTTCTCAACCTATGCTACTTGGTGGATTCGTCAAGCAATTACCCGGGCCATCGCTGATCAAGCCCGGACTATTCGGATTCCAGTTCATATGGTAGAAACGATTAATAAACTGATCCGGATTCAGCGGCAACTACTTCAGGATTTGGGACGGGAACCACTTCCAGAAGAAATTGGTGCTGAGATGGATATGCCGACTGAAAAGGTAAGAAATATTCTTAAGATTGCTCAAGAGCCGGTTTCTCTTGAAACACCAATTGGTGAAGAGGATGACTCACACTTGGGAGACTTTATTGAGGATCAGGATGCAACTAGTCCAGCCGATCATGCTGCTTATGAAATGATGAAGAAACAACTGGAAAATGTTCTTGATACATTAACCGATCGGGAAGAAAATGTTCTTCGCCTTCGGTTTGGTCTTGATGATGGTCGTACTAGGACACTTGAAGAAGTTGGAAAAGTCTTTGGTGTTACCCGTGAACGGATTCGGCAAATTGAAGCAAAGGCCTTGCGGAAGTTGCGCCACCCATCTCGTTCAAAGCAATTAAAGGATTTCCTTGAGTAAAATAAGTAAAATTAATAGATAAACGATAGAGCGCGTGTGAGAGAAGATTTTCTCACCGCACTCTATTAAGTTCTAGTTACCAAGACTTATCAATGATAATTAAGACTTTATTTTATTAATTGTTTTTCATCAAATACCTATTAAATTAAATAATTCTAAGAAAAAGATTAAAAGGTGCTTGACTTGGGCATATGTTCCACAGTACACTTAACTTGTTTAAGTTTTAAGGACTTAAACTTAATTATATTTATAATGTTCAATTGTTAACAAGGAGGAACCATTATAATGCCAAAGTTGTCATCAGATTTAACAGGTACTATTAACCATAAATTAGCTGCAACATCGCCTTCGGGGATCCGGGCATTTGATCGCTCAGTTTCTAATATTCCTGGAATCATTAAGTTAACCCTTGGTGAACCAGATATGAATACCCCTGAACATGTTAAGCAAGCTGCAATTAAGAGTATTCAAGATAATGATTCCCACTATGCACCACAAATGGGAAAGCCAGAATTACTTGAAGCAATCTCTAAGTATGTTGAGCGTACTCGTGGTGTTAAATACGACCCTGAAAGTGAAATTGTGGTAACTGTTGGTGCAACAGAAGCATTAGCATCGACCCTTTTTGCATTATTAAATACTGGTGATAAGGTAATTATCCCAACACCAGTATTTGCGCTTTACTTCCCATTAGTAGCAATGACCGGCGCTACTCCAATTCAGGTCGACACTTCAGCAGACGGCTTTGTGTTGACCCCTGAAAGACTTGAAGAGGTATTACAAAAGGAAGGTCATGGTGCGCGGGCAGTTCTTCTAAACTACCCAAGTAACCCTACTGGTCGTGAATACCCTCAGGAAACTTTAGAGGGGTTAGCTAAGGTAATGACAAAGCATCATTTGTACGCGATCGCTGATGAAATTTATAGTGATCTTGTTTACGGGGTGGAACATTATTCGTTAACTTCAATGATTCCTGAACGGACAATCTTTATTTCAGGACTATCGAAGTCACATGCGATGACTGGTTATCGCTTAGGATATGTAGCCGGCCCTCAAGAGATTATGGGTAGCATTGGGAAAATGCACGCCTTCTTGGTAACAACTGTTACTGATAATGTTCAGGCAGCAGCCGTTGAGGCACTTAATAATGGTCAAGAAGATCCAGTTGAATTCCGTAAGACCTACGAAAAACGTCGTGACTTCGTGACTGCTGGGCTACGTGATCTTGGCTTTGAAATGTCAACGCCAGAAGGAGCATTCTATATCTTTGCTAAGATTCCAGAATCATTTGGTAAGGACGATGTTAAGTTTGCCACTGAATTAGCTCATCAAGCGAAGGTCGGGGTTACTCCCGGGAGTGCGTTTGGTGCTGGGGGCGAAGGCTACGTTCGTCTTTCGTATGCTTCTTCTGATGAGGATCTTCACGAAGCCCTTGACCGGATTGGTAAATTTGTAAAAGAATTGAATGATTAATAATTAGCTTGAATTGGATGGGGAGGACAATGATAAAGTCATTTTGGCTTTATTGTTGTCCTCCTTTTGGTTAAACATTTGCTATACTTATATATAAAGAAATGTTGAGAGGAAATGGTATAGTGGATGCACAAAATTTATCCCAGCGGTTAACAACTGTTGCTAAATTTGTTCCTCAAGGAGCACGAGTAGCCGATATTGGGTCGGATCATGGCTACTTGCCAGCAGCATTAGCACTGCAAGATCAGATTGAATATGCAGTTGCTGGTGAAGTCGTAAGAGGTCCCTATGAAAATGCAGTCAGCGAGATTAAAAAGTTAGACTTAGCAAGGACTATCCAAGCACGGCTAGCTGACGGACTAGCAGCGATTAAAGATAGTGATCGAATCGACACAATTACAATTGCTGGAATGGGTGGAGCATTAATTACCCAAATTCTTGATGCTCATCCGGAAAAATTAGCTGGGGTAACTCGATTAATTTTACAGCCGAATGTTGGTGAGGACCGTTTAAGAAAATGGTTAATGAATCACCAATTTCAGATTATGGCTGAAAGAATGGTCGCCGAAGATGGTCATATTTATGAGGTGATCGTTGCTGAACCATCAATTGTTCCTTTTCGTTATAGTAAGTATGAGTTAACTTTTGGGCCGTTCTTGCTTGAACAGCATTCTCCTGTATTTGTCAAGAAATGGCAAAGTGAATTACAACGGCAAGAGGATGTTCTCCGACAAATTAAATGTGCTAGCAAGCCACCAGTTGCTAAAATTAAGCAAGAGGAGGAATACATTAATTTGATAAGGGAGGTTCTTAATTAATGACGACAGGAAATGAATTAATCCAGCGCTTTGAACAATTTGCGAGTCCGCAACTTGCAGAAAGTTGGGACAACCCCGGATTGCAATTAGGGAATCCTGATCGGCCGATTAAACGGTTGATGACGACTCTTGATGTTCGGCCAGAAGTTGTCCATGAAGCAATTAAGCAAAATGTCGATTTTATTTTTGCTCATCACCCGGTAATGTTTCATCCAGCAAAGAATTTGGATACTCGAGTTCCGCAAAATGAAATGTATGCGCAGTTACTTAGTCATGAAATTACAGTGTATGCCGCCCATACTAATTTGGATACGGCTAACGGGGGAATGAATGATTGGCTAGCAGCTAAATTACGGTTAACTAATCTGAAACCGCTTGTTGAAGCTGGTGTTGATCCTGTATCTGGTCAACCAGTTGGGATGGGAAGAATTGGAACCTTAAATGGCTCAATGACCACAAAAGAATTTGCTCGGTACTGTATGCGAATTTTCAATGTTAATGGGTTGCGGTGGTTAGCTGCACCAACAGATCTGGATAAGCCGATTCACCGGGTCGCAGTTCTTGGTGGTGCTGGTCAAGACTTTTGGCAAGTTGCTGTTGATAAGGGTGCGGATGCTTATGTTACTGGTGATGTGACCTACCATTTTGCCCATGACATGGTTGCCAACCATCTAATGGTAATCGATCCAGGGCACCACATTGAGGCGATCTGTGAACCACAATTGGCTAAACTTTTTAACCAGTGGAAACAGGAAAATAATTGGGATTTTACAATTGTACAAAATCAGCTGAATACTGATCCATTTAATTTTATGGTTAATAATGAAGGGAAGAATTAACAATGACAGAAGAAAAATATGAAGGTTTATTACCACGCTTCTTAAAGTATGTAAAGACAGAAACTCGTTCTAATCCTGATTCAGATACTGTTCCTTCTGACCCTAAGGAAACGGCATTCTTAAATGAATTAGCAGCAGAATTAAAAGATTTAGGATTGAGTGATGTTCATATTAATCCGCAATGTTCATACGTTTACGCTACGATTCCAAGTAACTTAGACCATGATGTTCCAACAATCGGCTATATCTCACATGTTGACACAGCGGATTTTAATGCCCATAATGTTAACCCACAAATTGTTGAAGACTATGATGGTCAGAGTGATATTCAACTTGATGAAGATGGTAACTATGTTTTATCAACTGCAGAATTTCCTAATTTGAAGAATTACCAGGGTGATACGTTAATTACTACTGACGGTTCAACTTTATTGGGTGCCGATGATAAGTCGGGAGTCGCTGAAATTGTGACAATGGCTGCATATTATATGAATCATCCAGAAGTTAAGCATGGCGAAATCAAGATTGGCCTTGGCCCTGATGAAGAAATCGGGACGGGTGCTGACCACTTCGATGTTGATGACTTTGGCGCAGACTTTGCCTACACCGTTGATGGCGGTCCGCTAGGTGAATTGGAGTACGAAACCTTTAACGCTGCTCAAGCTGAGATCGAAATTTCTGGGAAGGATGTTCATACTGGTGTTGCTAAGGGAACAATGGTTAATGCCATCCAGGTTGCAATTGATCTTCACAATAGTTTGCCAGCGCATGAACGGGCTGAAAGAACTGAGGGTCGAGAAGGCTTCTTCCACCTCTATAAGTTTGACGGCAGCGTTGATCATGCACGGATGGTTTACCTTATCCGTGATCATGATCGGGAAGTCTTTGAAGAACGGAAGCACTTATTAGAACGGATCGTTGATGGTTTAAATACTGAGTTGGGCAGCAAGCGAATCAGTATGAACCTGTACGACCAATACTATAATCTTAAGGATGCTTTAAAGGGAAAGATGGAGTCGGTTGAAATTGCCAAAAAGGCGATGGAAGACCTAGATATTAAGCCGGTAATCTATCCAGTTCGTGGTGGTACTGATGGTTCAACCATTTCTTATAAGGGCTTGCCAACACCAAACCTGTTTGCTGGTGGAGAAAATATGCACAGTCGGTTTGAATATGTTTCTCTGCAAACAATGGAAAAGGCACTAGATGTTCTTCTTAAGATTAATGAATTAAATAGTGTGAACTAATGAATATTTATTAAAAATCGAAATTACGGATAACACACTAACATAAATGATGGGCTTCAGTAATCGGTAAAACCGAATTCTGAAACCCATTTGTGCTTTCTAAGGACCAGCTGCGTGTCGACGGGGACGTGAAAACAAAATCAGAAATGATTTCTGTCACGTTCCCATATTTTCACCTTTTTAAGTAATTATTCAGTTTTGCCTTGCATTCAAGCGAATAGTTCGGTAAGATATTAATTGTTCTTAATAGTAATTATTACTCTTAAAAGGGAGAGCAGAATGAAGAAATATTTTATCGGTGTAGGGTGTCTAGTTAGTCTATTACTAGTTGTTTTAGTTTTATCTTGCATCCCGTTTAAAACGCACAATATTGACAAAAAGCCAATCCAAGTAGTTACTAGTCTCAATTTTTATGGGGAAGCAGCTAAGCAGGTTGCCGGAAAGTACGGTAAAGTAACATCAATCATTGATAATGCCTCTGTTGATCCTCATGATTACCAGCCAGGAACCGCTCAGGCTAAGCAGGTAGGGAATGCCAACGTGGTGGTTGAAAACGGTTTAAGTTATGATGAGTGGTTGAATAAAGTTGTTAAATCTAGTAGTCATCGGCATTCTCAAGAAGTAATTAATGTTGGCCAGCTGATGGGAAAACATTCCGGGCAAAATGAGCACCTATGGTATGAACCGGCAACGATGAAAAAATTAGCTCAACAATTAGCTCATCAATATAGTAAACTTGATCCAGCGCACCGTGCCTACTACCATAAAAACGCCCAAAAGTACATCGATTCTTTGAAACCGTTAGATCAGGAAATCGCGAAAATTAAAGCCAATGTTAATTCGGAAAATAATAAGGTTGCGGTTAGTGAACCGGTTTTTGATTACTCATTAACAGCGCTTGGCTACCAGATAGTGGATCAGCATTTTGAGAAAGCAATTGAAGATGGCAATGATCCATCGCCACATGATATTCAACAACTACAATCTGCGATAAAGAACCATCAGATCGCTTTTTTTGTCGAAAATTCTCAAACTAGCGACCATGTCGTTAATGGATTAGTAAAACTAGCCCGTGAAAATCATGTTCCAGTGCTTAAGGTAACGGAAACTAAACCAAATAATGCTAAAAGTTATCAGGAGTGGATGCTTTCGCAGTATCGGAATCTTTCGCGAATTCAGCAGGAGGAAAAGTAAAAATGTCAATTGTTGCAGTTAATGATTTAACGGTTGCCTATGGTAATCATCAAGTGATTGATAACTTAAGCTTTAATATTAACCAGGGAGATTTTTTGGTAGTTATCGGGGAAAATGGTGTTGGTAAAACAACTCTTGTTCGCTCAATGTTGGGTTTCATTAAGCCGCAAAAGGGTGAAATAATAATTAGTCCGCAAACCAAAATTGGCTATGTTCCGCAATTTCGGAATATTGATCAGGAATATCCGCTTTCAATTCGTGATTTCATTGCGTTGAATGTTCAGCATAGCTTTCTCCCGTGGTTGAGAACGAGTGAACGTCAACGGGTAGACGAAATAATTAGTCAAACTAACTTACAAAAGATTACTGATCGGCCGTTAGGGCTGGCGTCTGGTGGAGAAAAGCAGCGAGCATACTTAGCGCAGGCACTGCTTCCCAAGCCTGGCTTATTAATTCTTGATGAGTCAACAGCTAGTTTGGATAATGAAATGAAGTATGAATTATTGGATCTTGTTACCCGTTTTCAACAGCAGGGATTGAGTGTAATGTTTGTTACCCATGATTGGGATCTAGCTCAACATTATGGAACTCGTTTCCTTCAAATGACTGGGGATGGTTATTTGACAGGTCCAATTAATGAACTTCCTCACCCGGAAAAGGAGGCTGAGTAATGTTAACGCTTAGTTTTATGCGTCATGCTTTTGTTGCTAGTACCTTTATTGCAATAGTTAGTGGCTTTGTTGGCGTTTTTGTTGTTGCCAGAAACTTATCCTTTTTAACTCATACCTTATCGGAAATTGGTTTTGCCGGGGGAGCATTTGCTGTCTTTATTGGCTGGCCAGTCTTGAACGGAATGATCCTTTTCACAATGCTTAGTTCGATTCTTGTTGGTCAAATGAGTATTAAAGAATCCCGTCGTGAGGCAGTAACGAGTGCAGTCTCCGCTCTTTTTATTGGCTTAGGGATCCTGTTTCTTTCTCTAAGCAGTAAGAATGCTAGTTCAGCAACTAATATTTTGTTTGGTAGTGTTGTCGGGATTAACTTAGGTGAAGTTCAACAATTGATCTGGTTATCAATCGTTGTCCTGATGGTAATCTTTATCACCTACCGGCAGCTGAAGTTCACCTCGTTTGATGCTATTGGCGCGCGGGTAAGCGGACTTAATGCTGCACTATATTCAGTCATTTTCTTAATTGTTTTAGCGTTGAGCGTGAGTGTAGCAGCGCAAATAGTTGGTTCATTGTTGATTTTTATTCTATTAACTCTTCCGGCAGCTAGTGCTAAATATTTTACTCATGGAGTTGCTAAAATGATTGGCCTGGCGATCCTCTTTTCCCTTTTAGGAACCTGGACAGGACTATTTCTGGGTTACTTAACTAATTGGCCAGTTAGTTTCTTTATTGCCGTGATTGAAGTTGTAATTTATTGTTGTGCCCTAATTAAACAAAAATATAGTGGGGCGGCATAATAAAAAGAACCAGGAAAGTTAACTGAAGTGCAACAAAAAAGTTAGACAAAATTGATTATTTAAGCTACCAAGGTAT
>ERZ773269.67-NODE-67-length-102803-cov-11.288930_pt1 | contig 102803 bp, 101 predicted proteins | sample MGYA00511958_ERZ773269 | MGnify/ENA primary metagenome ERZ773269 (study PRJEB29015, sample SAMEA2737761) | human gut metagenome | biome: human gut; feature: human-associated habitat; material: faeces | place: China | collected 2012 ... | reverse complement strand
TCATACCTTGGTAGCTTAAATAATCAATTTTGTCTAACTTTTTTGTTGCACTTCAGTCTTGTTATAACAGATGATATTTTTAATTTTTATCATAAAACTGTTCCTAATAACTTTGAGCTGTCAAATGATATAGGAATTCGTCACAGACCCTTGGATATACAAATGATGAATGTTTACATTTCACCAGGTGATACGGTATACTTTAAAATTCCTATTAATATTGGCTATGCAAATTTAAGTTCATTGATAAAATTTATTTGTAAAGACCCGAATTTTATGTCGAGTAACGGAACAACCTGTAGTTATCCTTTTGACAATCCTGAAGAATTAGACAGATTCCTTGAAAATATGAATTCATTTCCAATACAAGTGAACGTTTGTTTTAAAATTACTGATATTGAGGGTAATATTTATAATAAAGAACAACCGGTATATGCTTATTTTGATATTAGAAAAATCAGAAATAATGATAATAAAGAACATATGGATTATTTTATAACAGGTGGTATGAGTACAAGTAGTATTTTCCCAAATGATATACAGGAAATAAAGGGATTAAAAGAGTATATTGAAGAACAATTTTCAATTAATAATAAAAATGGTACCCAGCCAAAATAGGTGAATGTCATGATGCGCTGAAAGATGTTAAATTTCCTACTAATCGATCCATACACTTATTAGAATCTTTCAATACAAGAAAACGATTTTATAAAATAGTTCAGATAACCTTCTCATTTGCATAATGGGCAAAATAAATGAAGGTTGCGCCATGAGAGATAAGCTTTTTCCAACTATGGCTTAGAATTTTATTATTGTATAAGGGTACCTGTTCTTGTGGATATAAATCACCAACAAATGCCTCTCCGCTATCTAGAACAAGAGATATAGAATCTACACTATGACCAGGTGAACTCAAAATTGTGCCTGAGATTCCACATTCACTGAGGAAATGACGACTATCAGCTAAGTTTAACTTGTGGATATGTTTATCATTAATTGGCTGAAAATCAGGGTTATTTTCTTTTTGAAAGATATAATCACTTTGATGAATATAGGCTATTTGACAATCAAGCACCACTAAGGAGATTCCAAGGTTCATCAAATCAGTTGCTAATCCCATATGGTCGGGGTGGTAGTGGGTAATTAATAGATAATCAATATCTTGGACCTTTAACTTTTTTCTTCCTAGCTCTTGGAAAAATTTAGGAAGAGTACCCGCCCAGTCTGTATCAATTAACAGATTTTTCTTTGTTCCTTTTAGGAGATAACATTTAGTATTACCGTATTTTAATTGAATAATTTTAGTCATGAGGAGCTCCAATTTTTATAATTAGTTAAAATATAATCGAACTATATCTTTTCTTCCTAGGGCATAATAACACGACTTAATTATGCTTTAGTTTTTTCCGTGGAAAAAGCAAACAAGTAAATGCTGAAAGCAGAACGAAAACAATTGAATAACTATATAGTTTAGTAAATGCTTTGCCATATTCATTAATGGCAAAGTTTTTTATTTTTGTAATTTTAGCATTAATATTTTGATTTATTGTTTTAAGCTTCAAGTCTACCTTTGATTCAACTTGGATATAGATTTGCTGCTTGGCTGCTTCAGAAATTGAACCAGATTATTTCTCTATTACCTTTCACCATCTACATAGAGTTCGCGTTGAAAAATGGTGCTTTTTAATTTGGTGTAATCAAGCTCCAAATATTAGTTATTCTTATTGTATAATTAAACAACCAAAATTAAAGGAGGGACAGGCGATGACCCAACTCGAACAAAAAAGACTTGCTCTAGCTGTTAAGCAAAAAAGAGGGCTGCATTTTATCGCTGCTTCTGTAATAATTTGGCTTGCGATTGCATTTGTTTATTCATCTGCTATGCCGATCTTGACTAAGAATTTATTTGTTTTTATTTGCACGGGTATCTTATTACCGCTGGCATGGGGAATTTCAAAAGTACTGAAAGTTAACTTTAGTGATAATGAAAATCCTTTGTCAAATTTGGGCATCTTATTTTCAGTGAATCAGTTATTATATTTGCTGATTGCCATGTGGATCTATCCAACTATCCCAGATAAAATGCTGATGGTTATTGCAATAATTTTTGGTGCGCACCTAATGCCCTTTAGCTGGTTATATAAATCTAAAGTGTACTTGCTGTTCTCAATAGTTATTCCGTTTTTGGCGCTATTCATTGGCTTATCGTTTAGTCCAACTATTTTAGCTGTTGGAATGACAATTATAGAAATCATTTTTGCGGTTGCATTAATTGTTGAAAATAAAAGTTGAAATTTATGAAATATGATTAGCAATATAAATTTAATCCGGTCAAATAAAGGCGTTGCAGTATAAGACCTCGTTAAGGTGTAAAATAACCTTAGAGACTATCCAATCGAGGCTAAACCACATGCGTAAATATGTTAAAGCACTAATCATGATTATTCTGATCCTAGTGCTAATGACAGTTACTTATCCAATAATTGTTATTGGTGGGGGATGGCTACTAAATCATTTCTTGTTTCATCAATCGCTGCCGTTAGTATCCAAATGGCGTTTTCAGTGGTGGCCGATTTTATATGCAATCTTGGCGGATGGCTTAATATACCTATTTTCTTGGATTGCGCAGACTGGCTTCCATTCATCAGTAACAACGATGAATAATTGGTGGTTACAATTCGCTATGACAGTGATCAGCGCGCCATTGGTTGAAGAATATGTCTTTCGTGGGTACGTATTTGGTGCACTGGATAGCATTTTTAGTCGTTCCGTAACGGTTTGGCTAACAGCATTTATCTTCGGCTTAATTCACCTATCGTCACTCGGCAAAGCAGCCTGGTATAATGCAGTGTTCCTCGTAATTGCTTATACCGCAATGGGGATGTTCTTTACCCTAATTGCCGTGGCGGGGAAAAGTTTATGGGCCAGTTTTACCGCGCACGTTATTAATAATCTGCTGATTTATATCGTTGGTATCTGGGCGGTGGTTTCCACTTCGTCAAGCATGATGTGGCGAAGTTTAACCGGAACTTTGCTTGGCATGGGGATTGCTGCTGGATTGGTTTATTGGCGTTTTCTAAGAAACAAACAGGGCCGAAAATTGTAGTTACTAAAAGGCCAATTCTGACTTAACTACTCAAAATAATATTGTTTATAAATCAGTCAGTGTTCTTTGAAGTACCATTAACAAGTTTGTGGATGGTATTAATATTAGTAGTAAAGATCAGCAAAGCACCATACATTTCCCGTATCCTAGCTTAATTATTTGGTAATACCGTCAATAGATTAAATCACCGATACTTTACTTTAGAATTTAAGGAATAAGCAGGTGAAATTAAAATGAAAGTATTTATTGCTGGAGCATCTGGTCGTGTTGGTACCAAGCTAACCCATAATTTAATTAAAGATGGTCATGAAGTTATTGCTGGGGTACGTAATATTGAGAAAGTTGTTAAAAATGACCATGTAATTCCTGTAAAGTTTGAATTGCATGAGAGTGTGACAGAAATGGCACAAACAATCGGTAAGGTTGATGCAATTTACTTTACCGCGGGCTCTGGTGCTAAGGATCTGCTGCAAGCGGATGCTTTCGGAGCTATAAAACTTATGTAGGTGGCTGCGCAAAATGGCATTAAGCGTTTTATAATGTTAAGTGTATTATTTTCTATTGAACCAAGCAGATGGCGGACATCTAAGGGCCTTGATGGTTTAACGGATTATGACATTGCTAAGTTTTTCGCTGATAATTACTTAACTCATACTACTTTGGACTACACAATTTTGCAGCCAACGGTTATGACTGATAAGTCTGGTACTGGTAAGATTACCGTTGATGATGGTGAATTTGGTTACAATCCAGCATCTGAAATTTTGAAATATCAAAATACCAAACGTAAAATTATTAAAATGCGTGAGGGTAGTACCCCAATTGATGAAGCACTAAGTCGAATTTAATCTAAAAACAGCTTGCGATGACCTAACGCAAGCTGTTTATTTTTAAAGTTTATTATTGACAAGCGACTTTAGTGGTTTGGTAAACTAAAATTAGGAAAGCAATCGAAGAAGTATAATCACTGATTGCTCAGCGTTCTAAAAATAACACGGGAAGTAATTAATAATGAGTAAATATGATCAATTATGGCGATACATCGCTAATAATAAGAGCAAAAATTTTGAACTGACATTTAAGCAAGTTGAGGAAATTGCCGGAGTGCCGCTCGATCACTCTTTCTTAAGATACAAAAAGAGTTGTTAGATTACGGTTTCAAAGTAGAGAAGATTTCGCTAAAGAATCAAGTAGTTAAGTTTACTAAATTAGATGAGCAATAATTACAAAAGAATACATAGGAGAAGCAATCAATGAAACTAAAGACCCTTCACGATACCATTAAGGAAAAATATGAAAGTGGGGATTACAATAACCCAACCGAGGTGAAACAACTAAAATCAAATAAAGAAAAGCAGTATGAGCAGATGCTTGGCAGTACAATGAGTGTTACTGCATTATTCTTAATTCTTCTTTGTACAGAAATTCCAGAACGTTATGCTTGGTTGGAGGATATCTTAATATTCTTAACGATTGCTAACGGCCTTGCTTGTATCTTTTCTGCTGTAAAGTTAAGCCAAATAAAGAAGCATTCAAAAGACCAGCATTAGTCTGCATACCTTTACTTCAACAGTACTATAATATTTTTAGGATGGTACAGTGGAGGTAATTGTAATGCGGCAAATACCGATTAATCAGGCTAAGGCTATCTTAAAGCAGCTTTTAAAGGCAAAAAATCAACAGAAAGTTAGTTTGCTGACCAATAAGAAGGATCGCTCATTAACGATTATCGTTAATAATGGTGAAATAACGGTCACAGAGCAAGGGTATGTTAACGATACTAATACTTACTTCACCGAGAGTACCGCCAAGCATGAAGTTACAAGGGCCTTTAAACGTGAATTTCCTCGTAGCCACCAGCTATACATTAGTCACAGATAGTAAGTAAAGGTCAAATAGTCAAATGAATATAGAATTTTACAAACCTGGCTGTAAGGACTTCTTTAAAAAACACGCTAGCCAGGAAGCAGTAATTAAGGAGAAAACCAAGGCAGCAATTATTAAGGAAAATAGTACGGGGATGACCAAAGTTAAATTAGCCAGCAAGGAACGGCTCAATGGCCAACCGATTTATGAGTTTCGGCTTAACGTTGGTAAAATTGGTTCAATTAGGGTCGCCTTTACGCTCTTTAATGATCAAATAACGGTATACTTTATTACTACCAAATTACAAAAGTCAGTCTTTAGTCAAGAATTTTTCAAAATTGTTAAAGGTATTCATAATAATTAATAACTAAGGCTCTCAATCAAATTTATAGTAATATATTTAGTATAATGAAATCGAAGACAGGTATTATTAATGACTATTTTTGTAATCCTATTAATTTATAAATTTGTTAAAGGAACTTTCGAATATGAAAAGGTGACACGATTTGACCTGGTGATTATCCCTGCTTACTCGGCAGTGATGATGCTTCTAAGTTTTAGAAATATTCAATCCACGACAGCAATCTGTATTGCGATAATCCTATTATTGGTTGGGGTGTCGATTGGGTTTCTCCAAGCCAGTAAAGTGAAAATTAGTGACACCAATAAAGTTGATTCACACCAACGGCCGATTCTCAAGGTTAAAAGAGATTGGCCTTATTTAATTGGTTGGCTAATTACGTTTGCTATTGGAATTGGTGTTGAGATTTTCTACGGGGCTCATTTAAATGCTGGCGAAGTTTCACAAGAGCTGTTTGAAGAGGTCTTAAAGGACTTGTCAGTAGTTGCACTTTTGAGTGGGCATAGCACCTGGTTCGTTTGGCTCTTAAACGTCGCCACTAGTTTTACCTATGGCGCCTGCATTGTAATTCGTCATCCAAAGATTAGGGATGCAATTCAGCGTAAAAATTCCAATAAAAATAAATCCATTTAAAAAGCATCGGCTTCGCAAAATTCGTAAAACCGATGCTTTTTCTAATCTTCTTGTTCAATCTTCTTAATTACTTTTGCGGGCACGCCACCAACGACAACGTTATCTGGAACGTCTTTTGTAACGACAGAACCTGCTGCCACGACGACACCATTACCAATCGTTACTCCGGGACAGATTGTTGAATGACCACCAATCCAAACATCATTTCCAATTGTTACTGGCTTACCGATGCCGAGACGTTCTTGGCGTCCCTTAGCAGTCAACGGATGGTTAACGGTATAAATGTCAGTGTTTGGACCAATCCAAACGTTATTACCAATCTTAACCGGAGCAATATCCAAAACGGTTAAATTATAATTAGCGAGGAAATTATCACCGACATGAATATTCTTCCCATAATCAACGTTTAGTCGACTGTGAACGACTAAGTTTTTCCCCGTTGAGCCAAAGATTTCACGGGCTTTTGCTTCCTGTTTTGCTGGTTCATTTTCGGGAATATTATTAAATTCTTGACAGAGGACTGCTGAGTTAATCTTTCGACTAGCCACTTCTGGATCGTTGACCTTATACCATTCACCATCAATTAACTTTTGTAATTCACTTTTTGCCATTTGGATATCACTCCTTGTAATTCCTTTTTAATTTCATGTGCTATCATACAAGTTAAACCATGGTTTAAATCAACAGAAAAAAGGAGAAAAATTTATTCGTTACTCAATTGGTCAAGTTGCTGAAAAATTAAATCTACCGACTTCAACCCTTCGTTTTTTACGATAAAAAGGGTCTGCTACCATTTGTTGACCGTGATGAAGCAGGACGCCGAAGCTTCAAAGAAAATGATTTGAATTTTTTAGAAGTGATTGAATGTATGAAAAAGTGTGGGATGTCAATCAGTGAAATCCGCCATTTTATTGATTTATGTATGGCAGGTGATGTAACTTTAGATGCACGTTACGATTTGTTAGCTAAAGAAGAGTCAGCAGTAAAGAAACAAATTGCTGAGTTACAAGAACAATTAGACTTTCTTCATTATAAGATGTGGTATTTTAAAACTGCTCTTGTGGCGGGAACCGAGGAGATTCATATGGTTGATACAGATGAGGGTGAACGGGTAGCTCCCGATATTCAGAAACAATATCAAGAAGCCCTCGCAAAGTGTCATGATATTAAAGAGTTAATTGATTACCAAAAGAAAGCTTGATTTCTAATAATTATTAGAGAAGACACTATTAATTAACTTCGACAGGACTGGTGTTAATACGTCTAATCACCATTTGTGGACACTTGAAGAATAGGGGATAGATAATGAAATTTATCGAAATAAAAGAAAATAAAAAATCATATCTCGATTTGTTACTATTGGCAGACGAGCAAGAGGATATGATTGACCGTTATCTTGATAGAGGGAAGATGTACGTAATCAATGATGACGGAGTGAAATGTGAGTGTGTGGTAACAGATGAGGAAAATGGGGTACTTGAAATAAAAAATTTAGCAACTAACCCTAAGTATCAGGGAGAAGGGTATGCTAAAGCGATGATTGATTTTATCTGTCAGAAATATCGGCATAATTATTCTATCCTGCAAGTTGGAACTGGTGACAGTCCATTAACAGTTCCTTTCTATGAGAAATGTGGCTTTATCCGTTCGCATGTTGTCGCGAATTTTTTTACTGACAATTACGATCACCCAATATATGAAGCCGGGGTGCAACTAGTTGATATGGTGTACTTGCGGAGAGAAATTTGAAATGGATAAGACTATATCGGCCGAAAACTAAGCTAGGAATTATGAACGTTCTGAAAACCAATTATTGGACATCCAATTAGAAAGAGTAATAATTTAGTTAAAGTTAAAAATGCTCTAGGATTGCTAGATTTTCTAACAATCTTAGAGCATTTTTATTACATTCTTCTATGTAAATTAAACCAAATTATCAATAAAAATGGTACGAGCGTTAACGCTGCACTAATACTAAATAAGCTACAATTTTTGATTAGTTGATCACCTTGTTGGACAAGCTGGTAGGCATAATAACTTGGCAGAAGCTTTTGGACGCTAGTCATTAATTTTATCATTGAATTGACTGGCAGAAAGACATTCCAAGGGACAATAAATATTGCCAATAGGAACATGAGGGGAGTAGAACCAGCATCAATAGAAGTACGGTCAAAGCTGATTCCAAATGCAAAGCCGATTACACTGAGATAAATTCCTAATATATTTACTAAGCCGAGAGCTAACCAAGTCGAGTGGTTAAAATTAATTGTTTGTAGAATGCAAGCTAATAATACTAGTAGGATGGTAATAACGAGGTTAAGGATAACTTGAGTAATTAGTTGCGAACCCATGTACCGCCAGATTGAATATTGACTGATCCGAGCCTGCAGGAAATAAAAACGGCGATTTGAAGCAATCCGTTTACTGAAGGTCACGATCGAGTTACCCAAGATACCGATTAAAAGAGCTAATACTAGTAAGATCAGTTGGAAAGTTTGATTATGTGGTACATTGATTAGTTTAATCATCATCCAGTACCAGAAGGTCGGAAAGATAATCGTAAAGATAAGAAAACGGCGGTTACGAATAACTTGTTTGAGCTGAATAGCAGTAATCATATTAAGCCTCCTTATTGTTAAGCCGGTACCATTGAGCGATTGTTTGGTGATGACTGTGGATTTCTTTAACACTAACGTCATGAGAAATAATACCGTCTTTTAATAACCACACTCGAGAGAAGTATTTGTCAATTTGATCGAAATCATGGGTAACTACAATTGTGCTCCCATTACGCTGATCTAATAACCTCCAAAAAAAGTCAATTGAGGTAAGATCCATTCCAACAGTAGGCTCGTCTAAAATTAATAACTTAGCTGTTCGCAAGGTGCTTACTAGTAAGCTAAGGCGTCGTTTCTGACCGCCTGATAATTTTTGAACGAATTGATTAGCCTGATCGCTTAATTTAAATTTAACTAATAGATTATTGATAGATTCCGGTTGGTAAACCTTATTAATTAATGCGGCCAATTTAACTTGTTCCATAACCGTAAGATCTGGAATTAGAACATCATCTTGAGGCATCACATTTAGATCCTGTTGAAGATTAAAATGATATTTAATTTTGCCACTGTCTGGGCTAAGTAAACCAATAAGAATTTTTATTAAGGTTGATTTACCAGCACCATTACTACCAAGAAGCGCAATTCGTTCATAGTTACTAACGCTGAAATTAATATCCTTTAGAACAGGTTTATTAAAGGCTTTCTTTAGATGCTTTGCGGTTAATAACAAAGTATTGGGATCCTTACTACCAGTTACTAAATTATCTAAGCTTACGTTAAAAAGCTGTGCTAGTGAAATTAAATTATCTAGACTGGGTTCTGTATCACCATTTCCCCATTTAGAAACTGCTTGACGCGATACAAATAGTTGACTAGCAATATCATTTTGAGAAAGCTGTTGCTCTGTCCGGAGTTTTCCCAACTGATGGGCAAAAATATTTTTCATGAGAGTACACATCCTTGTAGAAATGATGTTTTTATTTTAATGGATTTTTTAATGACATCAACTAAATGCCTAGATAATAATGTTTGCGCAAGTTGCAATCATATGTTGACAGCTAATTTCCTGGGAAATAAAAGAAGTATCTAAGAGAATAGTACAAACAAGTTTGCTAATCCTAAATAGTCATAATCCATGAAAATAATTTCATGAATTATTGATTCTCTTAAATGAATATAGCCAATATGATCTGTATTATTCTGAATGCCTATTCAAATGCCATGTTAATTAGTTAATTAATATTCAAACTATGAATGTTTAAACAGACTAACAAAATTGACTATTTATTACTTATTGACTAATAGATAAAATCCTGTAAAGTTATTCGTGAAAGCGTTAACAATAGCAATTAAATCTATTGGGAGATGGTTAAGATGACAGCTAATCATTTTAGATACTTGGTAGGCTTTGCCGCATTTGGATTTGTGATGGGAACAGTTAGTTCAGCAAGTGCCTGTACAACGGTTTTAGTTGGGAAAAATGCCAGTACAGACGGCTCAACAATAATTGCGCGGAATGAGGATGTTGATACTTCCTGGGCTAAGCACTATGTTTATCACCCAGCTACATCAGGAACAAATACCCAGTACCGTTCTACCGATAATGGATTTACCGTTGATTTACCCACTAATGCTCAAAGTTACACAAGTACACCAGATTGGCAGCAGAAGAAGGGGCAGGATCAATTCGGTGAAGATGGGATTAACAGTAGTAATGTTGCAATGAGTGCGACTGAATCAGGAACGACCAATAAACAAGCACAGAAAGCAGATCCGTTTGTAAAGAAAGGGATTTCTGAACCATCAATGGTTGATGTTGTTTTACCATACGCTACTTCCGCAAAGGATGGGGTTAAGCGATTGGGGCACATTGTTGAAACAAAAGGATCGGCCGAAAACAATGGTGTGATTTTCAGTGACAAGGATTCAATTTGGTATATGGAAATTGGTTCTGGCCATCATTGGGCTGCTGTTCGGGTGCCAAACAATAAGTATGCGGTGATTCCTAACCAGAATGTCATTGGCAACGTTGATACTAAGAAGAGCAATTTTATGACCTCGAAGAATTTGCCTAAATTCGTTAAAAGTCATCATCTAAATGGTTATGTCAATAGTCACCAGGTTAACTTCGCTCAGGCATTTGGGACTAATAATAAGGAAGATGCCACCTACAATCGTCCACGAATTTGGGATGGTCAACGAATTTTAACACCAAGTAAGAAGCAATCAATTACCCAAAAGCACTATGCAATGTTTATGAAACCAGATCATAAAATCTCTGTGCAGAAGGTTCAACAGGTATTAGGATCTCACTTTAATAACACCAAATACGATAGTAATGGTAAATGGGTTGGCGGTTATCGGCCAATTAATGTGCCAACTGATGTTGAGTCCCATATTCTGCAAATTCGTCCCAACGTTCCTAAGGAGATGGCTGGAGTTCAATGGTTAGCAATGGCTTCACCGGCTACTAGTGTTTATGTTCCGTTCTATACAAATGTAAATAATACGCCGACTAGCTACCAAAAGGGAACGGACAAGCCTGACAGTGAATCAGCTTATTGGACATATAAAATGACGAAAGTATTAACTGATCCTTATAAGAATAAGCTGGTTAATAAAGATGTTGTTCCAGTTCAAAAGAAAACAACTAGTCATTTAAAGGCATCGTTAAAGAATAATGATCAGCAAGCAAGAAATCTTACCGGTGATGAGTTAACTAATTTCTTAACCCAATGCAACCAGCAAAATGCTGACTATGCGCAAAATGTTTTCCAAAGGTTGAATAACAAGTTAATCGTTGACTCAACCCGTCAAACAAAAATTGTTCAGGATAAGAATTTATAATATTGTTCCAATCCTTATCAGCAAATAATTAGCTCTCAAGATTCAGTTTAACTGTACTCTGAGAGCTTTTTTGCATGTTCGTATTTCCCAGGAAATAAAATATTAGGGTAGAGTAAGAACTTTCAGATTTGATATAAAAAAATTAATTATGATTTTGCAATATTAAAGATAGCTTAATTGTTTTAATTAATATTATCTATACTATAATATAAATAGAATTATAAAATAGTGATAAGGAGTTCTGAGAAATGAGAGTAACAAAGTTAGTTGTCGGAATATTGCTGTTGGTGTTGGCAGCTTGGTTATTAGTTGATGGGATTGCAAACGGAATTCTGGGGATTTGGACTGATCCAAATTACGTTTATGCTAGTTTAGAAATTATTTTAGCCGGATTATTTATTGGTGCAGGTGTCGTTTACATTGTTCAAGAAGATAGTCCGTTTCTCGGCGGTGATATTACTGGGCTAATTTTGTTAGTAATTGGCGGTATTATTGGGATTGTTGGTGGCTTCATGGATCGGTGGATGTTTCTCTACGCTGTTATTAGTCTGGTAGTTGGTGTTGGCTTCTTTATCTGGCATAGTAAAACGTGTGAGGATATCTAGTAGTTTTATGAATTTTAATTAAAAATTTGTGAGTGTAAAAACGGCTTCCAGTGTTCGCTGTTACTAACCTCTGGAAGCCGTTTATGTATATTAAAATTTTCCTATCATTAGAATTGAGAACCGAGGAGCTATTATGGATGATAAAGTAACACCCAAATTACTTACAGCAATCTTATCAGCGGGAATGCTTTCTTTTTTAGGAATCCTTGATGAAACGGCTACTACAGTTACTTTTCCAACGTTAATTAGGGAATTTGCTGTTACTACTGATCAAGTCCAGTGGGTTAATACATTGGTTCTTCTTGTGATTGCGACAATCGTTCCTATTAGTTCTCAAATTAGTTTACGGTTTACGACTAGGGGAATCTTTCTTGCTGGAATTACCTTTTTTGTGCTTGGCTTAGTAATTGATATTTTTACTCCACGGTTTGATTTGCTCTTACTAGGGCGAGCATTTCAAGGAATCGGAACCGGAATTGGGTTACCATTAATGTATAATATCATCCTTACTAAGGTTCCTAAGACCCATCTTGGCTTTATGATGGGAATCGGAACAATGATTACTGCAGCAGCGGTTGCGTTAGGTCCAGTGTTTGGTGGAATTGTAACTGAGCTTTTAAACTGGCGCTGGATCTTTATTATTTCGATTTTTCTTGCAATTATTAGTGCTTTTACGGGAACTTATTCGATTACTCAACTTAATAAATTACAAAAAGTTTCCTTTAAATATGGTCAGTGGCTAACGATTGCCGTTGGTTTAGTTTGCTTGATGCTGGGCTTCACTAATCTTACGAAAAATTACTTTTGGTCAGGACAAGTTGCTGGGTGTTTACTGTTAGGATTGGCTAGTTTCCTTATTTGGGGCAAGATTTCTTGGGATGATCCAGCAGCCTTAATAAGTCCGCGTCTCTTTACAAATATTACTTTTAGTATGCAGCTTCTTTGTTATTGTTTTGCCAAGATTACTACGTTAGCGCTTGGCTTTATTTTTCCTATTTATGTTCAAACGGTTAATCAGGGTTCAGTTTCCCTTGCTGGCTGGATAATGTTACCAGGAGCAATTATTGATGCTTTAATGGCAGCCTTGGCAGGAAGACTATTGGATAAGCAAGGTGCCCGTCTGCCGATTATCCTTGGAACGATTGCTAGTTTAACTGGAGTTGTTATTATGAGTGTTTGCGGAATGCATCTTTCTAATCTTGCAATTATTTTTCTCTATTCTCTTTATTATGGTGGCTATGGAATGTGCTTCAGTAGTTTAATGACAAGTGGCTTAACCTCATTAACCACAGATAATCATGCACAAGGAAACGCAATTTTTAACACTTTACAGCAATTTTCAGGTGCTGTTGGTACAGCACTTGCGGGAACACTTATTGCACTTAGTCAAAGTAACCATCAAATTTCTCGATCAATAGCTACGGTAATTGGTGCAAAATGGACCTTTCTCGTTTTAACTGGCTTAATGATCCTTAACCTAGTTCTTGTTACTATCTTTGTTCCGCGGAAAAAGCATTGACGCTTCTTTTAACAGCTAACTGCTATTTTCTAAGAAGGTGAGTGTGTGTTACTTCTAATAATCTTTTCCTTCCTTGTTTTATATAATTTTATCCGGGATACATTTCGTTTTGAGCCGGTAACACGGACAAGTTTTATTATTCTGCCAATTTACGCCACAATAATGACTGTTATCTCAATGATTGTCGAATTAAAGGAATGGCATTTCTCAGTTATTTTAACGTTAGCATTAATTGGTGTACTCCTTGGATGGTTCCAAACTTTTAGCCTAAGGGTTATCCAGATTGATAAGCATTCACATGATAAGTCTTCTGGATTTAAATATTGTCGTGGCTGGTCATATTTGTATGGGTTTATTTTAATCTTTATTGTTGAAATAATAACTAACTTTTCATTAGGAGAAAGAGTAACCTTTAAGGGAGTCTTTTTCGAATTGATTAATGAAATTTTACGTGAGCGATTTAAATTTTTGCCATATAATGGATGGGTTATTTGGCTTTTATTGGCGGTAACAACTAGTGTTTACACATTGATCTTAATTCATCGATATCCGATTATTACTAAGGTGTTAACATGTAAGCAACATGAAAAATAGAAAATTACTTTTATATAATCCTTACTATAGGAAATCATAAAAATAGCGAAGACGCTGAGAAAAATTCTTTTCGTCCTCGCTATTTTAGTTAAAATTTTGGTAATCAATTATCGTTCATCACTTGAACCAAAAATATCCAAGAAATTAATAAAGAGGTTGATGAAATCAAGGTATAGTTGTAAAGCACCGAGAATAGCCAGTCCGGTAGTAGAAGCTCCTTCACCATATTCCAGATAAATATTTTTCATTCGTTGAGCGTCCCAGGCGGTGAGAATGGTAAAAATAATAACGGCAATTACTGAAAGAATATAGTCAATTGCAGGATTTTGTAGAAAGAAGTTAACAACCATTGCAATAATCAAACCGATCAACGCTGCTGAGGCAAAGGAACCGGCTCTGGCAAAATCGCGATGCGAACAAGTACCAATGAGTGCCATAGTTAGAAAAATACCAGCAGATGAAACAAATGCGGTTGCAATATCAGTTCCAGTATATGCACCGGCAATAAATGCAAAGGTAATCCCATAAACAATTGACGTAATTATTAATAAAACAAGCCCTAATCCAGGACTACGAGTAGCGTTAAAACTAATTCCAAAAGTAAGAAAAATCGGTAACAAAATGATTAACCAAGTTCCTCACCGGTTGTTGATCATGAAAGAAGTAAATTGTTTAGCGAAAACTCCCATCACCAACCAAGCTGTTAGAGCGGAGACTAGTACCGCTAAAGTCATTAGTCCGTAGATTCGAGTTAGAAACCTATTTAAACCATTAATATCATTGACTACTCTTCTATTAGGTGAAAATTCATCCATGACTAGCACTCCTTTCGTTTACTATTTACTATATCTCCATTATATAATATAAATAAAATAATAACGAATATGATTGATTATAAATATTGGAGGATACCAAATTGCAAATCTTGACGATTGTCGGAGTAATTATTGTTGGTTTAATTACTGGAACTGTTACAAGCTTGATCGGTGCCAGTGGTGTTTGCGTTGTAGTCCCAGCATTAACACTCTTTTTTGGCCTTAATTCGCACTTAGCAATTGGGACAAGCTTAATGGTAGACGTAATTACTAGCATTGTCGTTGCTATTAACTACTTTAAGCACGGTAACGTCCGTCTTCAAGCAAGCTTATGGGATTACAGTTGGATCAATTTTAGGCGCCCAGTTAGGTAGCCATTGGGCCGGAATGATTAATGATGCTTCACTTAGTATGATCTTCGCAGTTGTTTTAATTATTTCTGGAATTGCCACCTTAAAGAAAGGGGTTAATAACCACTTTGATTCACAAAAAGGGATTCATTTTAAAAGTAAGCTTACTCAAGCATTGTTATTATTATTTATTGGTGCCGTAATTGGGGTTATTAGTGGCCTTGTCGGTGCTGGTGGTGGCGTAATGATCCTATTAGCGATTATTTTCATTCTTCATTATCCAGTGCATCAGGCGGTTGGAACATCTACTGTCATTATGGCGATCACGGCTTTATCATCCATGATTGGTTATGCTCGTCAGGGAAATGTTGATTGGCTGATGGGAGTACTTATTGCCAGTGGCGCGGTAATCGCTGGGATTATCGGTGCTCGTTATGCAAATTCAATTAATGAAGAGAAACTAAACAGGGTCATCTCATGGATCTTTATTATTCTGGGCTTCATAATGATCGGGATGCGCCTAATTCATTAATTTCCCGGGAAATTAAATTACTGACGGGTAACTGTCAGGATTCTGGCGGCTAGATGGCGTTGTTATCCGTAATATTAAAGTGTAATTTAAAAGTACAAGCAAATAAGGGAGGAATGTCCCATGGTGGAGACTGAAGTCAAAAAATTACGAGTTGCCAAACACTTATCTCAAGAACAACTTGCTGAAAAAGCCAAAGTTTCTGTAAGAACTATTCAACGGTTAGAAGCGGGTGATGACGCTAGTATCTCAACGTTAAATTTAGTTGCAAGCGCACTAGGAGTAGAAGTTGGTGAGCTATTTCCCCAAACTCAATCTGCACAGCAAAAAGAAAAAATACAATCAGCTGATGAACAGTTACAATCACAGCTATACCAGCGGCATGAGGAATACCATACTTTTAAGAGTATCTACAATACCTGCTTTATTGTTATTATGATGATTTGGGGATGTCTTTTTCCATTAATCCACAATAATGCTTTTTCTTCAATCGCTGGTGTTTTGTGGATTGGTGGTTGGTTGCTTTTCGGTCCGTTAAAAAAGGAAATTAAAATCAAAAGAATCGACCCTAAATTAGATGCTAAATATCCATTGACCGTTAATCGGATTGATAGAGATGAGGAGACAAAATAAAAGTCAGGAGCATTTTTCTTTATCTCTTATAAGAAGTGAGTAGAATAATAGTTACCATATCGCTTAAGAGGGGAGAGTTATTTATGAAAAAGTTAACTGTGACTGACGCGGCATTGGAACGAATTAAGAAATATCTTAGTCCTGATAAGCAAATTGTCTTAGACTTTGACGATGGGGTTGGTCCATTCTCAGCAATTGGCAATTGTAGCTTAGACGCTAATTATCGACTAATTTTTGTTAACCGTGACGTTAAATTACCTGATTTTGACGAAATCGTTAGTTCTAATATTGGTGATATTCGGATCAAGAGTGAATGGTATGCTAGCGCTCAATTTGAAGATCAAATGGAACTGCGCTTTGATCCTAAGCACTTTACAATGCCATTGGTTAGCCCAACAAAAATTTTAACCGATAATGTTGAAGTTGTTGAGATTGATGAACCGCTTAAAACAGAATATAGTGGAACTCATGATTGCTAATAAATAATTTAAAACCAAATGAAAATATCCAAAAATGAAGCTACGAACTTTGAACTATAATAATTGTTCGTGGCTTTATTTTTAGAGTGTAATTAATGGGGGAAGAAGAACATGAATCCACAACAAATTTATCGATTGCTAAATCATAATGAAATTGAATATCAGTTAGTTCACCATCCGGCTGTCTTGACGACAGATGAAGCTGACCGGTATGTACAGGACTATTCGTTTGCGAGAACAAAGAATCTCTTTTTGCACACCCATAACCGAAAGGAGTATTTCCTATACGTTCTTCCTGAAAATAAGCGTTTTAATGAGAAGAGCTTTCGTCAGACAGTTAAAACCTCTCGATTATCATTTGCTTCCCCAGATGAACTGAACCAAATTCTAGGTGTGGCTCCGGGGATGGTGTCACCCTTTAACTTACTTAATGATCGATATCATCAGGTATCACTAATTGTTGATCAAGAAGTTCTTAAAATGAATAAGTTAATTGGAGTACATCCAAACACTAATACTCAGACTGTGATATTAAAGACCGCTGATTTGTTAGCACTTTTGAAAAAGGTTGGTACTAGCATTCAGATAATTAATTTTTAGCTTCAGTCGGAGTTAAACAAGTGGTGATTGTCGTTCGCTTTTATTGACACCCGATCCGAATAACATTAGAATTCTAATGACTAAGTAGTCTATTGGGGAGTAATTAAAAATAGGAGTAATAAGCAATGAGAGTAAATATCTTACAACATACATCTAATGAGGGGCCTGGTTCTATTCGGGATTGGATTCATGCAAATAACGATGAAATGTATGTTTATCACCCAGATCAGTTCGGTAATCTACCAACCGCTGCTGAGACCGATATGCTAGTCGTTCTTGGTGGACCAATGAGCCCCAACGATGACTATCCGTGGTTGGAAGAAGAACGCGAATTAATTCGTACTTTGATTGATGAACGTAAACCAATTTTTGGTGCTTGTCTAGGAGCGCAGCAGATCGTTAAGGCATTAGGTTACCAGGTTACCGCAGCTCCACATAAGGAAGTTGGCTGGGCACCAGTGTACCGGCAAAATGATGCAATTCCCGGGATTCCCGAAAAGTTAACCGCTCTCCATTGGCATCAGGATATGTTTGAGATTCCTGATGATGCTAAATTGCTTTTTAGCAGCGATTTAAATGAAAATCAGGGCTTCCTGTATCATGATAATGTTATCGGTCTCCAATTTCACTTTGAACCGATGAAGGATAATGTTCGTGAAATTGCAATTAACGACAACCAATACCCGCTTGAAAATAATGATCTCCACCAAACAACTGCCGAAATTATTAATCACGATGTTCCAGCAGAAAATAAGCAGATAATGTTCAAGCTGCTAAATTACATCACAAAATAAGAATGGTTGGTGGCTTTAGAAGACTACAGTAAAGCAATTTAAACCTGCTTGTTTTACACGATTATACAATTGTTGTCACTTCACTTTTGAGGTTGCTAATTTAGTATTCAAAGTGTTATTGTGTAAGGTATATGAGAAATGAGGTGATTTGAATGGCTGATCGATATACCGTAATTCGCCAAGCATTAAGTGAGCCGGAATTAAACGCAAAGTTATTTGCATCGGAGTTTGGACTAGAGGCAAAGAAGCACCGGGTATTAACTAATGGTCGAGCAAGTCGGTACCCATATCCAGAAGCGCTGCGTTCTCGTCGTCATAACTTATATTTGAATTCTGGCTTTACTGACAACATGATTGATTTTGAAACATCACCAGTTGTTGGCAGTAAAAATGCAGTTCGTCAATTGAAGATGCTTGAGCAGATTATGGTTGGTCAACTCCATGAGGATGAACGTTTATGGCCACTCAGCCTTGCTCCAGCACCTGTTTATAATCATGATTTAGATTACCTAATGACTGCTAATACGAAGACTTGGGACCGAGCTAATCACGATTATTTAGGCAAGAAGTATGGGATTACCCAAGAACTATTAGGTGATGTTCATGTTAATTTCAGCCTTAACAAGGAACTCTTGAAATCCTTATATGGCCAATTTTATAGGGATGAATATGATTCACTTGTTGATTTTCAAAATCATCTTTATTTTAAGATGGCCCAGTGTTTTGTTCTTTACCAATGGCTATTCACTTACCTTTATGGTGCCAGTCCGGTTTCGGAAGATATGCATATTCCAGAACATCTTGAATTGCCAGTTCGTAGTTTACGGTGTAGTGATTACGGTGATGATAACCTTCCTAATGAACAGGTTGGCTATAATTCATTAGAAGAACACTTCGCTAAGCTGCAGCAATTTTTGGATGACGGGACGTATTACAGTATTAAGGAGTTCTTTGGCCCTGTTCGCTGTCGGCGTCATAATCAAGATGTTGGTGATTTACAGGGAATGTTGACTAAGGGAATTAACTATCTTGAGTTTCGTTCGTTTGACCTTGATCCGCTTTCTCGGACAGGAGTTAGTGACGATACAATTAATTTCCTTGAATTATTAATGATTAATACATTAATTAAGCCGCTTCCGGATAATTTACCGGAAGAACTCGCTGCTGCCCGGAAACTTAATAATGAAGTTGCACTTCAAAAGCCAAAAGAGCAAACTCCAGAGATGCACGAGGCAGCGATTAAGATTATTACTGAATTACAGGATTTAGTTGATGAATTTAATGCGCCACGTGAATATCGCTTGGCCCTTAAATTTGTACAACGGCGAGTTGATGATCCCGCTTTAACGATTAGTGGTCAATTAGCGGATCAGATTGAAAATGGGAATTTACTTTCATTTGGATTAAAGTTAGCTAATGATCGCTTTACCGCCAACATGAACATGACTCACCCGCTTCAAGCAATTAGTAATAAGTATTCCGATGATACGCAACGCCTGATCAAAGCAGCAATTGAGTTGGGGGTAAATGTTTCATTTAATGATGATGGTGTGACCTTGACGGTTGGTGATCACGATGAAACGTACGAGGCTCAAGGAGACTTTGAGTTCCCCGATGGTCCACGTAAGTATATTTTAGATACATTTCCTGAAGCAATTAAGTTTCAAGAACAACAATAAATTAGATACTATTAATGAATAATGGGGCCTCACAATTTCTTGTGGTGCCCCGTTTTTGGTTAAGGAGGATCAAGATGCGAAAGATTGGAATTATTGGTTTGGGGCATATTGGACGATTATTAGCGCATACCCTAGTCACAACCGACAAAGCAGATCAATTGGTTTTAATCGATCAAGATGATGAGGTGGCTGTTGGCTTGAAAGCAGATTTAGAAAATGCCCAAACTGCCTTGATGTCAAGGACTACAATCACTATTCAAGATTACGCAGCCTTAAAAGATGCGGATCTTTTGATAACTGCATTCGGTGATAGTCAACTTCTTCAAGAACAACAGATGGCAGAATTATCGCGTAATGGACAAACTATTGATCGGATTGCACCACGGGTTAGACAAAGCGGCTTCTCAGGAATCGTCTTTAATATTAGTGATCCGAACGAAGCAATTACCGCCTACCTTCAGCAGCAACTTGCCTTGCCACCGAAACAGGTAATCGGAATTGGGACAACAATTGATACCATGCGAATGCGTCAGGCAGTTGCCAAAGGCGCGCAAGTATCGTCACAGAATGTTAGTGGCTTTGTTTATGGTCAGCATAACGGTGAAAAAGTATTTGCGTGGTCAACGGTAACCGTTAATGGTCAAAATTTAGAAAAGGTGATTAACGGTTACCACCTTGATCAGAATAAATTAAGAGTTAACGCTGATATGGATAATTGGTACACCCTAAAAGGACTTGGCTATAATGCAAGTGCTGTTGTCACTTGGACGCTTCAGATTATTTCTGTAATTTTAGGAAGTGGTAATTTGACCGTCCCGTTAGCAATTTATCAACCACAGTACGAATGTTACGTTAGTTTTCCAACGCTGATTAATCGTCATGGCCAAGGTAATCCGATATTATTGAATTTATATCCTGTAGAAGAAGCTGCTGTTAAGACAGCGACAAATGCAATCCAACAGCAAGTTACGATCTTGCAACAAGGAGGGAAAGAAAATGATTAATTCATTAGCTGTATATTGTGGTGCAAGGGATGGTAATGATCAGAAATATTTAACAGCAGCGCGACAGCTGGGTGAATGGATGGCTGCCCACCAAATTGATCTAGTTTATGGCGGTGGTCAATTTGGTTTAATGGGTGCCGTTGCTAATGGGGTCCTTGATAATGGTGGAACTGTTCACGGCATTATTACCGAAACTCTTGCTAGTCGGGGAGCGGCTTATAAAAAAATTCAGGATCTCAAAATTGTTCCTGATATGGATCACCGAAAAGAAAAAATGATGGCAATGGCTGACGGAATGTTGGCCCTTCCCGGTGGCATTGGAACCCTTGAAGAAATTAGTCAAGCTGCTTCGTGGATTACAATTGGTGAGAATCTGAAACCAGTTGCCTTTTATAACCAGGACGGGTTTTATTCACCGCTCGAACAGGTGCTTGAACACATGAGTCATGAAGGCTTTCTCGAAAAAGTTTATCTTGATAGCATGTACTTTAGTGATGATTTTGACCAAATCCTTGACTTCATGGAACATTACCATGCACCTCATTACCGGGAATATAAGAAGTAGTTTTAAAAATCAAAGGATGCTGGAAATAGTAAGAGACTGAAAAAAACAAAATGTTTTTTCCAGTCTCTATTTTAATGGTTGAATTGTATAAACCTGATCGTCAGCTTCATCAATTAATGAAACAGGACGTTGATCATTTGCTTGAATTGTAATATGGTAACCGAATTTATCAAGGTAAACTAATTTATCTTCACGAACTAGTTGAACTGTTGCAGGAATTTCTTGATTATCAATTCCTAGCTTTAGTTCTGGAGAGATGGTGATTTTATGGGTTCGGTTGCGTTCTTGATCATAATATTGCCAAGTCCCGGCATAAAAGATTGGCAACGCAGCCGATGTGTTACTTTTCTTCGCGTGACTGAACCCTAACGTACTAGAGAGTCCAGCCATTAATCCCGCGCCGAAAAGTAGCATTCCCTTTTTTTTCATATTCCATCAATCTCCTCATTTATGTGATAAGTCATTTTTCTACAAGCTTATTATACACATAATTATATGATCGAAAGATTTCATTTCTGTTAAAAACAAACAATAATTGGTATGATTAATGTAACAAGTTAAATATCTGATAAGGGAGTTGGCTTAGATGCTTAAGTTAGGAATTATTGGAACTCATATTATTACGGATCAAATGTTAGATGCTACCAAGACTACTGGTAAGTATCAATTAACCGCGGTCTATTCACGGACACTAGACCGGGCTAAGGAATTTGGTCTGCCATACGGTGCTACAGAATTTTATGATGATCTTGAGAAATTCTTTGAAGATGGTGACTTTGACGTTGTCTACATCGCGTCACCAAATAGCTTGCATTACCAACAAGCACGCTTAGCAATTGAAAATGATAAGTTTGTGATTGTTGAAAAGCCAGCGTTTGTAAACCCAAGTGAATTTTCCGGGATTCAATCTTTATTGGCAGCTCACCCGAAGGCACGATTGGTGGAAGCTGCTCGCCATATTCATACGCCACTCTATAAGGAAGGACTAAAAAAAGTTGATGAAATGAAGAAGCATTATGTTCAAGGCGCAACAATCACTGTGATGAAGTACTCCTCACGGTATGACAAGGTCTTGGCAGGGGATGAACCTTATCCAAACATTTTTACCTTGAAGTATGCTGGTGGGGCTTTAATGGATCTTGGTGTTTACGCAGTTTATGGCGCACTAACAATGTTTGGTCAGCCACAATCGGTTGTCTATTACCCAACCCTATGCAAGACAGGCGTTGATGCTAAGGGTGTTGCCATTTTGAATTATGATAAGTTCAGCGTAACCTTAAACTTCGGTAAGACAGCCAATTCATACTTGCCATCCGAAGTTTATGGCTTAAAGGATACCCTCGTTTTTGATAGTATTTTTGAAACTCAAAAGGTAACATATTACGATGCTGATAAGAAAGCACACCAACTTGATGCACCGGTAGAGAAAAATTCAATGACAGATGAAATGAACGACTTTGCTGACTTGTTCAATGATCCAGATAATGAAGAACAAATGAAGAAATATAAGGGCTGGATGGATCTTTCAGAAATGGTTAACTCCGTAATGTACTCACTTCGGCAATCAGCTCAATTAGAATTTCCGGCAGATAAAGATCAAGAATAGGATGGGGATAACATTTGATCGAACAATTTCAAGAAAAATTCAATCAGCAATTTAAACAACCAACTGCAATCCAGGAGGCAGTTGCTAAGCCGTTAGCTGAGGATAAATCAATTATCGGCATTGCGCCTACTGGTTCAGGAAAGACGCTGGCATTTACCTTGCCCCTTCTTCCTAAAATTATGCCCGGGGCTGGCACCCAGCTACTAGTTCTCGCACCATCACAAGAGTTAGCGATTCAGACAACCCGTGTAATGCGTGAATGGGCTAATATTATTGGCGTTAAAGTTCTTGCCTTAACAGGCGGTGCTAACCTTCGCCGACAGGTAATGAAGCTTCGTAAACATCCGGATGTCGTTGTCGGTACGCCTGGCCGAGTTCTCCATATGCTGGATAACCGGCACCTCAAACTCGGGCACCTTCAGACAATGGTAATTGATGAGGCCGATGACTTACTGCGTGATGATACCTTAGCCGTTGTTGAAGATATCGAGCGCGCTACACCATTAAGTGCTCAGTTAGCATTCTTTTCTGCCACCAAGTCTCCAGTGTTTAAGCAACTTTCAGTGATGTTCGGTCGGGATATTTTAACCCTTGATGTTACTGATAGTGATCATACTCGGGGAACTGTTCGGCACGGATATATTGATGCCCGGACTAATGCTCAAAAGACTGCTGTTCTTCGCCGGCTGACCAGTATCAAAGACTTTCGGGGGCTGGTTTTCTTCAATAGTACCAGGACGCTCCATTATGCAGCTAGTCGCCTTCGCCATGAACATATGGCAATCGGGACTTTAGGGGGTCGGCAAAAACAAACGCAACGTGAAAAAGCAATGCGGATGTTTCGGAAACGCCAGATTAAGCTATTACTGACAACAGATGTTGCTGCCCGGGGAATTGATATTCCTAAGCTTCCTGCTGTTATTAACTTTGATTTACCAACAGAAACGAATACTTATATTCACCGTGTTGGGCGGACTGGTCGTCAGGGCGAACCAGGATTAGTGATTAACTTGGGTGATGATCACGATATCCGTGATTTGAAAAAGATCCTTGCCCCAACTGATTATCATTTGGAGCATCTTTACATTGATAATGATCAGATTACGGATCAAAAACCACAAAAGGGTCAAAAATCAGTTTCGGTTCGGCGGCAAAATAGTCGGCAATTACAACAAGAACAGTGGAGTGACAGCACAAATGTTGAAAAGACTGTTCATCACACTCTTGGCAAGCCAACAAAGCGAAAGAAAAAGCCTCATAAGAAAAACCGGAAGAATAAGGGAATTCGTCTTAAACACCGTCGTAAGAGTGGCATGTGATTAAGGCGGTGCTTTGAATAATTAATGAAAAAGAGTAAAATTAGCTTTACGAGGTTGTTCGTAAATGCGATAATACTCTTTGTCTGGTCCTATAGTATAACTGGATAGTACATCCGCCTCCTAAGCGGCCGATTCCGGTTCGATTCCGGATGGGACCATTTGGGCTTAACTAGGTAAGAAAAGACGTTTTAATAATGTGTTTTCTTACCTATTTTTTGTACTATTTTAGTGGTGCAATGAACCATTGCTAGTGCTGTCTATCGTTATTCGATATACTTAATCCAAAAATAAGGAGAGACCAATGAAATTTGGCGAACAAATTAAAGAACGACGACAGGAGTTAGATTTGACACAAGCGGAGGTAGCTGAAAAGTTATTCGTTACTCGACAAGCAGTGTCTAATTGGGAGCACGATAAAACATATCCTGATTTGAATATGCTTGTAAAAATTAGCAATGTTTATCAAATTTCACTTGATTCTCTATTAAGGGAGGACCAAAAGTTGAAGGACTATTTAGAACAAGGGAGAGCAATGAATTCGTTTAGTGTCTCCTATGGTTTTATTTGGATAATGTTTGGACTTAGTTATCTTCTTGATGATTCAACAAAGGTGGGCAGTATTGCTTGGAATGGCATGGCAGCAATCTTTTTTCTTGCCATGATTTATGAAGAACTGGTAAGCCCGTTTTTTCTTGGGATCAATCGACGGACATTTTATCGGAGTGGTAAACGGCCTGACGAAAAATTATCAGTCTTTGCGAAATTATTCTACGGAGTATTTGTTTTAGCAGTTATTATTAGTGTGATTTTAGTTCATCAGGGAATGTCAGGGAGATATGCACTTTCGGTTTTAACTATTCTAGTGGGATTTCAGTATCTCTTACGAAAATATATATACGTGGTAAAAAACTAAAATTAATTAGTTGTTAGAAATTTGAACTGTTATTTCCCGGGAAATAAAGTTTATCCGGAGTAAATTTTCCAAGATATTATTAAATGTTGTACAATTAAAATAGTATTTTCGCAAAGGAGTTGTCACTGTGCAGAAGCCATTTAAAATTATGCTTTTATTTGGGACGCGTGCTGAAGCGATTAAGCTTGCACCAATTATCGAGCAAATGAAACGGGATCCGAGTACTTGGAAACCATCAATTGTCATTGTTGCCCAACAGCGACGCCCACTCCTCCAACAAACGATGGATTTCTTGAATTTAACGGCAGATTTTGATTTAGATCTTTCTGGCCTAAAGAATACTGATTATGCTGAACAACTAAGTCAGTTAATTCATAACCTTGATAATGTTATTAATGCTGGTCAACCAGATATGCTTTTGGTGGTGGGGGATGCGGTTACTAGCTTAGCAGCTAGTTTGGTAAGTTTTTATAACCACCTTCCGTTAGGGCACGTTGAAGCCGGATTGCGGACCTATGATAAATATCTACCATTCCCGGATGAAATGCACCGGCGAATTACAGATAATTTAGCTGATCTCTACTTTGCTCCGACGACTCGAGCACGGGATAATCTACTAAGTGAACATCATTCTGCTCAACAAATCTATGTAACTGGTAATCCGGTGATTGATTCCGTTAAAGAGCGGTTAACAACTAATTTTCAGAGTGCACTCCTTGAACAGATCCCCGATGATCACCGCATTATTATTTTGACGATGCAACGGGTTGAAAGTATTGGTGCGCCAATGAAACGAGTCTTTCATACAATGAGAGATATTGTTGAGACCAATGAGGATGTTGATTTAATTTATCCGGTTTACCCCAATAGCGAGGTAATGAGCCTGGCTGACGAAGTACTGGGGAATAAAGAACGGATTCATTTAATTCAGCCGCTTAATCATGGCGACTTCTTAAACCTTGCTGCACGGTGTGACTTCATTGTGACTGATTCTGGTGGGATTCAAGAGGAAGCACCGGCAATTCATAAACCGGTTTTGCTTCTGCGAGAAAAAACAGAACGACAGGAAGCAGTGGATGTTGGTGCCGTTAAAGTCGTTGGTACTGATCCAACAAGTATCCAACAGGCTGTCTTTACATTGTTGAACGATCATAAAGCCTATAAAAAAATGGATCAGGCAGAGAACCCGTTTGGTGATGGTCATGCCAGTGAACGGATCCTTGATATTATTGAAGATTACCTAGATAAAAAATAAGAGCCGGTGAATATCTTCGCCGACTCTTTCTTTTGACTATCTAACTTTCTGAATTAACTTTAAGGCTTCATCATGGCTCATGCTGTACATATTAGTTAGTTTGTTTGCAATCTGTTGGTCACTAAAGCCTGAATTGATTAGAGCTTCAACGACTCCTTCCCCTTTACCTTCTCTTCGTGCATCCATCAGGTCAAGTTCATATTTCATAAAGCTATGCCTCCTTATTGGATCTTCACGAATCCGTTTCATTTCAGCCCGTACTTGTTTAACAAGCTGATCGTCTGTGTCAATTTGGTTTCCCATCAATTTGAGGAATCCCTTTAATTTCATATTACCATGAAACTGGCCAGCCTTTGCATTGAAGATCGTAATTTGCCGTTGATCACCTAGCTTAAGTTTTGGATCGACAACACAGCGATTTTCAAACTGATATTTACTCCAGCCGCGACCAAAATAATCAAAATCGCAAAACATAATTACGTAGGTCGGATACTGTGCTAATTTTGAGTAATCGTCGCCAACGTTTAAAATATCGAAATCAATTTGCTGTTGGTAATAACGAAGCCGAAAGGAAAGATTGTGCTTATCCGCAACCTGCATTTCAACCACGAAAGTACGCTGCTCTTCATCACGGACAAACACATCAAACCGGACTGTTCGTGCACTGATTGGACCGGTAACTTGTTTCTGGGGAGTAATTCGCGAAATTGTTTTAAATATAATTCACGTTGGTCCATTTGCCACCATCCTTATTAGAGTTGAGGCTTTCAATCCTCCTAAATATATAAGACGGCATTTAATCGTTTTTATATGAAAAGCAACGAAGAAAAAATAGCAGCCTGCATCAATCACTGATTCAGCCTGCTAATATTTACTTATCTTCAATCCCACGATTATCCTTAAAGATTAACCACTTCGAGAAAATATAATTAGCGATTACAACAATAACGTTATCAATAAACTTAACAATAAATTGTTGTAATGGGGTATCGAACTTGAGGACTTGAATACCAACATAGGTAATGACCATATCAATTACTAGGGTCAGTCCACGATAGAAAAAGAAGCGAAGGATTTCAACTAAGAAGTCACTAACGGTCGTGTAGTGAGAACCAAAGACCCACACCTTATTGGTGAAGTAAGCTACCAGGACAGAGGCAAACCATGCAATTACGGTTGCTACTTCAACATTCCAGTGAAGACCGGGACTTAGAATTTGAAAGACCGCTAAGTTAACAACAGTAGTGACAACGCCCCAGAACAGGTAGGCAATGATGGACTTATACTTACTCCAGAGTTGCTTAATCATTACTTAGCCGCCTTTTCAATTAATTTGGCAACAAAACTGTCAAGAGTTTTAATATCGTCTTCGTCTGGTGATAAGTTAATGTGAACATTATCAGCACCCTTAGTGGCATGAGCTTTTTCAAAGGCTTCACCGAAGAGGTCAACTGCCTTGCAATAATCATCAGCGTAGAAGGTGTCACCTGATCCAGCAACCCCGTAAACTTTACCAGTTAAGTCGGCTTCTTGAAGATCATCGTAGAAATCTAGTCCTTCATCTGGAAGAGCTCCTTCATCATAGGTATAAGGACAAACCACACAAATGTCGACATCCTGAAAGTCTTCCACGTCAGCCATTGTAATTTCCGTCTCGTCGACTTCCACACCTTGATCCTCGAATGATTCAGTAATGATATCGGCGACATCTTCGTTGTTACCAGTGATGGTTGCGTAAACAACAAGTGCTTTAGCCATTTTTATTCCCCCGTTTAAAATAAATTACGTTTCATAGTATAGCATGCTTTGCTACTTCTTTGGTGACAAGTGTTATACTAGTTTACGTATAAAATAATGAAGGGGACAATTTAATGATTACATTAAAATCACCACGCGAAATTGAAGCGATGGAAAAGGCCGGTGCTGCTCTTGCAAGTATGCATATTGGAATCCGGCAATTTATTAAGCCAGGAATTTCAAGCTGGGAAATTGAAGACTTTGCCCGGAAGTACTTTAAGGCTGCCGGTGCTAAGGCTGAACAAATTGGCTTCGAAGGGTACAAATACGCAACCTGTGTCAGTGTTAATGATGAAATTTGCCACGGCTTTCCACGGAAGAAGCTCATCTTTAAAGATGGCGATTTAGCTAAGATTGATACTGTTGTTAGTGTTGACGGCTTCTTTAGTGATTCCTGCTGGAGCTATGGAATTGGCAGTGTTAAACCAGAAATTCAAAAGTTGATGGATGTTACCAAGAAGTCATTATTCATGGGGATTGATCAATGTGTTGCCGGCAACCGGATTGGTGATATTGGTGCCGTTATTCAACACTATACTGAAGATGAAAATGGTTATGGTGATGTTCGTGAATTTGTTGGCCACGGTATTCAACCAACCATGCATGAAGATCCAATGGTTCCTCATTATGGCGAACACGGGCAAGGACTCCGCTTAAAGAACGGGATGACAATTACCGTTGAACCAATGATTAATACCGGGACTTGGGAGGCCGATACTAGTGACCCGAGTGGTTGGCTTGCTAAAACTGCTGATGGTGGTTGGTCTTGTCAATATGAACACACGCTTGTCGTTACTGATAAGGGACCAAAGATCTTGACTTCTCAAGATCCAGAGACCGATGCCAAGTACATTTATGACGACAACTACGCCAAGTACTTAAAGCATTACAGTGAAATTGCTAAAGACGTGGCTAGTCATTTTGAATAGAGTGCGAGCCAGCAGAGGGCTTGCGGAAAGCTAACAATTTCTCCCGACTAGATACTGAAAGCATCTGGGAGGGAGGTTGTTAGCTCTAGCAAGGCCCTGGCGAGCAGGTTTCGACTCCGTTACACTCCATTGACCCATAAGAAAATAAAGTGACTGCTAAAGTTAAATAAAGAGGACGTAAAAATGCATAAATAAAATGGCAGATCTGCTAAAGAAAAATTAGTGATCTGCCATTTTATGATTTATGAGAATTGAAAGAGCAAGCTTTACTAAGAGTTATTCAAATAAAGCGTTCATAATGCTTAATGATTATATTAATAAATATACATAAAATTATTGCGATAATCACTAATAATGTATTTTATGCGTGAATAAACCGACTAATATGCATAAATAAAATTAGAAAATGATAAGAAATATTGAAAAACTCTTTTATTTTTAGTAAAGAGGACTATACTTAAAATATTAAATAATTTCTTATTTTTATTTAAGAATCTTTGCGTTATATTATGGAGGTTTTTTATTTTGGATGAGCAGAGTAGTAATAAAAAAATGATTACTACCTTCGGCCTAGTGACGATGATCATTACTGCGATCTTTGGTTTTGGTAACGTATCAAACGCCTACTTGCAAATGGGCTACGGCAGTATTATCTGGTATGCGCTTGCAGGGATTTGTTTCTTCTTCCCGTGTGGCTTAATGATGGCAGAATATGGTTCTGCATTTAAGGACGCTAAAGGAGGAATTTACTCCTGGCTTGCCGGTTCAATTGGTGAACGAATGGCTTTTATTGGGACTTTCGTTTGGTTAGCTTCCTGGATTGTTTGGATGGTTTCCACCGCTTCCCGGATTTGGATTACTTTTTCCGCATTGATTTTTGGTAAGGATACCACTCAGCAGTGGCACTTCTGGGGAATGACTTCAACTGAAGTTATTGGTGTCCTTGGGATTATCTTAATGATTGCTTGTACCTACTTTAGTTCTCGGGGAATGACCGCGATTGCCAAAGTTGGTTCACTTGGTGGGATCTTCACCGTTGTTGTTAATATCATTTATGTGATTGCAGCTATTATTGTTTTGATTATTAACAAGGGTGTTTTGGCTCAACATTTTGACGGTGCTCAGAGCTTAATTATGTCACCTAATCCACAATTCCAGACGCCAATTGCAATTATTTCTTTCGTTGTTTATGCAATCTTCGCTTATGGTGGTATGGAATCACTTGGATCCGTTACTGATTCAATGAAGAACCCTGAAAAGACTTTCCCACGTGGCTTAATCATTGCCTCTATTTTTACAATCGGTGCTTATGTCATCATGATTTTGATGGCTGGTTGGTTTGCTAATTACAAGCATGACTTTGCAGTGTCAACAACTAACCTAGGGAACGCTACCTATGTTCTCTTTAACATCTTAGGGGTTAAATTAGGAACTGCCTTAGGTTTCTCTCACGCAGTTGCTCTCGAATGGGGTGCTGCCATGACACGGATTGTTGCCTTCTCACAGGCACTAGGATTCTTAGGGGCCCTCTTTGTTCTGATGTATTCACCAATTAAGGCCTTTATCCTTGGTTCTAACCCTGATTTATGGCCGAAGAAGCTGACTAAGCTTAATAAGGCGGGAATGCCTGCCAATGCAATGTGGCTTCAGGTTACAGTTGTTTCCATTATTATCTTCTTGGTTGCCTTTGGTGGTTCTGCTGCTCAACGGTTCTACACCATCTTAACCGATATGGCCAACGTTTCTACCTGTTTCCCATACCTTTTCTTAGTTGGTGCATTCCCATTCTTTAAGAAGCGGACAGATATTGAACGGCCATTTGTTGTCTTCAAGAACAAGGCATTGACTAATACGATTGTTTGTTTCGTTGAAATTATTTTGATTGTCGGGATTCTCTTTACCTTTATCCAACCAATGTTAGATAAGGATTGGGAGACTGCTTTCTGGACAATCGCTGGTCCTGTCTTCTTCGCTGCAGTAGCATTGATCTTCTACCAAATCTCTGCTAAGAAGCACCATGTTAAGAATGTTATTAAGTAGAGTGAGTGTGAGCAGGTAAAGAAGAATCGCAAGACAACAATTTTTCCTGACTGGATGCTGAAAGCATCTGGGAGGGAGTTTGTTGTCTATAGAGGCTTCCCTGCGAACACGTTATGACTATGCCGCAGTAGTAATGCTGGCTCTGGCAAGCACGTTTTTTGAGTCGTTATCTCGAAGTATTAAAAATTAAATCGGTGCAACAAACAAGTTATCGGTGCAAAATCGACTGATTTTGCACCGATAATCTTTAAATTGCACTGATAATATTAATATTTTTCATTTATCTTGTAGTAAGAAATCAGAAAAGTTCGATTAATTTCATAACTTTTCTGATTTCTTTCGTTTTAAATAATCGTGGATAGAACAATATTTCTTCTAAGACATTGAGAGGTGAGATATAATGTATATCAAATATATATTAACGGAGGGCGTTAAAATGACAGTTAAGATCAGACGAGTGGGGACATCGGATGTTCTTACCGTTCCTAAATCCATTAAGAAACGGTACAAGGAATATGAGGTATACCAAGATCGAAATGGGGCGATAGTGTATATGCCTAAACGGAATAATCCCTTTAAGAACAGTGAATTTATTGCAAAGCATCTTTATGATGGTGATGATACTGGCTTTATTGATGGTGAGGTAAGGGATGACGAATTATTACATTAACAAGTATCTTCCCCAAAAACAGGATCTGATTTGGATTGATTTTGAACCTTCCCTCGGTGAAGAAATTAAGGGAAGACACCCGGCAATTGTGATGAGTTCTGCTAATTACAGTAAGCTCACCGGGCTGGTAATGGTCATGCCGATTACCCATGCCAAGAATAATCGATTGAGGGAGTTCTTCATACCGTTGCATACAAAGGAAATCGAAGGCTATATTAACCCGCTTCAAATTTTTACGTTTAGTATTCGAAAACGTCGGGTAGAATTTACCGGAGAAATTGCTAGCCCACAAGATTGGGCTCGCGCTTTGATGATCCATAATGAAATATTGGATAGCTAATAAGTGGAGGCGGCTTTTCTCACAGTTCGCACACAATTTAAAATAATGTATAATGAACGAGTATTACTGATGAGGAGTTGGGCAATGATCGGGAAGCTAAATAAAGCAAAATTAAAGAATTTAATTGCGATGCTGGTCAAGCATTTTACCCTGGCCCAACTATCTAGTTCTGCAGCGACACTCGCGTACTATACGTTACTTTCAATCTTTCCGGCACTGCTGGTGATTGGGAACTTATTGCCGATGATCGGTCTAGATGCAAATACCGTTCTTACCTATTTACAAACACTAGTTCCGGCAACGGTTTACAGCTTTATCCGGCCGTTAGTCCTGGACTTCTTACAGCGGGGGAGCGGGGGCGTCCTGACCACCGGGGCCTTGATTGCTCTCTGGTCGACTAGTCAGGGAATCGCTGCTTTTCAGCGAAGCGTCAACCATGCTTACGGGATTGCCGAAAATCAAAATCCGATTAGCAATCGGGTGATTTCATTCATCTGGATGATTGTCGTTGTCATTATTATCTTCGTGATCGTCTTTCTATATGGTGTTGGTGAACAATTCCTGAAATGGCTTCAACCATTCCTGCACTTCAATCGGCGCTACATCTTCCTGTTCAGCAGCCTGAAGTGGCCGATTACCTTTGCCGTTATTTTTATTGCTTTAACGATGTTGTATTACTTTGTTCCTAACGCTAAGGTCGGCCTTCGCTTTGCAGCAATTGGGGCTTTTCTTGTTTCGATCTTCTGGCTATGGCTTTCCAAGTTGTTTGGGTTATATACCGTTCTTTTCAGTCATGGCGTGATTGGTTATAAGACAATTGGAGCCTTTATTGCAATGATGGTTTGGCTGGATTTTTCTGGCTACTTAATCATGATGGGAGCGGCAATTAACGCAGCCCTTCAAGAAGCTCACGACGGGAAACTTGAAGAAAAAGAGCACTTCTGGCAGTTAATTAAAACGGAACATGATGATGCTCGTAAACGAATTGTAAGAAAATAGCGAGACTGGAATTAACCAGCCTCGCTATTAAGGTAAGGATTATTATAATGGAATATTGCTATTCAGCTACGGGAGCTTGCTTTTCGGCATTGAAAAGAACTGTTGGAATTGTGTCAACGTACTTCGTGGCAATTGGAGTAACGTACAACTCTTCACTGTCCTTGAAAAACAGGTGGGTATTAGCTAAGTTAATCATTGCCTGACGGACCGTTTCAGCATCTAGTTGATCATTTGCATAGCTTAGCTTAAGAATGTGTTTCTTACCAAGGCTACCTTTGAAAGTTAAATTAAGAGTTTTCATAAATTAAATCTTCCTTTCTGATTTTAGACAAGGGAAATTGATTGAGTATTAACCACGTCTGCGCCAATCACTTTTTCGGTGGTTAGAATTTCCATGGCAGAGCTAAGTAAGTTGAATTGTTCTTCGCTGACATTTTCAGAAACGTTATTCAGGACATGCTTTACTCCCTTGGGGTGCTTTTCTCCGACTAACGTTAATTGAATCTTAGCTGCTTTGAACTTTCGTGACATGCTCATGATGAATTCTCCTTTGGTTTAATTTAATTGATAAGTAGTGGCCACTGCTTACACCTATTAACAACGAATGAGAAGCGGATTTGTAAAGAAGGAATTTTAAAATGGCAAAAATTACTAAAATTGAAGCGCAAAAAAGGCAGGGAAGGTATAACGTTTACTTAGATGGTAAATATGCCTTCCCAGTAGCTGAGAGTGTATTGATCCAATTCCGGTTGATGAAGGGGATGGAGATTGATCAGAAACTTGAAGCACAAATTACGACCGCTGATCAAATTGCTCGTGCTTATTCGCGAATGCTTGACTACTTATCTCACCAGTTGCGGACGGAAAGTGACGTAATTCAAAAGCTTCACGATCTTGAAACGCCAGAAGAATTTATTGAGCCAGTTTTGCAAAAACTCCGTGCGCAAAAGCTTCTCGATGATCATGAATATGCCGCTAGCTACGTTCGCACCGAGATGAATACCGATCTTAAAGGGCCGGGAAATATTCGGCAGAAGCTCCGGTTAAAGAAGATCGGTGAAAATGATATTGATGATGCATTAGCTCAATTTACTCTCGAACGTCAATTAGAAAACGCCACAAAATTAGCAAAAAAACTTTTTCGTCGCTATCGTTCCCAACCCATTCGTCGTCAAGAACAAAAAGTTCGTCAGGGATTAATGACAAAAGGATATGCTAGCACGATTTATGACCAAGTTAAGGATCAGGTTGAACCAGAAGAAGATTTTGACCAGCAAGAAGAGCTGCTGAACCACCAGGCAGAGAAGATCTGGCACCGTTATCGTCGCTACCAAGGTTATGAGCGAGAAATGAAGTTTAAGCAAGCAATGTACCGGAAAGGCTTCGATTTAGATGCTACGCAAGCTTGGCTAGATCGTCAGGATTCAGAGGAAAGCTTTTCAGACGAGTAAAATGCTGGTAAAATGTGTAAGATACGTAGAAAAGTACAAAAATAAAACTTAAAAGAGAAGTATAATGACACAAAAGAAAATTCATATTGATGAGAAAAAACTGCAACATCAGTATGGCTACCGGTTTATCAAGCGCCTTTTTGATGTAGTCGCGTCTTCAGTTGCGGTAGTGATTCTTAGTCCAGTTTTTTTAATCATCGCGATTGCAATTAAAGTTAATGATCCTGCGGGACCAGTTTTTTATACCCAGACCCGGGTCGGAAAAGATGGCAAGCCCTTCAAAATGTTTAAGTTCCGATCAATGGTTACTAACGCTGATGAGCTGTTAGAAAAGCTCCGTGATCAGAATGAGGTTGAAGGCGCAATGTTCAAAATGAAGGAGGACCCTCGGATCACCAAGGTTGGTAAGTTTATTCGGAAGTATAGTTTGGATGAACTGCCTCAATTATTGAACGTTGTTGGGGGTTCGATGAGTATTGTTGGCCCTCGACCACCGTTACCTTACGAAGTTAAAGAGTATACCGATTATGATCGCCAACGCTTAATGGTTAAGCCTGGTGCTACTGGGATGTGGCAGGTTGGTGGACGAAACGCCTTAAGCTTTGATCAAATGGTTGAACTTGATTTGACCTACATTAATGAACGTTCAGTGTGGCTTGATCTTAAGATTATGTTTGAAACTGTTAAGGTGATGATTAAGCCTAACGCTGCTTATTAAGGAGAACGACTGTGAAGACAAAAGTATTAGTTGCTGCTCATAAGAATTATGCAATGCCCAAAGACCCATTGTATTTGCCGGTCTTTGTTGGTAAAGAGATTCATCCTGATGTTAACCATATTTTCCAGGGTGATAATACGGGGGACAATATTTCAGCGAAGAACCCTTACTATAATGAATTAACAGCGATTTACTGGGGATGGAAGAACTTAGACGTTGATGCAATGGGGTTAGTTCACTATCGTCGTTACCTAAGTCTCAACCACCAAAAATCACTGGATGAGGTATTATCAAGTGAACAAGTAGCTGACTTACTTAAGGATCATGATATTATCTTACCGCCTAAACGACGTTACTATATCGAGACAAATGAGTCTCACTACCTTCACGCTCATGAGCATGAACCATTTGAGGTAATGCGTCAGGTGATCCACCAAAATTATCCTGAATACGTAGCTGCTTTTGAAAAAGTCATGAAGCGGACATGGGCCCACATGTTTAATATGTTCATTATGAAACGTAAACCGCTAGATGAGTATTGTACATGGATGTTTGATGTTCTTGGCGAAGTGGAAAGTCGGATTGACATTTCAAATTATTCAACCTACGAACAACGGGTTTATGGATTCTTGAGCGAGCTACTATTAGATGTATGGCTTGAGGTTCACCCAGAATACTCGACGGTTGAAGTAAAGTACGTCTTCATGGAGCATATTAACTGGTTCAAGAAGGGCGGTAAGTTTGTTCTGCGGAAGATTACGGGACATGCGTAAAGAGGAGGCAGATTTAATTGCCTAAGTTATCCATTGTTGTTCCTTGTTACAATGAGCAAGAATCAATTCCATTATTTTATCCTGCTGTTGAAAAAGTTGTTAATAAGATGCCAGTCGAGGTTGAATATTGGTTTGTTAATGATGGTTCGGCTGATAAGACCCTGGATGAATTACGAAAGTTGCATCAACAAAATCCTGATAAAGTTCATTATGTATCCTTTTCTAGAAATTTTGGTAAGGAAGCTGGGCTATATGCTGGACTTGAAGCGACGACAGGAGATTATGTTGTTGTAATGGATGTTGATTTACAAGATCCTCCTGAATATTTACCAATAATGTATAAGTATATCTCTACGGGAGAATATGATTGTGTTGGGATGCGACGAACTGATCGTACTGGTGAAGCGAAGGTTAAATCATTCCTTAGTGATAAATTCTACGACGTTATTAACAAGATCTCTGATACAAAGATTGTTAATGGTGCTCGTGATTATCGAATGATGACTCGCCAAATGGTTAATGCCGTCTTATCTTTAAAAGAATATAACCGTTTCTCAAAAGGGATCTTTAATTGGGTTGGTTTTAAGACCAAATACCTACCATATAAAAATGTCCAACGGGTTGCTGGGACAACTGATTGGTCCACTTGGAAGCTATTTAAGTATGCTATGGATGGCATAACTGACTTTTCCGAAGCACCACTGTCAATTGCCACCTGGATTGGTGGGATGTCAGCATTCTTATCAATTTTAGGATTGATTTTTGTAATTGTTCGGAGAATTATTGAACCAAGCAGTAGTGCCTTTGGTTGGGCATCGATGGTTTGTATTATGCTTTTACTTGGTGGACTTCAGTTGATGTGTATTGGAATTGTTGGCAAATATATTGGTAAGATTTATATGCAAACTAAACAACGACCAATCTATATTGTAAAAGAGAAAAAGTAGGAGGGAAGTAGGGTGCAATATCTATCATCCAAATATCAACGGTTAATTAACCTTGAGTTAGATGGACAAATCCTTTATGAAATAGCGTTTGCCTTTTACTTTGTGATTGCTTTTCTTCAAACCTCAACCTATACTTTTTATTTTCCTGGTAACCTTCTACATCAAATTGCTTTTATTCCATTAGCGATCGTTTTGTTTAAGATTATCTTTTTTGATTCAAATACAATAAGAAAAATAACGGTTAATCTTTTAGTCCTTGCTATTCTATTCATTACTTGGCGGACATCAGGTGAGTTTATCCTCTTTCCAATGGGGATTTTTGTTTTAGGTGCTAGAAATGTAGATTTTAAGAAAATCATTTACTTATATTTAGTGTTAGGAACGATCCTTCTCTCGTTTGTCTTTTTTACTTCTCTAATCGGTTTAACAAAGAATCTGATTTTCCATCGGGGAATTCACACATTAAGACGGGCATTTGGGATTATTTACCCAACTGATTTTGCGGCCCATATTCTCTATCTAGTATTGGCATATTGTTATCTTTACTTCAATAAACTTTCGTGGAAGAGTTATACAGTATTTGTACTATTAGCAATCTTCCTCATTAAGTTTTGTGATGCACGTTTGAATGCCTATGCTTTGATTTTGGTAATTCCAGTAATGATGATCGGACAACGGGCACAAAAAGGATATATTGTTTCAAGATCAATTGCTATCTTTTACTGGATTTTACCAGTTTTAGCAGCTTATGTTACAGTTTTCCTGTCGTATCTGTATGCATCTGGACACAAGTTATTTGAACAAATGAATAGTTTATTGTCTGGTCGGCTATTTTATAGTCACGAAGCTATAAAAAAATATGGCTTTAGTCTTTTTGGTCAGCATATTCATGAAAATGGCCTTGGTGCTGTTGGTGGGATAAAAAATGCAGCTGCTGAGGGAGCAAACTATTTTTATATTGACTCAGCATTTATTCGTTTATTCGTTATCTATGGAGTAGTGATAGCTTTAGTGGTTATTATTACTATGACAATTGTTTCTTATCGTTCTATCAAAAAAGCTGATTTTGCCTTAGCAAGCATTATGGTTATTGTAACGATTAGTGCAATTGTGGAACAACGTCTGCTAGATTTCGGCTACGATCCGTTTTTAATTGCTATTTTTGCGCAATGTTATTTTTCAAACAAATTGATATCGGAGGAGAAAAATGAAAAACGTAACTTTAAATAATTTAATGAAAAAATACGGGAAACCAGTTTTAGTTGTTTTTATTTTTGCTATCCTCGGTGCTTTAGTAATGGGAGTAGATGCTAAAAAGAAAAAATCAACTACCTATACCGCTAGTCGCCAAATTGTAATTTCTCACAATATTCCTCAAGAAATGCGGACAATGTCAAGTGGTGCTAATATTTCAATTGTTGGTGAAGATAATAATATGATGCCAACCTATAAGGATATTGCTGAAAATGGAACCATTGCTCAAAAAGCACGAAAGCATTTGTCTAAGTCAATGAAGAAAAAATACTCAACAGATGATATTAAGAGTGCCATTGATGCTAAAATTTCACAACAATCGTTAGTGATGGAGTTAAAGGCAAAAACATCGTCTAGGGAAGCGTCTGTAAAGATTGTTAACGCAACTGCAAAGGCAATGAAGGAAGAATTACCACAGCTACAACCGGGTTCGGGAAAGGTAACCCTTTTGCAAAAAGCAACCGTTAATAATACCGATAGTAAAACAACTCCTAGCACGAAAAAGTATGTAGTTGTTGGCTTTGCTTTAGGCGCATTGCTGGGATTAATTATTGAATTTGTTGTTTTTACAGTTAAGAATTTTGGACATAAAGAGTAGAAAAATGAAAAAAGTAGTTTTTACGGTTGCTGACTATGGAAAGGACAATGATGCAGGACCAAAGGCAAAAAGAGATGTGGATTATTATTTATCACAATCTGGCTTTGAAGTAATTCATCAGCAATTAAACAACAAATCTAAGTTAGATAAAATTAAAACAGCATATTGGGTAATTCCGCGTCTATTTAACAATGTAGAAAAGTTTGATGAGCTATTTTTTCAGTATCCAACTTATTCTAGCTATGTGATGAAAAGACTTATAAATAAAATGCGTTCAAAAAGTAAGAAGCTGTTCTTCATTATTCATGATGTTGAATCGCTTCGCCTTTTTCAAAATGACCAAAACTATTGGGATGGTGAACGAGCACTTTTTAACGCTACTGATGGCTTGATAGTTCATAATCATAAAATGAAACGATGGCTACAGGAAAATGGGGTTACTGTTCCAATGGTAGAATTAGGAATTTTTGATTACAACAATCCTCAAAAAATAAACCAAAATTCAGAATATGATAGAACAATATGCTTTGCTGGGAACTTAGCAAAGTCCAAGTTTCTTGATAAAATAAGTTTACAAGCTGGAAAATTAGAAATCTTTGGTTCATATCCAAGCGAACACTATTTAAAAGGCGTTTCTTATCATGGTCAAATGAGTCCAGATGAATTACCGAAGAAACTTACTCAGAATTTCGGGCTAGTCTGGGATGGCTATCAATTAGATACTTGTAGTGGGAAGTTTGGTAATTATATGCGCTATAATAATCCGCACAAAGTTTCCCTTTACTTAAGCAGTGGACAGCCAGTAATTATTTGGAAAGAAGCCGCTCTTGCTGATTTCATTTTGAGAAATAATTTAGGAATTGCAGTAAACAGCCTCGAAAATCTTGATGACATTTTAGAAAATATTACTGAGAATCAATATTCTGAAATGAAGATGAATACTATTGAGATCGCTAAAAAGTTACGAAAAGGTGACTTTATAAAGAGCGCAGTTAAAAAAATAGAAAATATTACTGAATAAAAAATATAGCCAGATGGTAATTGTAATTACTATCTGGCTATATTTTTAGTTTTGTTTAATTCTGTTTAACAATTTGGGCATTACTTGGTAAGCTTCCTGACCAATCCTGATAGTTTGTTTGTGAGCTGCCTGCAATTGTTTGACGATCCATTCCGTCACTATCAACATGGTGAGTAACACCATATTGATCGGTCCAAACAGCAACATCGTTAAGCCCTAATTGTTTTTGACTGTTATTATTGACATTACTATTAGCAGTTGAAGAGCTTGATTGCGACGATGATGTTACGCTTGCACTGCTGCTAGTTGAGCTTGTCTTCTTAGTAGAATTTTGCTTACTGTTTTTACTTGTCTTTTTAGTAGTTTTCTTAGTAACTTTTTCAGTTTTGGTATGTGAAGATGATGCAGTGTCCTTAGAATCCTTTTGTGAACCACAGCCAGCTAACCCAAATCCTAAGATTGTAACTAACATTCCAGACAAAAATAAACGACTAAATTTCTTCATATAAGTATCTCTCCTATATTGAAAGGTTCAAATCAACTATACTTGATAAGTATTTAATAGTATAATTATAGCATTTGCAGGAAGTTTATTACTAGTTGAATAAACGCAAACAAACTGATTTTAACATTATCTAAAATTTTCATCAATAAATAACGTTACATATGAAAGGATGAGCGTTCCATGACAAAGTATGACTATCTTGTGGTTGGTGCTGGCCTATTTGGTGCCACCTTTGCTTACGAAGCAGCTAAGCGTGGCAAGAAGGTTAAGGTAATTGAAAAGCGCGATCACATTGCGGGAAATATTTACACTAAGGAGGTTGACGGTATTCAAGTCCATCAATATGGTGCCCATATTTTTCACACTTCCAATAAGGAAATTTGGGATTACATTAACCAGTTTGCTGAATTTAACCGTTACACAAACAGTCCTGTTGCTAATTACAAGGGGCAAATGTATAACTTGCCGTTTAACATGAATACCTTTAGTGAAATGTGGGGTGTTCGTACTCCAGCAGAAGCACTGGAAAAGATTAACGAACAGCGTCAAGAAATGGCTGGTAAGGAACCTAAGAACCTTGAAGAACAAGCTATTTCGCTAATTGGTCGGGACATCTACGAAAAGTTAATTAAAGGTTATACCGAGAAGCAATGGGGGCAAAAAGCTACCGAACTACCAGCATTTATTATTCGGCGGTTGCCTGTTCGTCTGACGTATGACAATAATTACTTCAATGATCTCTATCAAGGAATTCCAATTGGTGGTTATACTCAAATTGTTGAAAAGATGCTTAATAGTGAATTAATTGATGTTGAAACTGGAGTTGACTTTTTCGATCAGAAGGACGATTATTTAGCTAATTATCCTAAGGTTGTATTCACTGGAATGATTGATCAATTCTTTGATTATCAACTTGGTGAACTTCAATATCGAAGTTTGCGCTTTGAAACTGAAGAAAAGAATGTTGGTAATTACCAGGGAAACGCGGTGATTAACTATACCGATGCTGAAACACCATACACACGGATTATCGAACATAAGCACTTCGAATTTGGTAAGGGCGACAAAGATAAAACGATTATTACTCGAGAATATCCAGCAGACTGGCATCGTGGCGATGAACCATACTATCCGGTTAATAATCAGCAGAATAATGAGCTTTACAAGAAGTATGCTCAACTTGCTGCAGAAAAGGCTAATAATGTTATCTTTGGTGGACGGCTTGGTCAATATCGCTACTACAATATGGATCAAGTTCTCCACGTAGCCTTAGTTGCCGTAAATAAGGAGTTTAAGTAATTAGCAATGAAAGTTATCAAGAACTATTTGTATAATGCGGGATATCAAATTTTGAACATGATTATTCCATTGATCACTGTTCCTTATATTTCTCGTGTTTTAGGTGCACATGATGTTGGGATTAACGAATACACTAATGCATGGGTAACCTTCTTTTACCTTATGGGGCAAATGGGAATTACTCTTTATGGTAATCGAGAAGTAGCCTACCATCGTGATGACTTATATGAACGTTCGCGAACTTTTTGGGGAGTTGAAGCGTTACAATTATTGACCGTTTCTTTATCCCTTATTGCATATTTAGCTGCTGTTTTTCTTTTTAGTACGACTTTTAAATATTATTTTCTCATGCAGGGTCTCTGGATTATTGCAACAGGCCTGGATGTTTCATGGTATTTTATGGGGTTGGAAAACTTCAAAATTACGGTGGTGCGAAATGCACTAGTTAAATTAGCCTCTGTAATTTTGATTTTTACTTTTATCAAGTCAACAGCTGATTTAGGAAAATATATTTTAATTTTAGGTGGCGCCCAAGTTGTTGGTAATTTAACATTATGGCCCTATTTAAAAGGAAATATTGTTTGGGTTAAAATTAGTGATTGGCATCCATTTAAGCATTTTTATCCATCATTATTACTGTTTATTCCAACTATCACCACACAGGTCTATCTTGTGTTAAACCGATTGATGTTAGGACATATGGATTCACAGGCTGCCTTGGGTAATTTTGGACAATCAGATAAGATTGTTAAGTTTGTTTTAGCAATTGTTACCGCAACTGGAACAGTAATGTTACCGCATGTGGCTAATAAGTATGCTAAGGGTGACATTGAGGGTGTACGAAATAGTTTGTATTCTTCATTTGAATTTGTTTCATCTATTTCGATTCCAATGATGTTTGGGTTGATGGCAATTTCAAAACAATTTGCTCCATGGTTCTTAGGGAGTGGCTTTCAAATGGCTGGTCAAATTATGTTCCTTGAATCACCAGTAATTGTTTTAATTGCATGGAGTAATGTTACTGGTACTCAATATTTGATGCCGGTTAACCGAGTTAAGGAATTTACAACTTCAGTAACTATTGGCGCTGTAAGTAATGTTGCGTTTAATCTGGTTCTAATTCCGTTTTGGGGAGCTAACGGGGCAACTTTGGCAACAGTTGGCTCAGAATTCTTAGTTACTGCTTCTCAGCTAGCAATGATTAGAAAGACAATTAGCCGACGTAAGATGTTTGAGGAAGTTTGGAAATATGCAGTTAGTGGGTTAGTAATGTTTATAATTGTCAATCGAATCAGTAATACTATCCAAATGACGATTGCCAATTTAGCATTGGAAGTTGCCGTCGGAATAGTAATTTACTTATCTGGCCTGTTTATCCTCCATGCTAAAATTTTGAGCCAAGCAAAAAATATTATCAGTAAGAATTAATATATGACAAAAACCTAACAATTTTCTTGAGAAGTTGCGAGCATAAATTTTATCTTTTATACTTGACAAAGTGTTATGTTTAAAAATTAATTTAAAAAATAGATTTTGTCCCACTTTTAGGAGGATTAAAACGTTTTGAATAGTCGCAAAAAAAGATTTAAACTTTACAAGTCAGGAAAGCAATGGATTACAGCAGCGATCGTTTCGATCGGTTTTATTGCTGGAACACAAGTAAAGCATGTTCATGCTGATACGACTACTAATCAGATCCAAACTACGCAAACTCAAACCACAGCAGAGAGTAATGCTTCTCAAAGTACAACTTTGACTATTGCTAATAATGAAAATAGCAATTCTGCTAGTGCCTCAGTTGCAAGTGCTCAAGCTGCTGCAACTCAACAAAATCGAAATATCAATGCTGAAACCTCATTTGCTCAAAGTAAGGTTGCTGTAAATGATACAACTAATCAAGTAAATGTTAGTTCTCAAAGCTCTGATAATATTAATGCAACTGATTTAAATAGTCAGGCTAGTGATATTGTTGCTCAATCAGATGCGAAAAACATTGGTTGGCAAAAAGTAAATGATAACTGGCATTATATTAAAGAAGATGGAACCGCACAAACAGGTTGGTTTGAATCACCAGCTGGTTGGTGGTATTACTTTAATAATGATGGTCAATCACGGACCGGCTGGCAAAGTATTAATAATAAGTGGTATCATTTTGATGAAAATAATTCATCTGCAGATAAAGGATGGTATAAATCAGCAGCTGGTTTCTGGTACTATTTTAATGATAGAGGAGATGCGCGAACCGGCTGGCAAAATATCAACAATAAGTGGTATCACTTTGATGAGGTTAATGCATCGGCTGATACTGGTTGGTACCAAAGTGCTGCAAGTTTTTGGTACTATTTAGATCCAGAAAATGCTTGGGCTCATACTGGCTGGTACAAGTCGGCAGCAGGTTTTTGGTATTACTTCGATCAAAATAGTGCCAGTGGTGCAAAGGGGTGGCAGAGAATTAATAACAAATGGTACCATTTTGATGAAGCTAATTCTTCTGCAGATACCGGTTGGTTTAAAACACCAGCGGGTTTTTGGTACTATTTAGATCCAGAAAATGCTTGGGCTCATACTGGTTGGTATAAGTCAGCAGCAGGCTTCTGGTACTACTTTGACCAAAATAGTGCTAGTGGTTTACGTGGTTGGCAAAGTATAGATGGTCGTTGGTATTATTTTGATTGGAATAATGCTAGTGGTTTACGAGATTGGCAGTACATCAATAATCATTGGTACCATTTTAATTGGGATAATGCCTGGGCGGATACCGGCTGGCAAAAGATTAATGGTAAATGGTATTACATGGATCCAACTAATGCTTGGATGTTAACTGGTACTCAAGCGATTAATGGCAAGACTTATACTTTCAATTCTGATGGTTCTTGGGCTGATGGTTGGGACTGGCCATTCCCTCAAGATGGTGAAGGTTATTTTGGTGGTGGACAATTATTTGGTGTTCATGCCGGTGGTGAATTCCGATTAAATGGCTTCCATGATGGCTTAGACTTTGGTTCAATTGATCACCCAGGTAGAGAAGTACATGCTATTCACGGTGGTACTGTTAAGATTGTCGGATATGGTTCCGGATTAAGTTGGTATGCCGTAGTTGATACTGGTGAATATCTAGTTGTTTATCAAGAAGCATTCTCCAGCAAGAATAATATTCTCGTTCATGAGGGACAACAAATTAGCACTGGGGACGTTATTGGTATTCGTGATACTTCACACGTCCACATTGGTATTACCCGAGATCACAATTTTAACCGTGCTTTAGCTAGTTCATTTATTAATAATGGAACTTGGCTCGATCCACAGAAAATTATTCGTGAAGGACTATAATTTAATTAATCTGATATTTGATTAGGTATAACGAACTGATAGTTAGCGAGAAAGCTAATTATCAGTTTTTGATTAACAAGGAGTTATTGACTTATTTTTTGACTGCAATCATAAAGATATTTTATGAGAGAAGTTGGACTGGTGCTATGGCTGTTTACAATGATATTACGATGTAAAATTGAAGAGTTGTTGAAAAAATAATGCTGATTTCAATAAAAAAAGATGAGATTGGCCTAACTAATAAAACTATTATTAATATTTAACTTGTTGTTTTGTGTCAAATTGGGATAGAAAAGGGCACACATTTTAGGTGAATTAGGGCTATTACAATGATGATGGCAGTTAATCTAATGTCTAGTAATGGGTTAATGGGAAAACTTATCTGTTCGATTAGTTCTAATTGCCTAAAAATAAGTAAATATAGCAGATTTGATTTATGATATAATAACGTCGTTTCATTATAAAAATTAGGGAGGAACTTTAATAATGAAAGATTTTTTCTGTCCAAATTGCGGTACAAAATTAAAAGCAGGAACTAAATTTTGTCCAAATTGTGGGCATAATGTTGAAAGATTTACTAAGAATAGCAATGATAGTAATCAAAATACTGATTATATTCAAGGTGCTCGAAGAGAGTCTTCAAGAACGGTTAAGTCATTTACTCAAAAATGGGGTTCTAATAAAAAACGTAATAATATTATTTTAGCTATCATTATTTTATTAATAGTCTTTTTAACATGGGGACACTTTTATTATCAAGAAGATAACCAAATGAACAGAGCAACTACTGCTATTGGAGACCCTAATAAAGCTGCTGCAAAATACGTTACTTCAACAACTTCACAAGTAAAAATTAATAATAGCACTGTTAAGCCAATTCAAAAATATTTCCAAAAATATCCTGGCGACTTAAATAGTTTAAAGCAAAAGTTTAGTGAGGGTGAAAAATGGAACGACTATCAATTTATTCAAAAAGGACGCGCTTGGCTTATTTGGCCTCGCTATAAAATTCAGGCTGAACCAAATTATATTACAGTTAATGCGGACCAAAAAGGAATGCTTATTAAAATGGACGGTAAGTCCTTAGGTACAGTTACATCTAATGCTAATACAAGTGATAATGGTACTAGTGATGTTAATTCATCTGATAGTAGCAATAGTTCATATTCAAGATCATTTGGCCCATACTTACCTGGCCTACATACATTTGTTGGTACAAAGAATGTCGATGGGCATCAATTAAAAACCACTTTAATTAGTTCAGATGATACTATTACAATTAATAATGGTATCTCAAATGATAATGCACAGTCTCTTTTATCAGGTGTTTTTCAGAATAATGTAGATGATGAAGATGAAAGTTTTGTTGACGGTCAAAATAACACTGGATACAAACAACTAGTTAAGATGTTTGATGGCTTTCAAGATGATGATGGTGTTAGGAGTTATAATGCTAAAGTTAACGTTAATAGTGTTACACCAATTAGTGATAAGAAATTTAAGGTGAACTATCAGGTTAAATTCACTTTTGATAATCAAAATAATGATGGCGATGATAGTTCAACTAAAAAGATTCAGGTATTTAAATATACCGGTACTATCGTTAAAACCAATGATCAGAACAGTAATAATGGATTAAAAATCAAAGATCTTGGTCATGCTAAAAAGGTAAGTGAGTCAAACGAACATGAAGATTAACTTCTGACTTAATTAATATGTATAATAAAAAGCTTAGAGTTTGAAACATTCTCTAAGCTTTTTATTTGCTATATTGTTAGTTAATCTAATAGCCATGCATTATCTTGATCAAAATGATAAAGTTTACCATCAATATATTGGTAGCCAGTTACAGCATGCCCATCGTTATCAAAGTAATACCGATGTCCATTAATATTTTGCCAACCTGTTAGGGTCCAAGCGTTATTTGGATCGAAGTAGTACCATTTACCATCTAATTTTTGCCAGTTTGTATAAGCACTTGCATTAGTTAGATCAAAGTAATATTTGTGATTATTAATGGTTTGCCAGCCAGTTCGTGCACGACCATCATTGTCAAAATAGTACCACCAGCCACCTGGTGATTTGAACCATCCAGTAACTGCCCAGGCATTTGCAGCATCAAAGTAGTACCAACTATTATTATGACGGTACCAACCTCTATAATTAGAAGCATTGGTAGGATCAAAGTAATATTGATGTCCATTGATGGTTTGCCAACCAGTACGTGCTTGACCATTATCATCAAAGTAGTACCACCAGCCAGCTGGAGATTTAAACCAGCCAGTAGCAGCATCACCACCATTATTAAAGAAGTACCAGTGACTGTTCAAGTTAAACCAGCCAGTCTGCATTGCACCAAAGTAGCCATTGTGGTTTGGCTGAAGATAGTAAACTTTGCCGTTAATTGTTTGAAGACCACTTTCTAATTGACCAGTACTTGGACTTAAGTAATACCATTGTCCACCATTGTAGCGCCAACCATGACTCAACCAGGCATTACTATCATCAAAATAATACCAAGCATTGTCTAAATATTGAAATCCTTTGAGTGCCCAAACGTTACTAGGGTCAAAGTAATAACGATTACCGTTAATTGTTTGCCAACCACGCAGCGCCCAAGCATTTGTTAGATCGAAGTAATACCAATTATTATTGATGTTCTGCCAGCCCTTGTCAGCCCATGCATTATTGTAATCAAAGTAATACCAATTATTATTAATATATTGCCAACCAGTTAAAGCCCATGCATTAGTATAGTCAAAGTAATACCAGTTGCCAGCACCTGATTGATACCAGCCAGTTTGCGCAGTACCATCTTGGTTGAAGTAGTACCAGTTATTATTTATTCGTTGCCAGCCAGTAACATTATTGCCATTAATTGAATATGACCATTTCCCATTATTGTTAGACCATTCGCCCGAGTTAGCTACTAACCCTTGATAATCGATCGAAATATCTAAGTCACCATTATATCCAGGAATGCGCCCATGGGCGTTAAACTGCCATGCTCCATAGTTCTGGTTCCTTAGGTTAGCTGAAGATGGTGAATAAAGGTATTGGGCAACCCAAGTACGGTTTTTCCCGACTGTTGAACTAACATTATAAGTTTGATCATAAGAAGTTGAGGCATAGACTGCATGGTTAGTAAAACCACGAGTATTTAATTGATTCCAGAAAGCATTTAAATGATTAGCAACTCCGTAATATTTGGTAGTTGTATCTTCCATGTCAGCATAGATTAAGGTGTTCTTGTCTAACCCTAATGCTTCCATTTCATTTGCTAAATAATTAGCCTCGTTGATAGCGGCATTTTGACTACCAAATTTGGCATAGTGATACACTTGAACATTTAAGCCAGCATTTTTAGCGTAATTAATTTGTTGACCAGCGTATCGGTTAATATAGTAGGTCCCTTCAGTAACCTTAACAATCGCTGTTTTAACTCCGAGATTTTTTAAGGTAACAAAATTATTAGGAGTCATACTAGCTTGATAACCACTAATATCAACTGCATCTACTCGAGGATAGTTAGCGTCACCAATATTGATTACTGGTGTGCCATCATAAGCAGTTTGTGCAGCTGCTTTTACGGTTGTATATGCGGTTGCTGGTGCAGCCGAATTTTGACTGTTAATACTTAATGATTGCGTTGGTTCAGCAGCACTTTCGCTGGCCACATCATTGGAGTTAGTAGCAAAAGTTGCTGAAGTGGCACTTTGACTTTGTGCAGAGGCAGAATCGGTATTTAAATTTACATTTGAATTTACTTGTTCAGTTGATACTTGTTCAGTATCGGCTTGAACGTTTTTTGAATTTAAATATAACGAGGTTGATAAAGATAATAACGTTAATGTTGAAGCAAGATAGATATGATTCTTATGAGTCACTATAATCCTCCTAAAAAATTTATATAACGATAACTATTATAGTTCCTAATACTAATTGTTTAATTTCAATAATATTAAGATCTGTTAACAAATTGTAATTTTTTTATGATTAACGTGTAGGAAGAAAGGAAAAATAGTGATATATTACTAGTGTTAAATTATTTTATTTGGGAAGGTAATTATGAAAAAACATTTTAAGCTTTATAAATCAGGAAAGCTTTGGGTTACTGCAGCGGTTGCAGTATTATCATTTGCAGCTTCAGCTAATTTAAGTCAAGCATCTGCTTCTGACAATCCTGAAGTTACCACTGCACAAACAATGAAAGCAACGAGTGATTCGGAAAATAACAATAATTCTGATAATTCAACTGTAACAACTAACATTAACGGTTATACGAATCAAAATGGTACTTGGAAGAATACTAGTGGCCAAAGTGCGAATGGTTGGCAAACTTCTGGCAACGATTGGTATCACTTTAACAATGGTAATCAAAATAAAGATTGGCAAAACATTGATAATAACTGGTACTACATGAATCCAGATAACGCCAAGATGGAAACTGGAATTCAAAAAATTAATAATAAAACCTACTACCTAAACGAACAACATGATGGTACGTATGGTGCAATGAAAACTGGTTGGCAGTATGTTGATGGTAACTGGTATGGCTTTAAAGGCGATGGTAGTGCATATACTGGCTGGAACTATCTTCATGGTAATTGGTACTACATGAATCCAGAAACCGCAGTTCTAGAAAGTGGTATTCAGAAGATCAACAATAATTTCTATTACCTGAATGATAAAGCTGATGGGAAATTTGGTGCAATGAAGACTGGTTGGCAGTATGTTGACGGTCATTGGTATGGTTTCAAAGGCGATGGTAGTGCATATCTTGGTTGGCAAAACCTTAGTGGTAATACTTACTACTTCAAACCAGAAAATGCGCAAATGGTAACCGGTGATACTTTAATTGATGGTAATTACTATTACTTTGATCCAGTATCTGGTCACCAATTAAAGGGAATGTTAGTTGATGCTAATACTAAATTATTGAAGTATTACGATCCAAGTACTGGTATTCGGCAAAGTGAACTTACTGTAAATGGCCATACCTATAAGTTTAATCCATTAACTGGGATGATTGATACTAGCACTCTCAATGATGGGTTAAATCAAATTGCAGGTCACATCTATTATTACAATCGTGGTACAAATAGTTTTGCCTTTAATAGCTGGCAAAAACTAAATGGTGCTTGGTATCACTTTAACAACGATGGAACAGCTTCTACAGGCTGGTTCAAGTCCTCAGCAGGTTTTTGGTACTACTTTGACAATGATGGAGCAAGTCTTCTCGGTTGGCAAAAGCTTAATAATAAGTGGTATCACTTTGATAATACTAATGCCTCAGCGGATACTGGTTGGTTTAAGACTCCGGCAGGTTTTTGGTACTACCTTGATCCAACAAATGCTTGGGCACATACAGGCTGGTTCCAATCACCAGCAGGTTTCTGGTACTACTTTGATAATAACAATGCTAATGCCTTAACTGGTTGGCAAAAGCTTAATAATGCTTGGTATTATTTCGACAATGTTAATGCCTTTGCTTGGACTAATTGGCATCTAATCAATGGTAGTTGGTACTTCTTTGATTTAGCTAATGCTTGGGCTGATACTGGATATCATATTATTAATGGGATCGAGTATTACTTTGATCCGGTTAATGCTAATTTATACCAAAACCGCTGGGTAAATGTTAATGGCTGGACATACCATGCTGATAATAGTGGTCGTTTATGGTTCCCTCAGTGGTATAGTCAGTTTAGGCCTTATGGTGTAGCGGAAGGATGCTCCATCTTCTCTTTAGCAATGTTATTAAGTCCTAAAGAATATATTAATTTCCCTTATGCATGCCAATTACTGCAAGCTCGTCAATCAGGTAATATATATACAGGAGTAGGTTTTTCACTTATTATTCAGCCAGATTCTCTTGTAGAACTTGCTCATCACTTTGATTCCTCTGTTCGTAATATTTCTGGAAGTAGCGTTCAGGATATTATTAACATTATTAATTCAGGTCATCCAGTGGAATATTATGGATTTTCTGCGTATGAAAGGACTTATTGGCATCGAAATCATGCAAAAGTAATTGTTGGCTACCAAAATGGTTGGTTTAGGGTTTTTGATCCTTGTTATAGTTATACCAATGAGGGCTCAGCAGGAATGAATGCTTTCGATTATGGTGCTAAAAGTTGGATCACAACAGCTCAATTTGCTCGTGAATATGCGGGACAAGCAATTACAGTTGATTAATTTATTGAGAGATTCTTATCAAGCTGATAGGAATCTCTTATTTTTTGTAAATTGTAACAATATCAGGAATAGCTTATAATTATTAGGTTAGATTAAAAACAAAGCGGGAATAATATGAAACAGTTAACACGAAAAGAAGTTAAACAATATTTACTAGACATCTTGGTTAATTTTGATCAATTTTGTAAGCAAAATGATTTAACAATGTACTTATGTGCGGGGACATTATTAGGTGCGGTCCGTCACCATGGCTTTATCCCTTGGGATGATGACATTGATGTGTGTATGGACCGTGAAAGCTACAATCGGTTAGTAAGTATTGCGAAGAAAGATTCAGTATTTAATAAATACTATAAGGTGATTGATTTTCAGTTTGGTGACTCGAATTACCCATATATTAAAATTGTTGATTTGCGGACAAAAATGAGTCAACAATTTGGTAATGATGTGGCTGACTATTTATGGATTGATGTTTTCCCAATGGATGGGTTACCAGATGATGAAAAACAACAAAAGCGACTTTACAAGAAGATATCAACTATCCGTGAGATTTTAATGTTAAGCTTTGCCAAACCAGGGCAGGGGCGAAGTTTTGCTAAGAAAGTTCTTAAAACACTATTGATCCCACTTGCTAAATTATATGGGCTTGAAAGAGCAAATAATCAATTATCAAAGCTTTCCCAGAGCTATGATTACTATAAGACGGGGCTAATTGGTGATGTCCTTTGGGGAGATTATGGTAAAGAAATTTTAACTGTCAAAGAATATTTTAAATCCACTAAGGTTACCTTTGAGGATTACGTATTTGATACCTTTGCTTGTTGGGATAAATATTTAACAGAACTTTATGGTAATGATTACATGGAAATTCCACCAAAAAGTAAACAAGTTAACCATAACCTACAAGCATGGCTTAGATAAGATAATGGAAGGTAAATCATGCAAGCAGTACTAATTATCGCTCATAAAGATATTGATCAGGTTATTGAATTATCCAAAAAACTTAGACCAACATTTAAAGTAATTATTCATTTTGATAAGAAAACACCGGTTTCAGAAGAGCAAAAACAGAAGCTTCAACAATTAGGTGTGGACTATTTTTCAAAAATTAGTGTTCATTGGGGAAGTTGGTCAATTGGGCAAGTAGCTGTTGAATTAATGCGCCGGGCAATGCAAGATCCAGAAATTGATTATGTCCACTTGATTTCTGGACAGGATTGGCCGTTAAAGTCAGTTGAAGAGATTAACAATTTTTATAAGGAAAACGATAATATCTATTTAAGGTATTACAAAGCTGATGTAAAAAAGGGACGTGACAATGCTCTTAATTGGCAAAAGTTTTACTATAATTACGATAAAATAGATCGTCACTCTTTGTTTGGTAAAGTCTACAATCGTTTAAGCACCTGGGTTCAAAGCTTATTGAGGGTAAATAAGTTAAAGAAATTAGGAATTGATCTTGAAATCTATACGGGGGCTAATTGGTGTGACTTACCGCGCGATGCGGTCGAATATTGTTTGGATTATTTCGATAATCATGAAAACTTCCGTAAAATGTTAAAGACCGGGAGTTTCTCTGATGAATTCTGGGTACAGACAATTATTTGTAATACTCCACAATTTAAATCACGATTACAGTATGATTACCATCGCTTTATTAAGTGGGAGCATATTCATAATAGTTTTCCTGCAATTTTGGATGAACGAGACTATAAAGCAATTAAGAAGAGCAATGCGATGTTTGGGCGGAAATTTGAGAGTCCGTATTCAGATAAGTTAAGACAGTTACTACCTTAGATAGTGGGAGGAAAAAATGAAAAAAGTTCTGGTTGTTGGGGATTTTATTAGTGGTAGTGGTTTAACACAAGTTATTTTTAACGTGTTTAGTCGGTTTGATCCTGTAAAGTACAAAATTGATGCCGTAGGTTATGGAACTGATCCTGAAAATTTAACTGATAAAGAATGTGAAAAATTGGGATGGATGTTTGAGCGGGTTATCCCGGTTACTAAGAACCCAATTGAACACTGGAAATGGTGGAAAGCTTTCTTTAAAAAGCATCATTATGACATTGTTTACTTTAATTATTCGTCTTCTTGGAACTATCTTCCCGTAATTTATGCTAAGCGGTATGGAAAAGTAAAAAAAGTAGTGTGCCATTCGCATAATTCTTATTTTAGTCATGAATTCTCTAATAAATTATTGATGAGAATTTTGGTGGCAGTGAATAACCACGGAAAAAGGATATTTAACAAATATTCAGATCAAAAAATTGCTACTTCAAAGGAAGCGGCAAGATGGATGTTTAATGAAGATGATGATGTATTTATTAGTATTAATGGAATTGACATCCCTAAATTCTCTTTTTCAACGGAGAGCAGAGAAAGTATTCGGCATAAGTTAAAGATTGATACTAAGACAAAGTTAGTTGGCTTCGTTGGAGTTCTTCAAGACCGCAAAAATCCTCTTTTTGCACTGGAAGTATTTGCAAACTATCATAAATCAAATCCGAATAGTGTATTTTTGATGTTAGGAAAGGGATCATTAAAGGAGCAAATTAATGAAAAAATTCAATCGTTAGGCATTAGAGATAGTGTTATTCAATACGATTTTATTGCTGATGTTAATAAATGGTACTCAGCAATGGATGCCTTGCTTTTTCCAAGTATGTATGAAGGATTATCGTTAGTAGCTTTAGAATCACAAATTAGTAATCTGCAAATTTTAGCTTCGGATACTAATGTTGAGGATATATTTGCGACAAGTAATATTAAGAAGATGCACGGATTGGATGCTGCTAGATGGGCTAGTGAACTGGAAGATTCATTAAGTCAAAGTAAGAGCCGTGATTATCTTGATAGTAATCTGGAGAAATTCAGTGTTGCTCGCCAAGCGGAAGATATAGAAAAGTTGATGTAGGAATATTTCTTACATCAACTTTTTTAATATATTTCTTTAATAACATTATCTAGTTTAGCGAAATAATTATCATTATAGAATTCATTAATACTATTCTGAATTTTCTTTTTGTCTTTGATATCTTTAATTTTAGCGATAGCTTTAGTAAGCTTGTCAATGTTACCTGGTTCATAGGAGAAACCATTAATTTTTTCTTTGACGACATCATCATAACCATCAAATTGACTAGAAATAACTGGTACACCACGTGAAATTGACTCTAAGAAAACCATTGGTAAACCTTCAAATTTAGAAGTCAAAATTATTCCGTCAATGTTCTTATCTTCAAGGTAATGCCACGGATCTTTTTGCCAGCCAGCCCAAGTAACTTTTGAAGTAATTTGATTTTTGGCGATATAGTTCTTACATTTTGCTATTTCTTCTTTTGAACCGTTCCCCACTATAAATAGGTTAGTATTAGAAGAATTTTTCAAACCGTCAAAAAGTTCTTTCAGATTTTTTTGACCTTTAAAAGAGCTCCTGCCAATATAGGCAATGTTAACTCCATCGTGCTGCTGGGAGTGCCAAATACGTTCTTGCTTGATAGGATTGTAGATCACCGCGATATTTTTTTCTGCCACTCCTAAACTTACCAATTGTTTCTTGATTTTATTACTGATTGCTAAGTGGTAATCTGCATATGTGATGTCATGCGGATTAAAAAGATCTTGATCAACTAGAGAAAAGTGAATCCAGGAAATTATTTTAAAATTTGATAACTTAGCTTTACGAAGTAGTGAAGAAAGCTTAATAAATGATGGGCTAAGTGAAATAAGAAGGTCATTTTTCTTAATAGAAAAAGCTTCTTGTGTGAAAGAGAGTAGTTTAGAAAATTTACCTGAATAATTTATAATCCTAACTTTTATATTAGAATTTAACTTACTTAACCAATAATCGTTATCGGGAGCTCCAAAAATGACTAGTTCGACAGAGTTATTTTTAGCAAAATGATTGAGTACTGGGACTAACACCGTTTCAGTCCCACCATTTCCAGAGAGGTGAGATGCAACAAATTTAATCATTAAATACTTTCCTTCCATGATGTTTTAATGATTTAACTATACACCAGACATAAATAACAGTAAATTTACTTTTAGCAATGATTGTGGATAGTTATTAGTAGTGTTAAAATAGTTTTGTTCAATTTTATATAAAAGGATAGAATATATGAACAAACAATTACTAGACTTATTCAAATTAAAATTAAAAAAGCCTCAAGCAACTCAAAGAGAATTGGCAAAACAGTTGAATATCTCTTTAGGCAAGGTTAATCAATTATTAGATCAATTAAAGCAGAATAATCTCTTTAATGAAGAACTATCTCTAACGATTAAGGGAAAAGAGTATATTGAAAACCACCATCCGCAACAGGCAGTCATTTTAGCTGCTGGCTTTGGAATGCGAATGGTTCCAATTAATACTGAGGAGCCTAAAGGATTGCTAGAAATTAATGGAGAACCATTAATTGAGCGCCTGATCAAGCAGCTTCAAGCTAAAGGGATCAAGCGGATTAAAATTGTTGTTGGCTTTATGAAAGAACATTATGAATACTTGATCGATCAATATGGGATTGAATTAATAGTTAATACTAAGTACGGTGAATGGAATAACCTGTATTCATTGTATCTGGCCAAGGATTATTTAGAAAATAGTTATATTGTCCCATGTGATCTCTGGTTTAAGAACAATCCGTTTTCAGAACTTGAAGATCAAGCATGGTATATGTTTAGTCGACAAACTAATTCGGATTCAAACTGGCAAGTAACCAATCGGGGAAACATTAAGCCGGTTAATCAAGATGGCAATCGAATGGTTGGCCTTGCATATCTGAATAATGAGTTAGGAAAACAATTAAAACAACGATTAATTGAACGAGTAGAATCTCATGATGGGCTTAATCAGTTTTGGGAATCAACGCTAGACTTTCATGGCTCGGTGATTGATGCCAATTTGGTTGATGAGCATGAGTATGCCGAAATCAACTCTTATGAAGAATTGCGTGATCTTGATGGTAATTCCAATCATTTAAAAAATGACGCAATTGATGTAATTGAACAGACGCTAAACGTTCCTGGAAAAGCAATTAATCAGATCCACGTCTTGAAGAAAGGGATGACTAATCGTTCCTTCATCTTTTCTTGTCAGGGAAAACGATACATTATGCGGATCCCTGGAACAGGAACTGGTCAGTTAATTAATCGTCACCAAGAATACGATGTTTATCAAAGGATTAAAGGATTACCTTATGTAGAACGAACCTTGTATTTGAATCCCCAAAACGGTTATAAACTAACTGAGTTTATTGAAAACTCTCGAAATTGTAATCCTAATAATTGGGATGATGTTCAACAATGCATGCACCTATTGAAACAAATGCACCAAGAGAACTTAAAAGTTGATCATCAGTTTGATTTGGCTGGTCAAATTAATAAGTATGAGCAGTTACGCAGTGCTCCTTCTGCTTATCGTGACTACAGTAAGGTGAAGCAACAGGTAGAAAAACTCTTGCAATATATTGAGCGGTTAGATAAAGAGTGGACACTCTGTCATATTGACGCGAATGCCGATAATTTTGTGTTTGATCAACAAGGAAATATTTTCTTAATTGATTGGGAATATGCTGGAATGCAGGATCCCCACGTCGATATTGCCATGTTTGCAATTTACTCAATGTACAATCAATCACAGATCGATCACTTAATTGACTTATATTTTGAACATTCAGTCAGTGAGGCTATTCGATATAAGATTTATGCTTATGTTGCTATATGTGGTCTGCTTTGGAGTAATTGGTGCGAATACAAGCAGTCATTAGGCTTAGACTTTGGTGAATACTCATTAGCTCAGTATCGGTACGCCAAAGAGTACAGTCAAAAGGTGCTTCGGTACTTGGAAAGGAAATAAGATGGCAGAAATAGAAAACGCAATTATTATGGCAGCGGGCTTAGGCACCCGGATGCGTCCGTTAACCTATAAAACACCTAAACCGCTAATTAGGGTTGCGGGAAAGCCAATGGTCGAATCAGTAATTGAAGGACTGCACCAAAATGGAATTTATGATATTTCGATTGTTGTTGGTTACTTAGCCGAGCAGTTTAATTATCTGGGAGAAAAGTATCCCGGGGTAAAGCTAATTAATAACCCGTACTATAACCAGTACAATAATATCTCATCATTGTATGTGGCTCGTAATGAATTAAAGAACACGGTAATCCTCGATGGTGATCAGTTAGTAATGAATCTCAAATTATTAAAGAGGGAATTTGCCCATTCTGGATATGCCGGAGCGAAGATTGGTCAATTTACTGATGAATGGATTATGCATCCCGATCAAAATGGTAAGATTTTACGATGCGATCGGTCAGGAAATGATCATGGGTGGCGCCTATATAGCCTATCAAAATGGCAGGCAGAAGATAGTCTGCGTCTAAAAGATTACTTAGAAGCAGAGTTTGAACATGCTCATCACTATGATATTTACTGGGATGATATTGCCATGTTTGATTACTTTGATGAGTTTTCATTATATGTAATGCCAATCACGGCCAATGATATTATCGAAATTGATAGTGTCGATCAGTTAAAACAGGTTGATCAGCAGCTGACAAAGAGAGGATAGGATCGTGAAAAAGTATAAACAAATTGACTGGTCCTTAGTTACTATTCCGATTATTGTTGTTTTTGGTCTGAGTTTTTTATTAGAACACTTCCCTAAAAATTCACAGCTCATTTTGGAAGGTATTCGGTCATTCTTAAATAATCAATTATCGTTTCTCTATATTTTGGTGGGATTGTTCTTTTTTATCAGTACACTGTACGCTGCTTTTTCAAGGACTGGCCGAATCAAGCTCGGTGATTCAACAGACAAGCCCGAATATTCGAACCTTCGCTGGGGAGTCATGATTTTTACTTCAACCATGTCAGCCGATATTATCTTTTACGCCTTATGTGAATGGCTAATGTATTCCAGTGAGACGTTTATCAAGCAAAAAGGTGCAACAATGGAATGGTCGTTAACCTATTCGTTGTTTCATTGGGGACCGATTGCTTGGTCGTTTTACCTAATGTTGGCGGTGGCATTTGCCTATATGCTATATGTGACCAAAAATAAACGACAGAAATTTTCAGAAGCTTGTCGACCATTACTGGGTAAATATACTGATGGTATAGCGGGGAAATTGATTGATTTAATCGCTATTTTTGCTTTAATTGCAGGAACAGCGACTACCTTTTCCATGTCCATGCCATTATTGTCGCAAACAGTTGGTGTCCTTTTTGGAATCCGTCAGGTTAAGCAACTATCGATTATTTTAATTTGCGTGGTTGTTTCAATTTATTTGATTGCTTCAGTAATTGGAATGAAGGCAATTTCGCGGTTAAGTACGATTTGTTATGTCTTCTTTATTGGCTTATTACTCTATGTTTTACTTTTCAGCGGTTCTTTTAGTTATATTGTCGATGCCGGTGTCCAGGCAGTAGGGAATTTAACCCAAAATTTTATCGGAATGGCGACGACAACTCATAGCCATGGCTTTACTCAAAACTGGACGATCTACTATTGGTCGTATTGGATCGTTTGGTGTGTGGCGACACCGTTTTTTATTGGTAGTATTAGTCGGGGACGGACAATTAAGGATGTAGTTTTACGCGGTTATGCTTGGGGACTAGGTGGAACCTTCTGTGCTTTCGTTGTGTTAAGTAGCTTTGGCATGTCACGCCAAGTGCAAGGATTAGTCAACGCTACTCAATTAATCTCAGACGGCAAAAACTATGCCCAGGTAGCCATTAAGCTAATGGAGACTTTGCCCCAGTATCGCATTGCATTGATTCTTTTGGCTTTAGCAATGATTGGTTTATATTCAACCGTGTTTGATTCCATTACTATGGTTATCTCTAAGTATTCATATAAGCACTTATCAATCGAAGAAGAACCTAGTAAAACTATTCGGGGCTTTTGGGCAATTGTGTTTATGGTATTGCCAATGGCGCTGTTAATTAGTAATAGTAATATGTATAATATTCAGTCGGTAGCTATTATAGCAGCATTGCCGACAATGATCGTGATGATTATGATCGTGGTTGGGTTTTATAAGGAGAGTAGGGATCAATGATAAAAAAAAGTAATCGTAATTCGAGCATTGAATTACTTAGAATCCTAAGTATGTTTGCAATAGTGATTCATCACTATGCCTATCACAGCACATTTAACTGGGGTGTTTATAATACGTTATATGAAGGAGCGTTGAAAGTTAACTTATTTTTACACTTTTTTGGTAAATTAGGGGTCGATATTTTTGTGATTATTGGTGCCTACTTTTTGTGTGAAAAGAAATTTAACTTTAAAAGACCAATCAATTTGATTCTTACTACGATGTTTTATAGTTTTGGGATATATATTTTCTTGGCGTATGTATTAAGAGTGAAATTGCTTATTCCTATTTCATTAAAAGGAATTCTTTTACCATTTCCGTTACCAAGTGGCTATTGGTTCGTATATTCTTATGTTGTAATGTTATTTGCCATGCCGTTCTTAAATATAATTATTAATAGTTTAGAAAGGGCTAAACTTTTAATGTTAATCAGCGGATTAATCATTTTATGGTCTTTTTTGGTTATTGGATGTATAGTCTTTAATGACAAACCCGGGACATCTATAGATGACTTTGGTTATACATCAACAACTTTTTTCTTCTTACTATATTTCATTGCTGCTTATGTCAGAAAATATAGTGGAAAAATTTTGAATTCCAAAAAATATACAGCAATCGGATCTGTTGTTGGATTATTGCTGGCAGTTGTATGCTCGTATTTAGCGGATTCTCAGAAGTTATTCAATGGTATTTTGGATACTTTTGATATAAATGGTCCGATTGTCATTGCAACATCAGTTTTTATATTTTCTTTTTTTAGAAATTGCCATTTTAGTAATCAAGTTATTAATTATATTGCCGGCTCAATGTTTGGTATTTATTTGATCCACGAAGATTCATTTGTAAGGCCAATAATATGGGATCAATTAATATCTTCCAAACTATATGTTCATTCAGGATTAGAATATTTAATGGCAGGATTGTTTTTTCGTTATTAGTATTTATTGTGTGTATCATAATAGATATTGTTTGTAGAAGACTAATTTTCAGTAAATTAATTAATAAATTAACTAACTATATAAATGAGCTTATAAAAACTTTAGTGAAAAATGTATTGAAATTATAGGTATATTCAAACAGAAAGTTACCCATAATTATATTAGGGAGTGTTAAAAAATTGAGTGTTTATGAAGAGGCTTATTCAACAGAATTAAAAAAGTACGTTAGTGCATTAGAAGCAAATTACGAATACAGTAAAGGAAATATAAAATTAGGCAAGTTTCAGTGCTGTGATAACTGTAAATTCCCTCTTATCTGTGCAAATTTGAAGATAGATTTCACTGAAAGATTAAACACTACAAAACATAGAAGACCCTATTTTACACCAGCAGATCGGAATGCTAGACATTCTAAAAATTGTAATATAAAAAAGAGAATAGTATTGAGATATGATAAAAAATATGAGCAAAGTGATACTTTTCTAGAAGAGGGTAAGGAATTTAGAGTAAATTATGATCCAACTAATGGATTAGTTATTAATTCATCTCGCCCTTCTACTAATAGTGCTATTAGTTTCCAAAATAATGGTAACATGAAGAATAGCATGAAGAAAAAATATAATTTTCAAAGCAAACAAGTAGGAACGACAAAAAAGCATATTATCCAAAGCAGAAATGGATTTAAGGATATGGTAGAAATATTCACACTTTATAAAATGGGAATATTAACTGATATAAGTCTTTATGATAGAAATAATAATCCGTTAAACTTTAATTCTTTTTTTATAAATACGAATAGAGCTTCAAAAGTATCTCCATTTAAGATTGTTGATGAAGGTAAAAATCTTTTCTATTATGGACAAGCCTATGCACATTTTAGTAAAAAAGATAAGAAAATAATTATATTAAAATTTTCAAATAAAGTAAAAATAAATGGGAAGAATATTATAGCGCAACCTTATACAATAATTTTTCCTAAATTAATGCAAAAAAGTAGGAGAAAGGGTTTATATAATGAGTTAAAAAAATATGCAGAACGATTTGAAAAGAATAAGAAAGTAAGAGATTCATACTTTACTCTCTTCTTTAGAGGGAGTTTTGAGATTTATCAAGGAAAATATTTACGATTTAATTATTCTAATTCTCAATTACCAATCGAAAAAAATATTGAAATAATTCCAAATTAAAAATATCAATTATCATATTTCTATTAATGAAAGGAAAATAAAATGTCACCAAAACAACTTGCTGAGGCAGTTAATAAGCGGCGGACATTCGCCATTATTTCACACCCGGACGCGGGTAAAACGACAATTACTGAACAACTCTTACTTTTTGGTGGGGTTGTTCGTGAAGCGGGGACTGTTAAAGCCCGGAAGACTGGTAACTTTGCTAAGTCTGACTGGATGGAAATCGAAAAGAAGCGGGGAATTTCCGTTACTTCATCTGTTATGCAGTTTGATTTCCAAGGAAAGCGAATTAATATCCTTGATACTCCAGGGCACGAAGACTTTTCTGAAGATACTTATCGGACTTTAATGGCGGTTGACTCCGCAGTAATGGTTATCGACTCTGCTAAGGGGATTGAGCCACAAACTAAGAAACTTTTCCAAATTTGTAAGATGCGGGGAATTCCAATCTTTACCTTTATGAACAAGTTTGACCGGGATGCTCGTGATCCACTGGACTTGTTAAACGAGGTTGAAGAGACTTTAGGAATTGAAACCTACCCAATTAACTGGCCAATCGGTTCTGGACGGCAATTTAAGGGGATTTATGATCGCTTTAACCGACGTGTTGCCCTAACTCATCCAGTCGATGAAGATAATCCATATTTGCCGTTGGACGATGATGGTAATGTTAAGGGCGATAATCCATTGGTTAATGATGGTGAATGGCAAGATGCCCTAGATGAAATGGAATTAGTGGATGTTGCTGGTAACCAGCTTGATCGGGAGAAGATTGCGGCCGGTGACCAAACGCCAGTCTTCTTTGGTTCAGCATTAACTAACTTTGGGGTGCAAACGTTCTTGGAGACTTACCTTCAGTTTGCTCCAGCGCCAAGTGATCACCATACAGAAAATGATGGGGATGTAAAACCGCTCGATCCAGAATTTTCTGGTTTTGTTTTCAAGATCCAAGCTAACATGAATCCTCGACACCGGGATCGGATTGCTTTTGTCCGGATTTGTTCCGGTGAATTTGATCGGGGGATGGATGTTACTCTTGAACGAACCAAGAAGCCAATTCGTTTGTCTAACGTGACCGAATTTATGGCGGATACTCGAGAAAACGTTGAAAACGCGGTTGCCGGTGACATTATTGGGTTATATGATATTGGTAACTTCCAAATCGGTGATTCAATCTATACTGGTAAAAAAGACATTAAGTTTGAGAAACTTCCGCAATTTACTCCTGAGTTATTTATGCGGGTAACGGCAAAGAATGTAATGAAGCAGAAGTCCTTCCATAAAGGAATTAACCAGTTAGTTCAAGAAGGGGCAGTGCAATTATTTCGTTCATACACTTCTGGAGACTATATCCTTGGTGCTGTTGGTCAACTTCAATTTGAAGTTTTCAAGTTCCGGATGCAGAATGAGTATAACTCTGAAGTAGTAATGGAACCAATGGGGAATAAGACAGCCCGGTGGATTGATCCAGATCAACTCGATGAGAAGATGTCGTCATCACGGAATATTCTTGTTAAGGACATTCATGATCAGCCATTATTCCTGTTTGAAAATCAATTTGCTGAGAACTGGTTTAAGCAGAAGTATCCTGATGTAAAGTTGACGGCGAAGCTATGAGGATCATAGACATGAAAAATGAAAGAACGTATAGTTTCCTCAGATATTTAGTTGTAGTTGTCATTTTTTCATTTATGTCATTTTGGAATTACATTACTCCCCTTTGGAATGATGATGAAGGTTGGACTAGAATGTCGTTTGCATCTATTATTAAGAGTTGTGCAGAGGATTATATGAACTCTAACGGGAGATTTCTAGGACAATTTTTTGCGAAAATAATGGTAAATATTCCTTTACCATTAGAAGCTGTTCTAAATGCAATAGCCTTTACAGTAATGATATTGTTGATATTTAGAATAGCAAGTTTATCAAACGTGTATGGTATAAATAATGAATTTACTAAGCTATTACTGTATATTTTCATTCTTCTTAATATTTTTTTATTGACTCCTGGATTTTCACAAGTTTATTTATGGAGACCAGGAGCAGGTAATTATTTATGGTTAATGGTAGTAGATCTTATCTTTATTAATTTAATCATAAATAAAAATAACAGCTTTCTTTATTTAACAATTACAACCATTTTTGGCTTTTTGAGTGGTGGCGCCAACGAAAATACAGGAGGGGGGGTACTTATTGTAGTTCTGTGCGCTACCATTATTAATGAGAAAAGGGCAAAAAATATTATACCAATTATTGGGTTTATAGTTGGTTACGCAATTTTAATGTTATCTCCTGGAGATCACTTAAGAGCAAGGTTAACTAATCCAGAATTTGTGAAATTATCGTTTTGGGGTAAAATTATGACTAATCTTCCTCAAATTAATAATTTTGTTGTTCACAATTTAGTTTATGAAGTGATACTTTTCTTTATATTATTTGGATTTGGAATTTTCAGTGGAAAGAATAAAAAATTATTACTGGAGTCTTTGGTATGGTTTATTGCGGGAATACTAGTATGGTATGTATTAGTACTGTCACCTGGATCGCCAGACGAACCTCAAACATATTTTGGAGGATTCATTTTAGTTGTTGTTGCTAATGCAAAACTATTTGTAATCTCTGCTAAAAATGATGTGATAATTAATCAAATTTGTACAATTACTTTATTAACTTTGGCATTTTTCACTTTTGTTAATGTATCTAATGGTTTTATTGATGCGTGGAGAACTGATAAAGCTATCGCTAGAAGAAATGAGGAAATCATTAGTAAAAAGAAGAAAGGTATTAATAATATAAAAGTGGTACCTTTGGATTATTATGGGAAAAGCAAATATGCGATGTTCTTTTGGCAATTTGATATAAGTAATGATCCTAATTCATGGTCTAATAAATCGGTAGCGCATCATCATAAGATCAGAAGTATTGTTTTGGAAAATTAGTATAAAGATATAAGTAACGGAATCAAGACAACTATTGGTAAACTGATTATTGTGATTATTGTATAGAAAAACTCAAGCTAATAAATTAAGAAGTTTTTTGTTATCATATTAAGTTACTGTTATATAGAATTGATGGAAGAGAGAAAATAATTATTTTACAACGAATGCGATTACTACTGTAATCAGTTTCTTATCTCTTTATTTGGATATAATTGTTTATTTAACAGATCACCTAAACCAAGCTGAAGTAATCTTCCTATCATTAAAGAAAAGATACAGATATGCTTTGGTTCTTCCAATTCTAATTATTACTTGTTTAATTTTTTAACGATTGAATTTTTAATAAGTCTTTTAACAATGATGTAGATATGATCTATTCCTTTCTTATATTTATATTATGCAATATACTTCTTCTTTTTCTTGGGCTGTTCCTTATATAGATATCCAATAAAAGTCTACGCGAAACTTAATAACACGGATTATCAAATTAGATATAAAGTTGCTGATTTGTACTTTTCAGCAAGTGTTTTAATAAGACTTTCATTTTGCCAATTAATAAATTAGAGAACGTATATCTTTATACTAAGCAGGATCATAACTCCTTAAGGTTAGAAATATTTTTAAAATTATTTGTTTTAAGTTTATTGTTAACTATGTTAGTGAATATCCCTCTTTTTTGGTTTAGAGAATGGATAAATTGGTTCTGGCGACTTGGCATTTTAGCTTTTATTGCTTCAGCTTCTTTAATTATCATGATTAAGAAGATACCCGATATTATTTAATAATCCTTATTTTATAATATTGTATATACTATACTTGAAAATACGGTAAGTGATAAGTTGTCGTAAAGCTTCAATAAAAATTAGATAAGAAAGGTAAAGTGTAGAGCTAAGATAATATAGATGTGTAGAGAAAAATTAGGTGAAGTGCCCCATAGTTAGAATCCTTTGTCCAACTATGGGGCACTTCACCTACAAAACACTTCACATCTATCTTAGAAAAATCTAAAAACGTTAAGTATTATAGTATTAATTGTAATTAATTTTCATGTACTACCTGCGCCTCACTCGGCAAAGGTCCCGACCAATCTTGGTAATGAATTTCAGAACTACCAGGAATTGTCTGGCGATCCATGCCATCGCTATCGACGTGGTGAGTGATTCCATATTGATCTGTCCAGGTTGCAACATCACCAAGGCCTAACTGAACACCGTTATTATGTTGAACTTTATCTGATTGATTTGGAATGATTGGACCAGCGTTGTGAATAACCTGAGCGTTACTTGGTAAAGCTCCTGACCAGTTTTCGTAGTGATCTTGAACGCTTCCAGGAATAGTTTGGTGATCTAAGCCATTACTATCAACATGGTGAACGATTCCGTATTGATCAGTCCAAACGGCAAGATCGTTAGTGCCTAGTTGGATATCTTTTTGCTTTTGAGTAGCTGGATTGTTTTTTGTGGCTAATACCGAATTATTAGCTTGATTAGTCGTACTAGTTTGTTGATTCGTTGAGGATGACTGAGTAGCGTTTTGACTAGGAGTATTAGTTGCTAATTTATTATTAGTAATAGCTTTAGCTTCTTTATTAGTTGGCAATTGACTACTAGAATTTTCTTGCTTAGTTTCTGTAGCAGCTTTTTTATGACTACTTTGCTTAGCAATCTTAGTACTAGTAGGTTCATGATTTGCCTTATGGGTAGCTACACTACTAGTTGCACAGCCACCTAACCCTAGCGCAAGAACACATACTAATAAGCTATCGATTATTTTATTTTGCATCTTTAACATAATGTAGCACCCCTTTCTAAGCTATTATCTAGTTTCCTTTCATCTATATTGTAACATTTTTGAAATATTTAAGTAACAAATATGCAATGTGATGAAGAAAATAAAGCTTATTGACAGCAATAGAATTAATTATGTAAGTAATATAAATTTAGATAGCTTATTATCAACAGTTTCAAGAAGCACTAATAATGATGTAAATGAACCAGAAAGATCTCTATCTAGTTTTTTTATTTGGTGTTAGTATAAGAATTGTTTAATTTTATGGAGGGGGTAAGGATCCTATGAGAAATCATTTTAAGTTGTATAAAGCTGGCAAACTTTGGTTAACTGCTTGCATCACAGTGCTTGGAATTATGGGTGCTTCGAGTGTCTACGCTGATGATCAGCAATCAACTGTTACGGCAACAACTCAGTCAAATGTTGCTGCTCAGGTTCAAAATAACGTTACTAGTGATCAACTTAGTAATTTAACAACACCAACAGAGATTAATGGGTACACTAAGCAAACAGATTCTAACGGTACTACTAGTTGGAAGAATACTAGTGGACAAACGGCAAATGGCTGGCAAACTAGCCAGAATGATTGGTATTATTTCAATAATGGTCAAAACGCTACTAATTGGCAATATATCAATAATAATTGGTATTACCTAAACCCGCAAAATAGTGCGATGGAGACGGGATTACAAACGATTAACAATAGTAAATACCTTTTAAATCCACAACACGATGGCACATATGGTGCAATGCAGACTGGTTGGCAATCTGTTAATAATAATTGGTACTACTTTGCTAATAATGGTGCGGCTGTGAACGGCTGGCAATGGTTAGGAAATAATTGGTACTACTTTGATCCATCCAGTTCAATTATGCAAAGTGGTTTAAAACAGATTAATAACCATGGTTACTACTTAAATGATCAACATGACGGCACTTATGGCGCAATGAAGAATGGCTGGCAACAAATTAATGGCCGTTGGTATGGCTTTGGCGGTGCTAATGATGGTGCTGCCTACACTGGTTGGCATCTTATTAACAATAACTGGTACTACTTCAACCAAGACGGAGAAGCTCGGACTGGTTGGCAAACGATCAATGGTCACCGCTACTACTTTGATGATAATAACGCTTAGGCACTTAAAGGTTGGCAAGTGCTGAATAATGACTGGTACTACTTTGATAACAATAATGCCTGGGCTTTAACTGGTTGGCAATGGTTAGGTAACAATTGGTATTACTTTGCTCCTACAAATAATGCAATGCTTGCTGGTCTTCAGACTATCAATAACAACTTGTATTACCTTAATGATCAGCATGACGGTACATACGGTGCGATGAAGACTGGTTGGCAATTAATTAATGGCAACTGGTACTACTTCAACAACAGTGGTTCAGCATTATCTAGTTGGCAAACAATTAATGGTAACCGTTATTACTTCGATCCTACTAATTACCAAATGTTCACAGGTGTTCGCTCAATTAATGGCGACTACTACTTCTTTAGTCCATCAGGAAGTCAACAAAAGGGATTAGTTTATAATCCAGCATCCGGTTCACTTCAATATTATGATTTAGTAACTGGAGTTCGTCAAAATTCTGCTATAGTTGATGGACGAACATTATTATTTAATTCAGCAACAGGTGACTTAGATCTTACTAGTCTTAATGAGGGATTAAATAGTCTTGGTAATAATCGTTATTATAAGCAGGGAAACCAATTGTTAGCTAATGCCTGGGAAAAGGTAAACGGTAGTTGGTATTACTTTGGTGATAATGCAGCCGCAACTACTGGTTGGTATAAGTCTAATGCTGGCTTCTGGTACTACTTTAACCAGGATGGAACTGCCAAGACTGGTTGGCAAAGCATCAATGGTCACTGGTACTTGTTTGATGCTAACAATGCAAATTCAGTTCTAGGCTGGTACCAATCACCGGCAGGTTTCTGGTATTACTTTGATCCGGAAAATGCATGGGCTCATACTGGCTGGACATTTGTGGGTCATAACTGGTATTACATGGATCCAACTAATGCCAATATGTGGACTGGCGGTCACTGGATTGATGGTCACTGGGTAAATCTACAAAGTAATGGTGCTTTTGTTGGCTTTAGTCAACGGGTAATTAATTGGTTCTTGGCCCGTGAAGGCAAGTTGACTTATTCGATGTATGGTTCACGAACTGGAGCTGATGGAACTGCTGACTGTTCTGGATCAATGACTCAAGCTGTTTGGAGCGCTGGTGGTCATACACCTGCCCATACTTATTCCACTTTAGATTTGGGTAATTACTTGCTTCAAAATGGTTACTACCTTACAGGACGTGGCCGTGGCGTTCAAAATGTTCAATACGGTGATATTGTGATTTGGGGTAACCCAGGTGCTTCTGCTGGTGGAGCAGGTCATACGGTAGTTATCTCTACTGCAGACCCAGATCCAATGTGTATCTCAACTTGTGGATACTACTGGAGTTCAAATCCAAATTCTCGGTACGGTGCTGCTGGTCAAGCTGTTCAAGAATTTAACTATCAATGGTATTGGAACGATGATGATCGGCCATACCAAATGGTTTACCGTCCTAACTTCTACTGGGCATAATGATAATGAGATCTCATCAGTTGATGGGATCTTTTATTATTAATTGCGGTGTTAATTCTAAAATAGATGTTGTAAAATAATTGTGATTAAGCGTAAAAAAGGAGAATCATCAATGACTAACAAGAGTCTTCATTCTCATAAATTGAGAAATACGATTTTAGTTGCCGGTGTTGCTTTGACACTTGGATTATTATCATCTAACACTAAAGTAAGTGCTGATAACATTGCTACCGAAAATACAATCTCAAGCTATGCAGCTAAGGCTAATACTTCTGCTAGTTTAGCCGCAACTCCAGCAGCTAATAGTTATGCTGCTGCAAGTTCAGCAATTAGTGCTACACGTACTGCTAGTGCCGCTAAGTCTGCCGCTAGTTCAGCAATTGCTAGTGAGTCTTCTGCAATTGATTCTGAATATGCTGCTAAGAGTGCAACTCAAGTTAAAGCAAATTCAGCAGCTGAAAAAGAATTATCTGATGCTAATTCCTCAGCCTATGCAATTGCTTCTAGTGCTGTAAATACTGATCCAACAAAAATTCCTGGGATCGAATCAGCTGCCCCAGCAGAATACAAAGCATATAGTGATGCTACTTCAAGTGCTAATGCCGCATACGCTCAAGCAAGTGATTCGGCTGCCCAAGCTTCAACAGTTGCATCAGCTGCTAAGGTAGCTAGTGATAATGCTGCTTCTGACCTAGATGCTGCTAAGAAGGTCGCTGAATCAGCTTCAAGTGATGATAAATCAAATGCTGAAGCCGCAGTTGCGGAAGCAGAAAAGAAGAGTGCTGAAGCCAAGAGTGCATATGAAAAGGCACAAAAGGAAAACGAAGATGCTCAAAATAAGTTAACAGAAGCTAAGAAAACTCAAGAAAGTGCATTGGCAACTGCCAAGACTTTGTTTATCGGTTCGCTTGCTCAAAGTGGCTTCCTGAATAAGCTTGAACAAAGTAATCGAGACGCTTTACAAAAATTACAAAAAGAAAATCGGGCAAAGCTTGCTGCGATTGAAAAAGAAAAAGCGAATACTCTTGCTTCAATGAAAAACACAATTAATGGTTATTTAACAGCTCAACTGGCTTACTTGAACACCAATCCGTTTTTACCAACAGGAACTCCTAATAGTTGGGGAACTAAAGAAGTTAAGCAAGAAGATGGTACTACTGAAACTGTTTGGTACTACTATGGAAAAGATGGTAAAGCTCTACAAGGTTGGCAGCAATTAGGTGGCAACTGGTTCTACTTCACACCAAGTGATGGTTCCATGGTTACTGGAATTCAAAAGATTGATGGGAATATTTATTACCTTAATATTAATCATGATGGTTCTTATGGTGCAATGAAGACCGGCTGGCAAAAGGTTGATGGCAAATGGTATGGCTTTAAAGGCGATGGAAGTGCATATCTTGGCTGGCAATTGCTTAATAATCACTGGTATTATTTCGATACTGATGAAGGATACGCCTTAACTAGTTGGCAAAAGATTAACGATCATTGGTACTACTTTGATCCGGTTAACGCCTGGGCGCAAACAGGTTGGTTTAAATCTGGAGCTGGTTTCTGGTATTTCTTCGATTACAGTAATGCCTGGGCCCTTACTGGCTGGCAACGACTTAATAATCGTTGGTACTACTTTGATCCAGTCAATGCTAATGCTCAAACAGGCTGGTATCAATCACCGGCTGGCTACTGGTACTTCTTTGATTACAACAATGCCTGGGCATTAACTGGCTGGCAATGGTTAAATAGTCACTGGTACTGGTTCGATGCTAACAATGCTAATGCTTATACCGGTTGGAAATGGTACCGTGGTTACTGGTACTTCTTTAACCAAGAAAATACTTGGATGTCAACTGGCTGGACAACCAATCGTGATAACAATGAGTTATATTACCTTGATGCAGCAGGTCACCCAGTTACTGGTTGGCAAATGAGTCAAGATGGTACTTGGTACTACTTCCAATCAGGTAGTTACGCTGCTGCTACTGGTTGGCAATGGTTAGGCGGCAACTGGTATTACTTTAATACTGGTTATCCCAAGCATGGTGCCATGCTGACAGGCTGGCATACACTTTTATGGAATGACGTATATAAAGATTACTATTTCTATGCCAATGGACATTTGAGATAGGCTACTAAAATTTTAAATTAATAATTTGTCGATAAAAGCGTTTTGACTCGATGAGGGTCAAAACGTTTTTTGTAACAAAAAATTTCACTAATATTACAAGACGGCAACATTCGTTAACAAACTGACGACATTCAACTTTTTAAGAAAAATTTATTGTATAGTAGTAATCGTTGAAATTATTGATGAACGAATTAAAGGGAGTTGTATTTTAGTTTATGAGTAAGAAACATTACAAGTTATATAAGAGTGGTAAGCAATGGTTAACTATGGGAATCACTATTGCTTCATTAGCTTTTGGTATAACAATGGCTACTGACGCTCAAGCTGATGTAGTTGCTCAAGACAATGCAACTTCGACTACTCAAGTTGCTCAATCACAACAAACTGTTGAAAGTGCAACTGTGGCAGCTAGTTATGCAAGTACCAATAGTAGTACTGCTAGTGCAAGTAATAATGTCGTTTCAGCACAGCCAGCAACGATTAACAACTTTTCCACTAATGTTGCTAGTCAAGCTAGTCAAACAACTTCAGTAGCCCAAAACGGTTTAGTTAAAGAAAACGGTAATACTTATTACTACAATAATAATGCTAAGGTTACCAATGAATGGGAACAAGTAAACAACAACTGGTATTACTTTGGCAATGAAGGAAATGCCCAAACTGGTTGGTACCAATCACAAGCTGGCTTCTGGTATTACTTCAATAACGAAACTGCTCAAGCAGAAACTGGTTGGCAAAAGATTAACAATAACTGGTATCACTTTGACGAAACCAATGCTAATGCAAGTACTGGTTGGTATCAGTCAAATGCCGGTTTCTGGTATTACTTCGATCAATCAAATGCCTGGGCTGAAAAGGGTTGGCAGAAGATTAACAATAACTGGTACTACTTCGATGATACCAACGCTAATGCTTTAACTGGTTGGCAAAAGATTAATAACAACTGGTACCACTTTGATGAAAGTAATGCCTGGGCTAACACCGGTTGGTATAAGTCTAACGCTGGTTTCTGGTACTACTTTGATACTACTAACGCCTGGGCTTTAACTGGTTGGCAAAAGATTAACAATGTTTGGTACTACTTCGATACCACCAATGCTAATATGCTTACTGGTACCCAAACGATTGATGGTAAGACATATAATTTTGGATCCAATGGTGCTTGGTTGGATGATCATAGTGAAGCCGTAAACAAGGCAATGTCAATGCGTGGTCGTGCTTATGTATGGGGTGGTAATAATCCATCTACTGGTTTTGATTGCTCTGGGTTAGTTCAATGGGCATATGGCTTAGGTTCTAACTATCGAACAACTTACCAACAACAAGCATTAGGTACTCACCATTATGACGTTGCTAATGCTCCTAAGGGTGCGTTGCTATTTTATGGTAGTGATAGCGCACCATACCACGTAGCTATTTCTCTTGGTAATGGTGCATATGTCCATGCTCCAGAACCTGGTGACGTAATTAAAGTTGGTTACACTAAGTACTACTCAGCAAGTTACTACGTTGTGTTGTAATTAGTCTTAGAATATAAGATAATAGATGAAACAATTAATAAAGAAGGAGCATTATTATATGAAAAAACTTATGGCAACTGTTGCTGCCGGTGCATTAATGATTACTTTAGCAGGCTGTGGTAATTCAAGTAGTTCTACTAAAGATAATTCAAGTAATGATGCATCTTCAAGTAAGGTTGTAAAAAGTGCAAAAACTTCTGGTAAGACCGCGGCTACTTCTACTAATCAAAGTAAGAAGACAAGTGAAAAGTCAGTATCTAGTTCTGCAGTAACAAGTAGTTCATCCAGTAATGTTACTTCTAGTAGTAAGTCTACTACTGCTACTTCGACATCAGAGCAAAGCACTCGTGAACAAATGACAGCACAAGATGCCAAAAATATTGTTAAAGAACATATTGGTAATCAGTTAAACAATGCTGGTATCTCAGGTAAGCCAGCTACTGGATTACCTTCAATTGATGAGGTTGATGGTTATACGGCTGTTCAAAATGGAATTAACGATTGGACTGTTAGTGGTAACGGTCATTCATTCCATGTTACGGCTACTTCTGTTACTGGAAAATAATTGAATATAATATATAATCCATAGTCTACTGTGACGTAGATTATGGATTTTTTATTTTGGACTGAAAGATATTGCGGATAGGCTGAATTGCTTTATAATTACAGTGTTAAAGACTAATTTTGGAGGATTTTTAATGAGAAAAATAGGTTTAGTAATTGTTACGTCGCTACTTGCTGTAACTTTAGCAGCATGTGGTAATCCACATAATAGTAATTCATCTTCTAGTTCGAACAATACAAAAGTTGCTAAAAAGGCAGCTAATAGTACTCCCTTGAATACTTCTAGTAATTCAACGCTCGATCCTAATCAGCTAACGCCAGCTCAAAATGCTGCACTAGTTCTTTATTATACTGGTGAGCATATGCCAGGGGCTGATCAAAATGATTACTCTAAGGATATGGACGTATCTGGTCAAGGAGCGGTTGTAAAAATTTATAATAAGGATAGCGTTTCTAAGGGAGAGGGACCGCTTTATAAGGATTATCCTGATGGTGCAGATCTTTTATACTATGTGAAACTTAATCAAAAGGATAGTGAACATGGAATAGATAGTACTTACTACACAATAGCTGGGAATAAGACTTACATCTCTGATAGTGATGCGGGAATATCTCCCGATGGGGTAACTAAAGCTGAGATGGTTGCTTATGCTAAGCAGCATCATGCAGTTAAGCGGATTATGAATGTTGCTAACAATACTAAGGTTCAAGACCTGCGGAATCAATCTACATCAGCAAATAATTCACATAATTTATCAACTCAGCAACTGGGAACTCTTGTTGCTTTATATCAAGAACCAGATTGGTTTAAGGATGGAATAAGTGATGGAATGATGTGGTATGGAAGTAACTCAAATGGTTTTAGTTACGTTACCGCTAATGGTGATCCAACTAGCTGGCTGTATTTTAAACGGAATGGCAACGATGTAACAATTAAATATGTTGATCCAAAAGAGGGACAATCAGTAGCAGAAGCTTCGACTACAACAAAACACGTTACGGTGTCGGGATTAATTCGTGATTACTACACTAATCAATCACAGAAAGATGAAGTTAATGGTTACGCTAATAAGTTAAAACCAGAATCAGATTATAACAATAATTAATAAAAGAAGTCATCCAGAATCATAGCAAATTCTGGATGACTTCTTTTATTATTCGTGAGTTGTGACTGATCTTTGAACTGTGTGGGCTGTAGTATTTTCAGATACATGACCTGTAGTTGCAGCAGGAGTTCGAGTTGTTTGGTATTCGTTACGAATAGTTGACTGGGTTCTTCTTTCCGTTTGGGGAACTTGAGTAGTAACTTGCGAGCTCCTTATTTCTCCATAGGTTCTCGCACTATTAGAATAGGTGGAAGTATGTTTTTGCGATGATGTTTTACCACCAATAACATAATCACTCCCGTTACCACTACCTGGATCGTTGTAACTAGCACCGCCCGGTAAGACAAAGTCTGTATTGGTTACACCATTATAGAATGGCTGAGATTTGTACATTCTCGTTTCGTGGTTAACAACTTTCTTAGGTTTAAGACCTAGTTGTTTACGAATGAGTTTAGAAATACGATTAATTTCTTTTGGACTAGCAATTTGGAAGGAAACACCATCGATTGTGGCATCTTGTCCTTGGAAATGATAAGTTGTAACGTTATCCATAGCAGCATGGTAATTACCGTATAGTGTTGCAATATCGTCAACTGGGATATTAGTTTTTACGCCATCTTTAACTGCATCAAGAATATTATTTGCAGTTCCAATAGAGCCGGATTTCTTAAATTTCTGAATAACACTTTCGATAATTTGTTGTTGACGTTTTTGCCGTCCATAATCATTATTTGGATCACTATAACGCATTCGGGAATATTTAAGAGCTAATTCACCATCAAGGTGTTGCTTCCCTTTCTTGAAGTGGTGTCCTTCATAGGTAAACGCAAAAGGATTGTCTACAGTCACACCACCAACCGTATTAACAACTTTTTTTAAGACCCCCATGTTAATTACAGCATAGTAATCAATCGGGACATCTAATAACTCAGAAACAGCTTTAACGGTCTTTTTGGGACCACCGATTGAATATGCCGCATTAATCTTTACGTATGTAGGACCTTCTTTAGTCGGAACACGAACTAGCGTATCACGAGGAATACTGGTCATAGTTATTTTCTTTGTTTTAGGGTTAATTGTAAACAATTCAAGCGAGTCAGTATTTCCACCAGTATTTCCACGATCCAAGGCACCGACATCAGTTCCCATTGCTAGGACAGAAACAGGCTCACCTTTTTGGAGCTTTTTGCTGATTTTACCATCGCCACTGCCAAAAATATTATTAGCAGCCGAATTAATCTTATGGTATTCGTAGCCACCACCGAGTAATACCAAAATAACTAGTGCCCAAATAATATTTTTAACCCAGCGAGGAGTTCGGTAGTGATGAACTTCTGGTGTATTTGGATTCATATTTGATGAAGTTCTCCGTGGGTTATTATTTGAAGACTTAAATTTTGGTAACTTAAATTTTGACATTTTGGATTCATGATTTTGCTTCTGATCCTGAGCTACCTTATCATGGATCCGTTGTTCCATCTTTTTTCGATATTCTTCACGTGTCTCGTGATTGTCATTCATATTTTGTACCTCAATCAAAAGTTTTTAACCTTATTAATATACTATAAATGTAAGGGTCATTTCAATTTGCTAATATTAGCTTAACAATTCTGTAAACATTTCGTTCTATAATGCCATTTAGTGTAGAATTATGATATAAGATTATTTCGATAAACTATGGGGGAAGATTGATGAATAAAAATCTTGTGAAAATAACGACAGTTGCAGCACTGACCACCGCAATAGGGATCGGAATTGCTGAAAATAATGTTCTCGCTGATACACAACCAGGAGATACAGCGACAAGTGTTGATTCTGGTAATATAAATAACAATCAACCTACTATCAGTAATGTTGTTCAACAACAAGCCTCAGCAACAACGACAGCACTCTATTCGGCAAATTTAAATACACAAGAAGCCCAGTACGTAAACTTCCCACAAGGATATACTCTTAATAAATTAAGGGGTATTTCTAATTCTACTGAAGCAAATAATTTTCAGCAGACAACAATTAGTGGGATGAGTATGAATAACTACCAATCAAATAGTACTGCTGCCAAAGAATATGTAAATGTTAATAACATTAGTCCTGAACAAACGATTCAAATGAATCAGTATGGGGTAGGATTAGTAAATCAAATTAGAAGTGAGTTTGGCTTGGAGCCTTTTCGATTAAATGACGAAACGATAGATCAGGTTCGGTCAATGGCGTTGGAATATCAAAATAAGAACGAATCATTGATGAATGGTCATTGGCATGATCCGGAAATTCTTAACAATCATAGTGAAAATATTGCTGCCCAACAGATTTATAATGACAATATAAATGGGTTAACCGTTCGTCCTTTTGCAACGGCTAAGGGGGATGAATTTATTAACAATAATGCTGTTCCTGTATTTAGCATAACCACAATGGATGATTTACGGGCATTAATCTACTATGGTGTAATGGGAATGCTTTTTAATGATGCTTCAGATATTTTCGGCCATGCACAAAACTTTTTGACTAACCCACAAAGTATTAATACGCTTGGAATCTATCCTTCAATTACTAAGTCCGTTGGTACAGGAACATATAGTGATGGTTCGAAATTTAATTTTAATTTGTTAAATATTGATATGCACTTTATTTGGGCTGAAGGAGATAATAATTCTAGCACGGCTGAAGAATATAATACTCCTGGTTGGCATTTAGTTGATAATAAGTGGCGACATTTTGATCAGGCTGGATTACTAGAATTAGGGTGGAAGTGGATCAATGGTAATTGGTATTACTTAGATCCAGCTACTGGTAATATGCAAACTGGTTTGAAAAATATTAATAATAATGTGTACTACTTAAACAATAGTGGTGCGATGGTAACTGGTTGGCAAAGGGTAAATAGTAATTGGTATTACTTCCAAAATAATGGTGCTGCCTTGACTGGCTGGCAATTTATTAATGGTCACTGGTATTACTTCACTGGTCAGGGAGTTGCTGAAACAAATTGGCAATGGATTGGAAATCATAAGTATTACTTCGATTTAGATAATGCATGGGCGTTAACCAATTGGCAAAATTTGAGCGGTAATTGGTATTACTTTGATTTAAACAATGCTTGGATGGATACGAATTGGCAGTGGATTGATAATAATTGGTTCTACTTTAACCCTAGTTATGGTCAAATGATGACAGGATTACAAACGGTCGGAAATAGTTTGTACTTCTTAAATACGCAACATGATGGCAGTTATGGAGCTATGCGGACCGGCTGGTGGAATATTAATAATAACTGGTATTTCTTCTATAATAACGGAGCCGCAGCAAGGGGTTGGTTCCAGTCTGGTGCAGGCTGGTACTACTTTGGTAATGATGGTAAAGCATTGACAGGTTGGCAAAAGGTTAATGGGCATAGTTATTACTTTGATACTGTTAATGCCTGGGCAGTACGTGGATTTCAGTTGATTGATAATAATTGGTATTACTTCGATCCAGTAAATACTTGGCAGAATAGTGGCTGGCAGTTTATTGGTAATCATTGGTTCTATATGAACCCCACGACTGGCCAAATGGAGAGTGGATTACAAACGGTTAACGGAAATGTATATTTCTTAACCACTCAACATAACGGTTTGTTTGGAGCAATGACTACTGGTTGGCAAAAAGTTAATGGGAAATGGTATTACTTTGATGCTAGCGGCTCAGCATTAATCGGCTGGCAAAAGATTAATGGTCACTACTACCACTTTAAGAACAATGGAGAAGCAGATACGGGGGATGTTTACTTAACCAATAACGGACAAAGTAAGCTTTACCATTTTGATGAGCAAAATGCATGGTTAACTGAATAAGTTGATTAAGAAAGGTTGGCGTTGAGTCAGCCCTTTTTATGTTAGCTTGTTAGCTAAATAATTAAGTGCTAAAATGAAACCGTATTTTGTTACTTTTGGGGAGGAATAATCTTGAAAAAGAAATTATGGTTGGTTTCAACCACTGTTTTAGCAGGATTAGCGCTTGGAATTACAAGTGTTAGTGCTGATACTAATGTAAGTACAAATAGTAGCAATATGAATAGTGCAACTGTTGCTACTGCTAATAATGTAAATACAGATAGTAGTGCTGTATCAACTCAAGTAAGTAATAGTGATGCAGCAGTTACGAGTGCTTCTGCTGATACTAGTGCACAAGGTGGTAATGTTGCAAGTGAACAACAAACTATCACCAGTGCTCAGCCTGCCACAGCTACTACCAGTCAAGCACGAGCAGATTGGTACTCTGGTTATTCAACTGGTTGGCAATCAAGTCGGAATTATGATGGTACCTATGATTGGACTTATCGTAAGGCTGATGGTACGCGAGCTAGTAATGAATGGTTATTGATAAATGGTTCCTGGTACTACTTTGATGGCGATACAATGGCTAATCGTGGTTGGTGCTATGCTCCATGGTATGGTCAAGGACATTCGTATTATTTCGATGCCAATGGTCACTATGCAACAAATAGTTGGCATTCATATGATAATGGAAAGAATGCATACCCGAGATATGACTGGTCATATTCTAAGGCGGATGGCACACAAGCTAATAACGAGTGGTTGTGGATTAATGGTTCCTGGTACTACTTTGATGGTAATGACATAGCAAATGGTTGGCATTATGCTCCATGGAATGGACAGTATCACTCATACTATTTTGATGCCAATGGTCATTATGTAACCAATAGCTGGCATTCAACAAGCAACGGTAATAATCAATATCCCACATGGACATACTCCAAGGCAGACGGTACACAAGCTAATAATGAATGGGTGTGGATCAATGGCGCTTGGTATTACTTTGATGGTAATGATATGGTAGCTAATGGGTGGCACTATGCTCCATGGAATGGCGAATATAGAGAATATTACTTTGATGTCAATGGTCATTGCCTATAATTAAATATAATCTAGAAGGTTGTCTGGATTGGCAGCCTTTTTGTTTTACAAGAAATTGATGATTAGAATATAAAAAGAGGAATCAACGCTAATCGTTGACTCCTCTTTTTGTGAAAGAATGCTATTTCTACTATTTTAATTATTCGTTATGACTTACCGTAACTCCACTTGGTAATGCCCCTGACCAGTCCTTGTATTGAACTTGGGAGCTTCCCTTGGTAGTGTAACGATCCATTCCATCGCTATCAACATTGTGGGTAACCCCTTCAGAGTCAGTCCAAGTTGCAACATCACCTAAGCCAAGTTGAACTGATTTTTGTTCCTTAACGCTGCTTGATGAACTAGCAACTTTAGCTGGAGCAGTAACTTGCTGGCTAGCATTATTGTTAGTTGTATTTGTAGACGCAGTGGTAGTTACGTTCTTAGCGGAGCTTGTGCTACTACTTGAAGATGCAATGTTTGTACTTGCTGAGTTGTTGGTAGCAGCCGCAGCCTTAGCACTGGTTGAAGCTGACTTTTCACTCTTCTTATGGCTTTGTTTAACTACTTGTGAGCTTGATGCTTCGTGGGTCTTATGTGATGTGGTTGTAGAACTACCTACAGCACAACCGCCTAGACCTAGTGCAAGTAAAATAACAAGTGAACTATTTAAAACTTTCTTACTCATCTTCATAGTAATAGCACTCCCTCCGGCAACGTTAATTTTAACGTTGTTGTTTCCTTTCAATATCTATATTGTAACATAGTTGAAATATTAATGTAAATATTTAGCAATTAAAATGATTGATTTTGCAACTTATGTAACAAAATGCAATAAAAGAGTAATAAAGGAGAGTTAATTAATATTACTTGGACTTTTGTTGATTTAAGGTCTAAAACGCATTCTCTTTTTATTTATGATGCTATTCTTAGCCTATCTATTCTGATTTGTAGTATCACATGAATATCATAATGATACTTAAAAGGATAGCTTGATATGACTGCATCAACATCTAAAGAAAAAATCGGTTCAACGGTTCGTTTAGATCCAGAACTCCGTAAAGAATTAGTCAAAGGGCTAGATAGCATTAATATGACTCTTAATAGTTACTTCACTCTGGCTGCTAAACAATTTGTCATTCAAGGTAAGGTTCCATTTGAAATTAAAACTGCGTCTAAAGTAGAACACGTTACTTTTAACGAAAAGACTAGAAAAGCAATTGTACGAGCCTTTGCAGAAGAAGAAGGCCTTCTTCCTAACACTGCTGAAACTTTTGATAATACTGATGATGCAATGAAGGAGCTTTTCCATGACTAGTAATAACTGGAAGGTCAGATTCGATCGTCAGTTCAAGATTGATGTGAATAATTGGCGAAAGAAAGCGGATAATCTTCAAGTTGAGCTTCAGGGCACCATTGACTATATCTTAGAATATGGTGAAATCCCAGCAGAATATGATCCACATGAACTTATTGATCCAACTTTACCCTATACTGGTAATATGGATTCCCATTTATTCGATGGTAAAGTTGATTTGTTAATTATCTATACAGAAATTAATAAGCGAAAAGTATTCCGCTTTATGTGTCTTGGAAGCCATAACGAACTTTTTCATCCAAGACAGTAATGAATACTTCTTATTACATATTAAAGAAGAGTAAATAGTAAGATATATAGCTGTGAATAGTAAATATTAAGCTGGCAACTCAGATAGTTGAGTATAGTTGTTCTGCAAGAATTCCATAACGACGCTATTTGAACAAAGTTTCTGACTATGCTTTTAACACAAAATCTTAACACATTTAAGGTGAAATCCCTTTACATCAAGGGGTGATCTACCCTAAAAAGCGACTTTAATGAGCACTACAAAGAACACATAAGCCTGTAATATCAGCGATTACCGTTGGTGTTACAAGCTTTTTTCGTTGCTTAAATGGCGCTGCTTTAACACTTTGTTAACACGGGCGGATGTTGGTAGACGGTTTTTGAGTGGCTGAAGTGGTGAGATTGTTGATGAGGCAGAGTTAGTCGCGTGTTAAAATATGTTAAAGGCTTCCATGTGGAGAGCAAAAGATTATAAACTATCATATAGGTGCAAGATCTAATAAGGGGTGATAATTATGGACGATAAATTTATTGATATAATTTTTAAGGAGTTATGGAGTGGTTTAAAGATTTATTCAAAAAAAGATGATGATCATTGTGTAGAACTTAATTTAAAACTAGAGAATAAAGAAGGAGCAAAAATTGAAGCTTCAACTACTAATATAACTTTAAGTAAGAGTGAATTATTAGATTATATAAAAGAAAGTGCAGAGTCAGTGGTACTTGATAATAAAATTTTTCTGAACAAAGATAAAGGATTAATAGAGGTACCCATTTATATTGAACCTAATTTTAGACTGATGGTACGTCATGTGAAGGATTCAGAGTATATACATGATTCGAAGAATAAGCTGAACTATAAAATTTCTCCTATCTCTGTAGGAGCAAGTATTCGATTGCTTTTAAAAGAAAAAGATAAACATGGGATTCAGCTAATTTTGAGAAGGTTTAGACCATTTCCATATAGAGAACACTACAAAATTAGTAATCAGAGTTCAATGTCTAATGAAAATAAATTGAGGAGAGAAGCTCTATCTACCATAATAAGTCCGAGAGGAAATTTTTTTGTAGTTAAAATTAAAGATGATAACTTAAAAGATGCTAAATTTTACAAAGAATATGTTAATTCACTAGTGTTTAATATGAATTTAGTGAACTATAAAGGCTGTAATTTTAGAATTGTGGATAATTTAAGTGACTATGTAAATGGGCAATCCAGGGTTTTTCATCATTATTCAAGAAAAATTGTAAAAACACCTAAATTATGTTATCCTAAACACCTAACGGATCTTTATTCAGCAGGTAGTTGGACTGATAACCCCTTTACTGCCTTTATTAACTATTATCAAATTATTGAGTATTTTTTCAACGAAATTCCGGATAACCGATTGTTTAAAATAGTGCAGTCGGAAATTACATCACCACTTTTTTCTTACGATAAAAAAGAGGATGTAATGAGATTGACAAAGAAAATATACAAAATAAGATGTAGTGATATGAATGAGTTAAATTCATTAGAGATAGTATTAGATCATTTCTTAGATATTGATATGTTGAAGAGCCTTTTAGATGAGAATTCAGAGAATACTTACAAGAATGATGTTCCAATTTTTGTTTCTAATAATAAAAAAGAAATATGCTTTAACATAAATTCATTTGATGAAAATATAAAGTGTTTAGCACGAAGAATATATTCAATAAGAAATGCACTAGTTCACAATAAGGATAATAATCAGAATAATTATAATCCTCAACATCACTATAAATCCTTAACTAAGGAAGTTCCCCTAATACGTGCAATTGCAAGTAGCATCATTATAAAATCTGGAGAGCCATTTCAAAGTGAATTGTAGGTTTTAGGATCGTACTTATCGCAGTTATTTCCCGTCACACCAGCTTTTGACCATAGTTTCTGACCATGCTTTTAACACAAAGTCTTAACACATTCAGAGTCGACTGCTGTTGTGCCAATACCTCAGCGGCCACAAAACAGTGACTCTAGTCAGTATTTATAACCATGAAAATGCTTAGGCTGTTACATAAGCTATATTACTTAAGCAAAATACAAACGACGCAGTATACAAATGGGATTCAGTGCTCAGAAAATCCGAACGCTGAATCTCTATTTGTACTTCCTAAAGACTAGCTACGCGTCGACGGGAGTTCGAAAACGAACTAGTGAAGTCCTTTTGTATACTATTTTTTTGTATCTTCCTACCGTCTATATTAAAATAGGAAAGATATTATATTAGGGGAGAAAATCATGCGTCGAGTAAAAAATAATCTACTCTGGGTTGTGCTGATGCTCTGGGTGGGAATTGCTCAGGTATATTGGCAACTTGGACCACATATAGCGAATTACAGTAATGCCAGTCTCCACACCAGTGCATATGGAGTCTTAAAAGGCTTAACATTGCTTGGCTCTGACATTCTGATTTTACTGTTAGGGTATTTCCTATCACAAAAGAGTCATCGTGAGTCAACAATCATTAAGGCGTGGCTGAATACTTTAGTCTTGGGTGTCCTGGCTAGTGTATTAGTGGCACTTAGCACCAACCAGCTGGCAAAGGTCACAGTCTTTCATACCGACTTCTTTAATGTAGCTTTTCCGTTATTGCGGAATACTTATCCACTGATCTTTGGAAGTTTACTAGGATTAATTCTGACTGCAGTAATTAATGATCAACGATTCATTTGACGACGACCGACTTTGATTGGTATTTGGCTCCTTATGATTGTCTCGCTCTTTTGGACACCGAATATTTGGGGATGGACGAGTAACCATTTAACACTATTTTATGCGTTACTATTTGTCCTTGGCGCCAATGTTAAGCAGGAAAGTCATCATCGAAAATGGCTTCTTATTACTGGCTTGGGATTACTGATCACAGTTGTCCTTCAAGGAATCATGCCATTCATGAGCATTGATGGACAGACGGCGAGCCGTTTTACAACGCCAACTAATATTTTCACCATTTTAGCTACTTATGGAATTATCAAAATTACGGTGAATCACTTAGAACAGCCAAATTGGCGATCGTTATATTCCTACTTAACGTTAATTGAGAATACGGCATTACTGGCAAGCGTCCAACTCATCGTGAAACTTCACAACGCTTATGGCAGCTTGAAGGCGGGAATGATTACAATTATTTTTCTCCTTTTTGCCTTAGCATGTTCCTACATTTGGTGTGGATTATCAATGGGTAATTTTGCTAAGCACCGTCTTCAGCGAATTGATCGGTTCACTAGTCAATCCGCTGACGAACAGCTTCAATTAATAAAACAGTGGCTTAATTCCTGGATGCCAAACATTATTCTGGGAATTATTTCATACTTAATCGCAACTCTTTCGATGCTATTAATGAATGACGGCTTTTCCGTAAGTCCCAACGTTGACGCAACTTACAATATTTTTGCCTACACTTTTGGTCAACGGGAGCTACTATTACTTTTTACTGCATTCTTGATCTTCGTTGTCATTAAATTTATTCAGGCCTTGACTAATCGCTACTGGGTCGGGCTGATTAGTGTTATTGCAGTTAGTGCGGTCTTTGTTGTGGCTAATCATGAAAAGATCGTTGCCCGAAACGAACCAATCCTTCCTGCAGATCTCGCGATGGTACGGGTGGCTAAGAACTTATTTGGTATGGTTGACGGGGTAGTTTGGATAGTTGCCCTGGTAACTTTAGTGATTTTGATTGCAGTAACTGTTTGGCTAGAAAAGACTCATCCCCTAAGAAACGCAGTGGGGGGGGATAACACAACGGTTGCTATTTGTCCTTCTTGCACCATGCTTATTTGCGACAGCGTTTTTGTGGAACCATCAAAATACTCCCTTTAATAATTTGATGACCTCAATTGATGATCAGCCGATGTTTTACAATCAGTTAAGTGGAGCAAGAATCAATGGCCCATTACTTCAATTCATGAACAACATTGATGTTACGGTAATGGTCAAGCCAGCCGGATATTCTCAACAGACAATGACAGCAATTGTTCATAAGTACCACTTGGATGCTCAACAGATTAATCGTCAGCGGACAAACTCGTTTAGCAAGCAAACGATTATTTTTAATTTGAGTGAAAGCTTTGCTAATCCCCAACGGGTTCCTGGCGTTCATTTGAAGAGCAATCCCGTACCATACATTACTAAGCTTAGTAAACAAAATACTGGTGGCTTAATGATCAGCTCGGGCTATGGTGGTGGAACAGCCAACATGGAGTACATGGCATTGACCGGATTCGCGTTAACTAATTTTTCACCGACTTTGCCAACTCCATATACCCAATTGGTTAATAATTTGAAAAACAATCCATCAATCGCTCAGCAATTTAAGTCAGCAATCGCAATCCATCCCTATAACGGGGCCTTTTATAACCGTACCGAGGTTTACCGGAAGTTTGGCATTGATCGCTTCCTCTATTTGGGAAGTAAGTACCCAATTCGTCATCAGAAAAAGATCGATCGTAGTCCATACCTTTCTGATCAAACTTCCTACCAGAATGTGTTAGATCAGTTAACGAATTATCATGGTGGTCGGTTCATTAATCTGGTAACAATGCAGAATCACTTCCCATATAATCAGCACTTTTACAATGAAATTAGTAAATATCAGGCGACAAAGGTTTCTGCCGGTACTGATAAGTCGTCGGTAAATGATTTTGCTACTGGGATCCACCATACTGATGAAGCGATGAAACAATTCATTACTGCAATTGACCAAATTAAAAAGCCGATTACGGTTGTCTTTTATGGGGATCACTTACCAGAAATCTACGGTAATGAGATGACTAAGGATGGGCTCAAACTTCATGAAACAGATTATTTCATTTATTCTAATCGGTATGCACGAGAACATGGTGCGCGAAACTATAAGCAGAAGACAGCTTACGTTGCGCCCAACGATTTTATTGCGATGGCAGCTAAGCAAACCAACTCCAAGGTCAACTGGTATCAAGCCTTGCTGACACGAGTCTACGAACAGCTGCCGGTGATTACCGAGGATGTTCAGGCAAGCGGTAATGTGAATGCCTACAATAGTAATAGTCGCTTTATTACGCAAAAAGGAAAGATCCTTAAAGAAAACCAACTAACGAAAAAGCAAAAAACACTACTTCATGATTACCGTCTTGTTCAGTACGATGTCACGGCAGGAAAGCACTATGTTGTTAAAACGATGAAGTAGGCAATACTTACAGATAGAGGGTGGGAAAAACATTTCGTTTTTCTCACCCTCTTTGTCGTAGTTACTTTTGAATACTCTTGTTGGCTTGCACTGCTTTCAAGGTTAAGATTGCTAATAGAAAGGAATGAATTATTTTTCTCATTTACAATCAAACTTCCTTAGTGTATGGTAGAGGGGATGTTGTGGCACCTGCTTTTACAAGGTGTCCTTTTATTTTGTAAATGTTAGGATTATGATAATGAATCGAGAAAAATTTTATCATTGGCTGTTTTGGCCGATCGTTTTTTTGACAATTGCGACATTAATCTTTGTTTGTACCAAAATTCAGTTTATCTTTAAACCGTTTTGGACATTTCTATCAGTAGTTTTTGTTCCATTACTGTTATCAGGATTCTTATACTACATGCTGAATCCAATCTTAAACTTAATTGTGAAAATTAAGATCGGCAAGTTCCGCATAAATCGTGGTATAGCTAGTTTATTGATTGTCGTCTTGCTAATTCTGATTATTGTTTGGGGGATTTCTGCATTGATTCCGCCAGTGGTAAAGGAAATTAGCCAATTAGTTAATCATTTACCACAAACAGTTAGCGGGCTACAGAGCTTAATGAACGATACAATTAAACATTCACCCTTGAAACATGTGGATCTTAATGCATATTATCGTCAATTTGATCACCAATTGGCCGCTTACGCGCAGAAGATTCTAAAAGGACTTTCTGAACGAGTAGGCGATATTATTGGAATGGTTACTAACATTACCGTTGTTACCATTACGGTTCCGGTGATACTTTTCTACATGTTAAAGGATGGCTCAAAACTAGTTCCTGCCATTCAAAAGTGGCTTTCACCACATCATGCTAAGGAAGTTAACCAGTTACTTGGTAAGATGAACAACACCTTGTCGTCATACATTGCCGGACAAGTGATTGAATGTCTCTTCGTCGGCGTCTTTACTTCGATTGGTTATCTGATTATTCACGAACCACTAGCACTTGTCCTGGGGATCGTTGCTGGTTTGTGCAACATCATCCCCTATGTTGGTCCATATATCGGGATTGCCCCAGCACTATTTGTTTCATTGACAATGGCCCCGGATAAATTAATTTGGGTAATTGTCGTTGTTCTGATTGTTCAACAGGTTGATGGTAATATTATCTATCCAAATATTATCGGTAAGACCCTTAAGATTCATCCGCTAACAATCATTGTCCTCTTACTTGCTACGGGGCACATTGCCGGAATTGCCGGGATGATTCTTTGTATTCCATTCTATGCAGTTCTTAAGACTGTCGTTGAATATATGTTTGATATTTATCGGATTGAGCACCCAGTGAAGGATGAACAGGGAGAATAATAGCTTTTTGTAATGTTTTATTAATAGATCTAAAAAATCCTGTAGGGCACTTCATAATGCACCTACAGGATTTTTAGGTTTTAAAGAATGTGAATTACTTGTTCTGTACCGCTTGGGTAGCCTGTTCAGCAGTTAAGTTGAATGATCTCATTAAGCGTTGCTTGATATCCTGGGTATCAAGGCCAAGTTCTTTGAAATTAATCACAAATTCTTTAATTGCCTTATTATTAGCTACTGATTGACCCTCTTTTAGGCCTTCTTCCAAACCTTTTTCATGAGCTTCTCTCTTAGCATCCATTAAATCGAGTTCAAATTTCATAAAACCAGCTCTCCTTTCTGGATCCTGCTTAACCTTGGTAATTTCATTTTGAATCTGGGTGATAAATCTATCATTATTGTCTACCCGCTTACGCATGAGGTCAAGAAAACTTTTAATTGGTTTTTCTTCAGTGGTAAATTTTTTAGCCATCGCGTTAAAAATAATTATTTTACGTCGATCACCTAGTTCTAGAGATAGGTCACGAAGGCAACGGTGTTCAAAGGCATAACTTGCCCATCCCCGACCAAAATAGTCAAAATCACAAAACATAATTACGTAAGTGGGGTGACGGGTTAAGGTACGGTAGTTATCACCGGGACGAATTAATCCATGATCGATTTGCTCTTGATAATAACGTAGTCGTAAGGGAAGGTTTCCCTTATTAGCTACTTGCATCTCGATAACAATAATCCGACCGTGATCATCACGAACATACACGTCATAACGGACCTTACGACTGGCAAACACATTGATATCTTTCTGAGTAGTAAGGTGAACGATTTCGTTAACTTTTAGTCGTGGCAGTGCCCGTCGAATTAGCTCAAGACAAATTTTCTTATTCTCCATTACCATCCCAAACATTGGATCACTAGTAATTGTCATCTTTTGCCAACGCTCCATAATATTAGCAATTATTGAACTATTTGTTTCTGGTGAGTAAGACATAAAAAACTCCAATCAATTATATTCGGAAAGACTCCTATATATAAAGAACGGCTAAAAATGTAATTTAAACTATTTTTTATTTAAGCTTGCAAAAATCTTTATGATCCTATATGGTTAGTTACATAAGTAATTAACCAAATGACTGATTGACTGTCAAGGAGATGATCTTTTGCAATTTCACTTTAACGAGTCAACACCGTTATACCAACAAATCGCAAGTCAATTGGAAGAAATGATTTTTACCGGCGGCTTTGATGAAGGGAGCCAGGTACCATCAACTACCCAGCTTTCCCAGCAATTACATATTAATCCAGCAACGGTTTTAAAAGGGATGAATATCCTGGTTGATGCGGGGTTGATTGAAAAGCACCGTGGACGCGGAATGTTTGTACGAACGGAGGCTCGACAAAAGATTATGGAAGAGCGTAAAGAAAGTTTCTATAAGGATTATGTCAAAACTCTCCTTGTGGAAGCACATAAATTAGGAATTAATAAGCAACATTTAGTCGAATTAATTGAGCGGGGTGAGCATGATGGAACAATTAAAGATTAGTCATTTATCAAAGAAATTTGGTCGTCGGGTAATTCTTGATGATGTTTCATTTACTTTAGAGCCGGCAAAAATTTATGGTTTGCTCGGTCGAAACGGGGCAGGGAAATCGACCCTCTTAAACTTAATCAGTAACCGGATCTTTCCGACATCTGGTTCGATTAAGTTAGGCGATCAGGAAGTTAACACTGATCAAACTTTGGATCAGGTTTTCCTTATTGGAGAAGATAATCTTTACTATAAACAAGTTAAGATTAACCAAATGTTTGACCTTGCTGACGGTGCGTACGGCAATTTTGATTATCAAAATGCTGAACAAATGCTTAAGCGGTTTGAACTTGAAGGTAATCAAAAATTTGCCAAACTTTCTACTGGTCAGAAAACCGCTGCTAAGATTAGCTTGGCACTAAACGTTGATGCTGATTATATTTTTCTTGATGAACCGGTATTAGGATTAGATGTTAACCACCGTGAAATCTTCTATCAAGAATTAATTAAGTCATATCAAAAGCGGCCACGGACGATTGTTCTCTCAACCCACTTAATTGATGAAATTCAACAGCTGGTTGAGCATGTGATCTTGATTGATCGTCATCAGGTCCTTGAGGATACCGATGTTCAGGACTTATTGGACCGGGCATACGATATTTCAGGTCCGGCAAAATTAGTTGATCAATACACTGAAGGGTTGAACGTCCTTTCAACAACTGACTTGGGAAATATCCGCACGGCTCATGTCTTTGATCAGTTGCCAGAAGATCGGATCCTTCCTGATCAAGTTCAGGTTGGACATTATGATTTACAGCACTTATTTATCTACTTAACGAATGGGGGTCAACAAAAAGATGCTTAGTCATGAACAACGATTAGTAATTACCAATGTTTTTCATCGCCTTGGTTGGGCGTTAGCTGTTGCTGCTGTTTGGGCTGTCGGAGTAGTCTTTTTGGGATATCTTGTTGAATTGCTAATTGATCATCGTATTGATTCATTTCTTGTTAGCTTGCAAGGAATTCCGGGAGTATTACCGCCAGTATTTACAATGATTTTACTCGGTTATTTCTTAATCACTGCCTACGATGATTTTAAATGGACAATTCAAAATGGAATTTCACGCAAGACTCTTTGGTGGGGACGGCTGATTGCCTTGGTTCTTGCTACTATCGGAGTTTGGGTGGTTAATAACTTACTAAGTTTGTTTGAGCACCCGCTAGCAAGTTGGCAAGCGATGGGGATGCAACTATTAGTACTTCTTTCTAGCGTATTGATTCTTCAAATGATTGGTAATGGCTTTGGCTTGCTTAATCGGACCTGGAAGTGGATTGTTGGTATTGGTTTACCAATTCTATTTATTCTTTTCTTAGTTGCATTTGTTAGGGTAATGATGAGTCTTAATATTGACTATCAGCATAATGAATGGATCGGTCCTAGTAGTGCTCTTTGGACAATTCTTGGTTCTTCAAGTACTTGGTGGATTATTTGGGGAGTTACCATGGTTATTGTTGTTCTTCTTTCTAAGTTCTTTAACGATAGAATGCAATTGAGAAGGGACTAAGGAAAGAGAGTGTGAGCCAGCAGAGAACTTGCTTGCGTTTGTGGCTCCTCACAACATCAAACAATACAGAAATAAGTCACAGTGCCTAATATTTGACGCTGTGACTTATTTTATATAAATAATTTAATTGTACGAAAGGTTATTAGTTGCTTTTTTATGCTGCAAAAGGTTAAAATATAGGCGTATAAATAGTGATGTATAATAAATCAATTGATAATTATCATTATGTTTTTGATTGGTTATTATCGTGAAAAAAGAGGATTGGAGTGTTAAACGTGGTTAATAAGCAATTAATAGGAAAATTATCTGTTGTTGGTTTGGCGTTATTGTTGGCGGGCTGCGGTGCTCAGTCAGCAAATTCTAATTCTTCATCGGGTTCATCAGGAAGCTCTGCAATCACTAATAATCAAAAAGTAAACCTTGATTCAACAAATATGCCACCACAAGAGGTTAGTAGCTTAGTAACGATTTACAGTAGTAAGAAATACGGTGGTGACTGGGCCAAGGTTGCTAATAGCGCGAAAAACAGTGGACTACGGACAAACCTTTACGATACGAGTGATTACCGATTGGATAATCCTGGAGCTACCGGTGAAGATGGTTCCGGAATCCTTTATAACGCGACACCAGAAAAGAATTCTGCTGATGTTGCCTACACATTAAATGATGATGGTAGTATTAACATCTATGAAAATGTTAAGAAGGGCCAAAAAGCGAAGAAGCTGGGAACGGTTAGCCAAAATGATATGGTTTACTACATTAACCAGCACAGTCAAGCAAGTAAGGTTCAAAAACTGACAAAGCAAAGCAAGGTATATGACGAACGCTCAGGACGGAATGATGCTGCAAACCATGAATTCGGTCGTCAGGCAGTCTTTACCACTCCAAAGTCAATGCGGGGCGTTTGGTACTCTGCTGATGGCAACCAGCAAACTGTACTAACGATTCGTGAGCATACAATTACTATCTCTACGAATAATAATTCAACTAAGTCATGGTTATATAAGCAATATCCTGACTTCCTTTCAAGTCCAGATGCAAAGAACAAATCAGTTCAAAAGCAAACTCAGACTTGGCAGAGTGCAAAGTTTGTTAATGCTCATAATCAAAATTGGTTAAATATTCGTGGATGGTGTGATACTGAGAATAAGGGACAGTTCTACCTCCTGCATCATGAAACTATTAACGGTAAACAGACACCGGTTATTGTTTCAGCTAACGGAGATAATGTAACAACTGATAATGTCTTTTACACCAGTCAATCAACAGCCCAAAAACAAGCTAACCACCATTACGCTGACCTTGACTACCCGCAAAGTCCCGAAGGCGAGGATGAGGTAAATAATTAAAGAGTGCGAGCCCGTTAAAACCTTCCGGTGGCTAACGATTTCTCCACCGAACGACGTTTCGTCGTCGGAGGTGGAGGTCGTTAGCTCGAGGAAGGTTAGGGCGAGCAGATCTTAGCTATGTTGCCGAGAACTTGCGGAAAGCTAACAATTTCTCGACAATTATTTAGCCCAAAACATAAACAATCCCGTCATTAACCATTTAGCAGGTTAGTGACGGGATTACTATTTTAAAATTATTGACATTTTTTATTTTCCAGCTGCCTTATTAATCGCATCAATTACAGCATAGCGGAACCGGTTCTTTTCCAAGGCCAGTACACCCTTAATTGTCGTGCCAGCTGGCGAAGTAACCTGATCACGAAGTTCAGCAGGGAGCTTTTTAGTATCAAATGCTAGTTTACCGGTACCTTTAACCATGCTGGAAATTAATCGATAAGCTGTTTGTCGTCCCATGCCGTTTGCTACGGCGCCATCACTCATGGCATCCATGAAAACATCGACAAATGCTGGACCGCAACCACCAATAACGCCAACAATCTCCAGTTGCTCCTCGCTAACGGGAATCACATCCCCTAATAGTTCAAGAAAGGTAATAATTTTGTTTGCATTTTCTTCAGGAATTTCTTCAGGGAGAGTAAGTCCAATTGTCCCGGCATTAACAGCGACCGGTGTATTTGGAATCATTGCAGCTACAGTAGCATCGGCAATTACTGATTGTAATTTCTGCAATGAAACACCAGCAGCTGCTGAAATAACGGTTGTTGAGACGGGAAGTTGGCTTAGTTCTTGAGCAATTTTCAGAGTAATCGGTGCGGGGGTAGTAAGGATAACAAAGTCAGGGTTAGCTTTGACGACATCAAGATTATTATTAACAACGGTAAAGCCAAGTTCTTGCCCGAGAGAGGTAACACGAGGGTTAGTTGGATTTTCACCAATAATCTTAAACTGTCTTGTATTTATAAGCCCCTTGATAATTGCAGTTCCCATATTACCAACACCGATAACCGCGATGGTTTGTTGATTAGTCTTCATTTTGCTCCTCCAATTTGACGTAATTACCGGTAATAAATGTTCCATTACCAAGTTTATACCAGATGATTTCATCATTATCACTCATCTTACCGGTAATTGTGATTTCTTGACCATCCTTAATTTCGCTAACTTTATCGCCATATGGTTTATCAAAAGCATCAATTGCTTTTCCTGGAAGGTAGTCAATCACTGCCTTTGTCTTCTTCATTGGGATGACTGCCATGTTGTCAGCGAGTTTAGATTGGAAATCCTCATCTTCAGTTTTAAACGGGTTATCCACAATTGTCATCTTGTCATATTTTACCCACTGGTCGCTACCAATTTCGTACCAAAATTCGCCTGATTTCGTTGCAACACGGTGAAAGGCTTTCAGAACAATATCGTCCGGGAAGGGCGTGCCGACTTGCATCCCATTTGGCATATCATATACCGCAGTAACCGCATTGAGGTGAAGATACATTTCGATCGATTCTACTTCACCCCAGTTTTTATTTCGGTAATAAACGTGAATGCTATGTGGTTGATCATCAAATTTTCCGGTTAATTCACCCTCATTTTTGATAAATTGGTAACCGTCGAATTGCTTCTTTTCAACAGAATACCTTTCTCCGAGAAATCCCCGTAAAAGTTGGGGGACAACCAGATTTTCTCCAGTATCAATATTTGTGTAGTAGACCCAAATTGGGTTTCCTGTTTTGAACTTATCTTCCATCCTTTTCACCCCGTCAACTATATTTACTCTTTATTATAGCATTGATAAGGTGAAACCTCTGTGATGAACAGGTTAACAAAGTGTAAAGATAGAAAAAAGCTGGAAATTGACCCATTCAAGAGCCTATTCGGATTTCCGCGATTAGACTCTGTAAGTTCGGAGACTACTAGTAAATATTAAAGAGATTGTGACATAAGTACTTTTACCAAGTTCAAATACGAACAGTGCGGTACGCAAATGGGTTCCAGTGTCCGGTATAACCGAACTCTGGAACCCTATTCACGCTCCCTCTTTTCATCAATAATTTAAATGTTATTTATCTGCAGTTTGTGCAGCGCCAACAGTAATGTTACCGTCTTTATCCAATTGTGCGACAAGTTCGTGAGCATCATTGTGATCAAGAACATAGTCAGCGATCCGATCTTCGATTTGTTCTTGAATTACCCGACGAAGGGGACGAGCCCCCATCTTTGGATCATATCCTAGATCAACTAACTTCTCATCAACATCTTCAGGAACGGTGATTGATAAGTCACGGTCAGCCAACATCTTGTTAACATCACTGATCATCAGGTTAACAATCTTCATTAAGTTATCCTTGCTGAGGGCATTGAACTGAACGATGTCATCAAACCGGTTTAAGAATTCTGGCTTAAAGTAATTGGTCAATTTATCAATGATTGAGTGAGTACTTCCGGTTGATTCAGCACCAAAACCAACACTAGCTTGGGCATCGCCAGTTCCAGCGTTAGAAGTCATAATAATGATCGTGTCCTTGAAACTAACGGTCCGTCCTTGTGAATCTGTTAATCGACCATCGTCAAGAATTTGCAGGAACATGTGCATAACGTCAGGATGAGCCTTTTCCACTTCGTCTAATAAGATTAGGCTGTATGGGTGACGACGAACTTGTTCGGTTAATTGACCAGCTTCTTCATAGCCAACATAACCAGGGGCGGCACCAATAAGTTTTGAAGTAGATGTCTTGTCCATGTATTCTGACATGTCAAAACGGATCATTGAATCCTTAGAACCAAAAAGCTGGAGCGCAAGTTGCTTAGCTGTTTCGGTCTTCCCAACACCAGTAGGTCCAACAAAGAGGAAACTCCCAATTGGTCGACCAGACTTGTTTAAGCCAATCCGATTCCGGCGAATTGCCCGCGCAATCTTATCAACTGCTTCAGTTTGACCAATGACATGTTCGTCAAGCTTCTTATCAAGATCCCGAAGTTGGTTTTCTTCTTGCTTCTGCAGATCGCCGACAGGAATATTAGTTTTTTCTTCAACAATCTCCTGCATATCCTTAACGGTTACCGTTGCGGATTCTTCAGAATGGTTTTCTTCTGCTTCTTTTTTAGCCTTTTCAAGTTTGCTTACCTGATCACGGTAGAAGGCAGCCTTTTCGTAGTCTTGGTTATCTGCTGCTTGTTGCTTGTGAGCTTCAGCGGTGTGAATCTCATTTTCGATTGCATTTGGATCAACATTCTTCAATGTTAGGTTCTTCCATGAACCCGCTTCATCCATCAGGTCAATTGCCTTGTCGGGAAGGAATCGTTCTTGGATGTAGCGATCAGAAAGTTTAGCGGCTGCAATGATTGCATCGTCCGTGTACTTAACGTGATGATAATCTTGGTAGCGACCTTTAATTCCGTTAAGAATTCGAATTGTCTCATCAACTGAAGGTTCATTAACTTCAACTGGTTGGAACCGCCGGGCAAGGGCAGCGTCTTTTTCAATCTTCCGGTATTCGTTAAGGGTAGTAGCACCAAGGAGCTGGAAATCACCACGAGCAAGGGCAGGCTTTAGAACGTTTCCGGCATCCATGCCGCCTTCAGCGTTACCGGCACCCATGATTTCGTGAATCTCATCAATGAAGAGAATGATGTTCTTGTTCTTCCGAACTTCTGCCATTAATTGTTGCATCCGTTTTTCAAACTGTCCCCGGATTCCAGTTCCTTGAACAAGGGAAACAACATCAAGTCGGATAATTTCCTTGTTAGCAAGCTTCTCTGGCACTTCACCGGAAACAATTGCGGTAGCTAAACCTTCAACGACAGCAGTCTTACCGACACCGGCTTCACCAATTAGGACTGGATTATTCTTAGTCCGGCGATTAAGGATTTCAATAACTCGCTTAATTTCGTTATCACGACCAATAACTGGATCAATCTTTCCTTGGCGAGCAAGATCAGTTAAGTTAATACCATACTGACCGAGGATTCCCTTACCACGGCCGCCGTTGCCACCTTGTCGTTGGTTTTGACCGCTAAAAGCAGCTCCATTACCAGCAGCTTGTTGACTTTGCATATTATTCATGGCATTCATGAAGTCTTCGAGGCTTCCAAAACCGAAATTATTCATTCCGTTACCTCCATTCATCATATTTGTTTGCATGTTTTGTAATTTTTGATAACAGTTTTGACATAAATCGAGTTGAACTCGTTGGCCATTAAGGTTCATTTGTAAATGGATCGTTGCAGGATTCTGATGACAATTTTGACAAAGCACCGTAAAAAATACCCCCTTAATAAAATAGATCCGACCATCGAAAAGGAAATTATTATCTTTGACCTTTCCTGACCATTGATGTTAATTATACTTACTTTTTGTTTGACTGCAAGCCAAATGAATCGGTTTAAGAAAAAATTAGTCAGACTTTCTATTAAATTTTAGCACTCTTAACAGATGAATGCTAAAATAAGGGTGGTGAAAAAGTCAGAGATCCTTTAATGAGGTGGTTAAATGACAGAAAGAGATTATCAACAGGAACTTGATGACTTGCATTCGGGAAAGACTAGTCATTTTGATATTACTCCAGAGGAATTTCAAGCGTTTCAGCCGGTTTTTCATGGTTATCAATATCGGACACAAATTGAAGCTGAAGCTCATCGTGGGGGAACGCTTACATATCGATTAAAAAAGCGATAATCAATCGTTGAGAGAACTTGTAATTGAAGTTTACAATTGCTAAAATAAAAGCAATGAAATTATCAGGGGCTGGCCACTGATAATTTGCTAATATGCTCGAAGGAGAATGATTAATTATGGAAAAACGTGATTTTACAATTACATCTGAGACAGGTATTCACGCTCGTCCAGCAACTATCCTGGTTCAAGCAGCTTCTAAGTATAACTCTGATGTTACCCTTTCATACGAAGGTAAGAGTGTTAATTTGAAGTCCATCATGGGTGTTATGTCACTTGGTGTTGGTCAAAATGCTTCAGTTACCATTACTGCTAAGGGTGACGATGAGAAGGAAGCTTTGGATGCCGTTGCTGAAACAATGAAGAAGGAAGGCCTAACAGACTAATGTCCACACTTTTAAATGGCTTGGCAGCGAGCAGTGGAATTGCGATTGCTCCCGCCTACCTATTAGTGGGACCAGATTTATCTGTTAACCAACAATATTCAGCAAATGAGAATCATGAGGTCAAACGGCTTCATGATTCTTTTGCTTTAACGCTGAATGAAGTTCGAACAATTCGTCAGCATGCCCATAAGTCATTGGGGAAAAGGGCGGCTGCGGTTGTCGACGATCAGCTGGCAATTTTAGATGACCGGTCCCTCCATGCTGAAATTCTTAAAAAAGTTAATCGTGATCACTTCTCTGCAGAATGGGCAATTAAGAAAACTGCAGATGAGCAACTAAAAATCCTTGAAAAAATGAATGATAATGACTATCTTTCGTCACGAGCAACGGCAATTAAGGACGTTACTAAAAGAGTGCTTAGTCATTTAATGGGGGTCGAACTTCCCAATCCAAACCTTTTAGATCATCGGGCAATTTTTGTAGCCCAAAATATTACACCAACCGATACCGCCCAATTTGATCGGCGGTTTGTTGCTGGGCTAGTAACTGATGATGGGAGTCGGACTTCCCATTTTACAATCATGAGTAAAACTCTATCATTACCGGCAGTTGTTGGGACTGAAAACGCTACTAAAATAATAAAAAATGGTGATTTACTGATCGTTGATGGGATTCATGGCAAAGTTATTGCTAATCCGTCAGAGGAAGAAGTGGATCATTATCAGCGATTGGCCGCCCAATTCGATCGCGAACAACAAGAATGGGGGACCTTAAAGGATGAGCAAACTGTTAGTACCGATGGCCGTCATTTTAAGGTTGTAGCTAATGTTGGAACACCAATTGATGTCCTCGATGCTCGGCAAACCGGGGCCGAAGGAATAGGTCTTATTCGGAGCGAATTCTTGTATGCAGGTAGTGAACAGCTTCCCGGGGAAGAAGAGCAAGCACAGGCTTATAAACAAATTTTAACCGAAATGCCGGGACAACGAGTCGTGGTCCGCACGCTTGATATTGGTGGCGATAAAAAACTTGGAATGCTAAAGCTGCCTCAAGAAAATAACCCGTTTCTTGGTTTTCGGGCAATTCGAATTGGCCTCGCTAAACCTGAAATTCTTCGTCCACAGTTGCGGGCACTTCTCCGCTCGTCTGTATATGGACGTCTTGCAATTATGTTTCCGATGATCGCAACAGTTGAAGAATTTTGGCAGGCACGAAAAATTTTGGATGAAGAGCGGCAACATCTATTAGATGAAGGCGTTCAAGTGGCAGATAATATTGAAGTTGGAATGATGCTCGAAATTCCCTCAAGTGCTGTGATGGCAGATGTCTTTGCCCGCGAGGTCGATTTCTTTAGTATTGGCAGTAATGATCTAATTCAATACCTATTTGCAGCTGACCGGGGAGATCCTCGTGTCGCCTATCTTTACCAAGAATTGCATCCGGCTGTTCTTCGTTTGGTTAAGCAAGTCATTGATGCTGCTCACGCTGAAGGTAAATGGGTAAGTATGTGCGGTGAAATGGCAAGTAACCCATTAGCAACCCCATTGTTAATGGCGATGGGATTAGATGAGTTCTCCATGAATAGTAGTAGTATTTTACATATTCGATCATTAATTAATCAACTTAATACTCGCCAACTACAACCGTTAATCCATAAAGCTCTTAATGCGGTAACCGCTGCCGAAGTTGAACGATTGATTCGTCAGGCGGTCCCTAAAATTATCGAATAAATCCTTAAGTGATCTTAATATTTGTCAAAAAAACTTGTTGTTGCTGATTGAACAGTCTACAATTGTTGGGATATCTTTTTGCGGATTGTTAAATGCTTTTGTATAATGATCTTGCAATTATTTTAAATTGAGATTAAAGAAAAAAGGAGCAATTAGCTTGAAGATAGGTCTTTTTACAGATACATATTTTCCCCAAGTAAGCGGAGTTGCGACGTCGATTAAGACGCTCCGTGATGAACTAATTGCTCAGGGACACCAGGTATATATTTTTACCACAACGGATCCTAAAGCAAAGGACGATGACGAGGAAAATGGTATTTACCGTTTTCCAAGTATTCCCTTTGTGTCATTTACGGACAGAAGAATTGCGATTCGGGGTGCCTTTCGCGCAATCAAGATTGCAGAGAAACTTCAATTAGATATTGTGCATAATCAAACTGAATTTTCATTAGGTGTAATGGGCAAGGTTGTTGCTCATCACTTAAACATCCCCTGCCTTCATACCTATCACACAATGTATCAGGACTACCTTCATTATATTGCTAATGGCCATATTCTGAAGCCAAAGGATGTTGGTCGGTTAGCCCATATCTATCTTCATAATATTTCTGGAGTAGTAGCACCGAGTGAACGGGTGTTAGAGACGATGCGTTCTTATAATGTTGACGCGCCAATTCGGATTATTCCAACTGGGATTAATTTGCGAGTATATGGTCAGCGGGATTCCGTTGAAGAGAAGGATGCTCTTCGTGCCAAGTGGGGATATAAACCAGATACACCAGTGCTCTTATCGCTAAGTCGGCTTGCATTTGAAAAGAATATTCATACCTTGATTGAAGCGATGCCCGATATTTTAGCTAAAAAGCCTGATGCTCAGTTATTGATAGTCGGGGATGGACCTGCAAGAGAAACTTTGGAACGTCAGGTTCGTCACCTGCATTTGACTGATCATATTCAGTTTGCGGGTCAGGTTGATAATGATGACGTTCATCACTACTATCAAATGGCAAATGTTTTTGTTTCGGCGTCTGATTCTGAATCACAGGGATTGACATACGATGAAGCGTTGGCGTCTGATTTACCGATTGTGGTAATGAGAAGTGACTATACCGATGAGTTAATTGATGATCCAGCAATTGGGGTTAGCTTTCAAAAACGAATTGATCTTGTTAACGGTATTCTCCGTTACTTTAATAATCCACGGACACCTGAAGAACAAGATAAACGTGATGCAAAGTTACACGAGATTTCTGCTGAAGTATTTGCTCAGCGGATCCTTAAATTTTATCGGGATTGCCAAGAGACAATGGCTGAGAAGCAATCTGATCAATCAAAGGGTACGTTTCGGAATCTTTTTCATCGATCGAGGAGTTAAGCAATGTTAAAAATTACCATGTTTTCGTCTGCCGATAAGGTTGCTGGACAAGGGGTCGGCAGTGCTTACATAGAATTAATTCATCTTTTAAGAACTCGCTTTGCCGATCAGTTTGACATTGCGATTAATAAATATCGAAAAAGTCAGATCAGTCATTACCACACGATTGATCTGCCCTTTTATTTCTCAACGTTTTCTAAAAAGCGTGGACGGAAAATCGGCTACGTTCACTTTCTTCCCGAAACTTTAGAGGGAAGCCTGCAAATCCCACAACCATTTCGTGGACTTTTTTATCGGTATGTAATCGCCTTTTATAAAAGGATGGATCACTTGGTTGTTGTTAATCCATCCTTTATTGATAAGTTAGTAGCATACGGAATTCCTCGTGATCATGTAACGTATATTCCTAACTTTGTTGATTCAGATAACTTTTTCCCGGTTGACAAGTCAACTCGTCAAAAATATCGGCAAAAGTATCATTTACCAGCGGATAAGTTCGTGGTTCTTGGAAGCGGTCAGATCCAGGAGCGAAAAGGAGTCCCTGACTTTATTAAACTAGCTCAACAAAATCCTGATATTCAGTTTGTGTGGGCAGGCGGCTTTTCGTTTGGTCGATTAACTGATGGTTACAGTGAGTTAAAAAAAGTCGTTGATAATCCACCAACGAATTTGCTATTTACTGGTATTGTTAGTCGAAAAGAGATTGCAGAATTAAATAATGCTGCTGACTTATTCTTACTTCCGTCATTTAACGAACTATTCCCGATGTCAGTTCTTGAAGCATTTAGTTGTGGAACCCCGGTGATGCTTCGTGATCTTGATTTATATCATTCAATTATTGATGGGGACTACGAGCCAGCTAAGGATGTCGGTGAGATGCAAACTAAGCTTGTAGAGCTTACCCATAATCCAGAAAGATTGAATTACTTACGGAAACAAGCGGTTGAAACTTCAAAGCGTTACTCGAAAGAACATCTTGCAAGGGTTTGGGATCGCTTTTACCGACAACAAGCAAAGGAGGCTAATTAATGAGCCGACGTAATTGGGGCGTCCTGGCTATGATGCTCCTGATTGGGGTGGGGATTTTTGTATACGCCTTACGTGACATTAATCTTCATGTTTTAATTCAGGAATTTAATACAATTAATTGGGGATGGATGCTCGTTGCGGTTATTTGTATTTGTCTTTACCTTGGTTTAGAGGGAGTTGTGGTAAAGATATTCATGAAGGATCGCTATCCAGATTTTACCTGGAAAGACTCATTTCGGTTACCTTTAATTGAACAGTTATTTAATGGGATTACCCCATTTTCAACTGGCGGACAGCCTGCACAGTTAGTAGCAATGATTCAATCAGGTGTTGACGGGGGGATTGCTAGTTCAGTTCTTCTGATGAAATTTGTTGTTTTCCAAGCAATGATTGTGGTAAATTTCCTTATCTCACTGCTAATTGGGTTTCACTATATTGAAGAAAAGCTTCATGCATTAGCATTATTAGTTGTCTTTGGCTTTACAATTCACCTTGCTGTTATTGTTGGCCTACTAATGGTAATGTATTGGTACCACTTTACTAAAAAAGCAACTAACCTGCTTATTAAACCGCTTGCGTTATTTATGAAAGCCAAGCGATATGAGAGAATGAAAATTCTTTTGAACGAGAAAATTGATTCTTTCTATCAGGAAAGTTTAAAAATGAAAAAGGAATATGGTAAGTTAGCAAAGGTATGCGTTGTCACAATCGCTCAGTTCTTTTTCTACTACATTATTCCGTATTTTATTCTTCTTGCGTTAGGTGTTCATCATATTAACTTCATAATGGTGGTTAGCCTGCATGTGTTAATTTTTATGGTGATTTCGCTATTTCCAATTCCTGGGGGTGCAGGAGGAGCAGAGTATAGCTTTTCAGTTTTATTTGCTAGTTTTGTCAATTCAAATACTAAATTGATTTTAGCAATGCTTCTTTGGCGGTTACTAACGTATTATTTTGGGATGTTTGCTGGAATAATTGCTTTAATCGTCAAGCCAAATCGAGTTCAACATCGCAAATAAATTTTATGGATTATCGAATCATGGTGAATGATTAGCATAATTTAGAAGCTTCCAATGGAAAGCAAGTTTATTTTTGTGTAATTGGATTTTATATATTCAAGTAGAGTGAGGGTGAGAAAGATTTTCTCGCCCTCATTATTTAAAATGAATGTGAGGGATAAAGGGTGTACTCTTCAAATTTAGAAAAAATTATTAAACGACTTCAAGCAATGGCGCTTGATCACTCTAATAATAGACAGAAAAGAATCTTTGAACAGTTTGGAATTCCTCTTTGTGAGGTGACATATATTCGATCAAGCCGTGAATTTATTTTTGAACGCTATCGTCCACGAGAACGATTTCGTTTTGACGATATTGATTTAGCCGCAATTGAAGTTTTTAATTGCTTATATGATTTTAAACATACTTTTTAAATTAAAATTTCCTATTGACGTGGACTGATGAACAAGATATATTAGTTATCGTTGTCTGTGAGACAATATAAATGGACGTTACATTTGATTGTAAATTCATTTGAAATAATATGTTGACATTAATTTGTTGTCATGATATATTATTTAAGCTACTTGTTGAGATTAATGATTTAATCTTTGGCGATTCAATTAAGTGAAATTAATTGTTGACATTAGAATGGGCATGCGATATAATCTTAAATGTTGTTCAGCTTTGCAGTTGAACAAAGTAGACCTTTGAAAACTGAACAAAGTTTCGACGAATCAAATGTGTAGGGTCTTCA
>ERZ773269.61-NODE-61-length-105543-cov-12.625976_pt1 | contig 105543 bp, 86 predicted proteins | sample MGYA00511958_ERZ773269 | MGnify/ENA primary metagenome ERZ773269 (study PRJEB29015, sample SAMEA2737761) | human gut metagenome | biome: human gut; feature: human-associated habitat; material: faeces | place: China | collected 2012 ... | reverse complement strand
TTAGGCACACCGCCGGCGTTCATCCTGAGCCAGGATCAAACTCTCATATAAAATATAAGAACTTGAATAGCTCTAATTCAAATTAATTAAGCGAATTGACTTCGCAAATGTTTTGCTTCAAATCATTATGATTGAAGACCCTACACATTTGATTCGTCGAAACTTTGTTCAGTTTTCAAAGGTCTACCTTAGTCAGCGACAAGTGTTGACTAACAAATTTATTATATCAGATACTCTTTGTAATGTCAACAACTAATTTTAATATTTTAACTAGCTGTCATACTTTTTAACAAGCAACTTTTATAATATATCATGTTGTCTCGCTTAAGTCAACAATTAATTTCAATCAACATTTGATAGAAATCATTACCTCGCAGACAACGTTAATTACTATACAAGCTCATCATTAATAAGTCAACGTCTATTCTAAAAAAATTAAACAAATTTTCTATAAGCGAATTTTGTGATTTCTTAGTTCATTATTGTTCATAATATTTGCCGTTTTAACGTAAAAAATAACGATCGATCAATTTAAAGTTCGATCTATTTTCAATAACGTTTACACCTACACATGAAAATGTTTCTTACTATATTCATCGCAAAGATTTTATTACTGACTAATCAAAATTTTTTCACTCCTTTGTCTATTTCTAGTAATTCTAAAATTCATCAACAAGATAACCATCCCTTGGATCTTCAAACACTATTAACATTCGTTTCAGATTAATTTTCTCTCTACAGAAATCTAATATAAAAAGACTCCGCATTGCCTTTTAAGACATTGTGAAGTCACTATCTGGTTCCATTATCGTTGTTCTTCTGGCACCCCCGAATAAATTCGGTCAACTACTTTATCAATTGGATCAATTTGATGAATGAAAGAAATGCCAAGACCAAGTGAAGCATATCCCTTACTGAGATCACCATCAATCATTCCATCGTGCATTCCGCGATAAGCATTGGCAGTATGCCACACTTCTTCTTTACTTTTACCTTCGTCGGTTAATCGAACTAGTCGATTAGGTAATTCTCCTGGAAGAGAGCGATAATATTTCGGTTCAGCACTAAACAATACTTCGTCATATGCATCATTTTCTATAACCGCTTGCTTAATATTATCAGCCATTGGTGATTCTTCCGTTGCCAAAAAAGCAGTACCTGCAAAAATGCCATCAGCGCCTAGAGCAAAGGCAGCTTTGGCGGTACGAGCATCGACAATTCCTCCAGCAGCCATTACTGGTATTCGACCATTAACTATATCAACCACATACGGAACTGCAGAAAATGTTCCTACAGCTTTGTCTGGAACGGTTCCACCTTCGTCAAAGCCTGTTGCGACGATAACGTCAGCCCCCATTTGAACACTTGCTTCAACTATTTCTTTTGTTGGCGTAGCAGGACGATAAATAATTTTAATACCGTTATCGTGTAGCTTATTAAACCACCGAGAAATTGGTTTAGCAGCATAGATTACCGCGGCAGCAACCTTCTCTTTAGCCATTAATTCAATCATCCTACCAGTAAAAGCATCTTTATCTGGATCAGGAGTAAAAATAAGATTAATTCCAAATGGCTTTTTCGTTAGTGCTTTAGTTTTTCGAATTTCCTTTTGCATGTTCTCAAAGGTCTGATTATGACTTTCTGAGGTATCAATTGGATACTGACCAGCATTAATCCCAAGTGTTCCCATTCCTCCAGCATTAGAAACAGCAGCAACCATTTCTGCATTTGTTAACCAGAATAACGGACCCTGGATAATTGGTTTTTCGATTCCTAATTTTTCGGTAACTTTATTCATCATGATCCCTCCATATCGTTTATACTATTATTATGATGTTATAACCATAGCAAGTAAAATAGTAATAGTTAGTGAAATTATTACAGATGAGGAATAATAATGAATAATTTAAGACGAGAAATTCAAATCTTAGAAGGTGCCCAATACACCGCTACCTTAACCACCCTTGCTGAAAAATTATATTTAAGTCAGCCTTACATCAGTCGACTAATTAAAAAAATGGAAGACAATTATCAAATCAAATTAGTTAATAGAACTAATCCACTCTCTTTAACAAAGGCAGGAGAATCAATTCTTAATAACATGAAAGAAATTCAAGCCGCCGAAGATAATCTCCATACCAATATTAGGAGACTCAAGCATCAAGAAGAAGGGGTAATTACAATTGCTTTTTGCTCTCTAATCGGCTTGTCAGTAACTAATATCATTGCTATCCTCCATCAAGCCTTTCCTGAAACACTATTTAAGGTTACAACAACTGCTAATGAGCACTCCTTAACTAGTAAAGAGGTCGATATTGTAATTGGTCAAAAATGCAACAATCCGCTTTTTCAGATTCTGCCATTTGAACCAGCAGAAATGTCACTGCTTATTCCAGATACTTGTCCCCTATACAACCCCCATCAAAAAATTATTTCTTTTTCTGAAGAAGGATTATCGAAACTAAATAATAGCAACTACATTGCCGTTAGTAATGCTTCTTTCTTTCAGCAGCAAGTTAATTATCTTCTCAAGAAAAATCATGTTTCTATTAATAAGTTAGCTGAAATGCCAACAAGTAGATTAGCAACCCAACTAGCACTCAAGACTAAAGCAACAACAATCACAACCACCAAGATTGCGCAAGATAGTTTAACTAAAGAAAGTGCATACTGTCTAATGCCGCTCCCTCGCAACTTGATTAATCTAACTCTTGCCGTCTCTTACTTACAAAGTGCACCAGTATTAACTAGGCAGGTAGCACAAAAAATATATGATCTAGTGAAATAACCAAAAGAGCCACACCTCTCTCAAATTTCAAGAGGATGTGGCTCCTTATATGTTACTTCTTCTTATTCTTTTTCTTCTTACCGTTCGTTTCATCCTTTTCTGGACGCATTGTTGGGAAAAGGATGACATCACGAATAGACTTAGCATCAGTTAATAGCATTACTAACCGGTCGATACCGATTCCGAGACCACCTGTTGGCGGCATCCCATATTCAAGGGCCTCAACGTAATCTAAGTCTACTGGTTCTGCTTCATCATTACCATTAGCCTTTTCCTTAGCTTGCATTTCAAAACGTTCCTTTTGGTCAATTGGATCGTTTAATTCACTAAAGGCATTCGCTAATTCACTACCGTCAACGTACAATTCAAATCGATCAGTCATTGCTGGATTTTCCTTGTTCCGCTTTGCTAGTGGTGAAACTTCAACTGGGTACTCATAAACAAACGTTGGTTGAATCAAGGTATCTTCAACGAATTCTTCAAAGAAGGCATTCAAAATATGACCCTTTGTCCAGTATGGCTTATATTCAACCTTATGCTCGTCAGCCAGCTTCTTGGCGTCATCATCAGTCATTGATTCATCGCTAAAGTCAATTCCTGTCTTTTCCTTAACAGCGTCAACCATTGTGATCCGCTTAAATTCACCACCAAGGTCGATTTCATGTCCTTGGTAAGTAATCTTGCCATCATCAGAGACAACCTTAGCCGCTACCTTAACAATCCCCTCAGTTTCATCCATTACGTCACGGAAGTCAAAGTAAGCAGCATAGGTTTCCATTGTGGTAAATTCAGGGTTATGGTGTGGATCCATCCCTTCATTCCGGAAAATCCGGCCAAGTTCGTAAACCCGTTCAAAGCCACCAACAATCAACCGCTTCAAGTAAAGTTCGGTTGCAATCCGCAAGTACATATCAATATCCAATGCATTGTGGTGGGTAATAAATGGTCGAGCATTTGCACCCCCTGCTTGGGTGTTCAAAATTGGTGTTTCAACTTCAGTAAAGCCATGTTCATCCATGTAACGACGAACTGCTTTAATGATCGCTGTTCGTTGGTGGAAGCGCTTGAAGCTTTCTGGATTTGAAATCAGGTCAAGATAACGTTGCCGATAAATTGTTTCAGGATCGGTAACCCCTTCCCACTTGTTTGGAAGTGGCCGAAGAGCTTTAGACAAGAATGTAATCTTGTGGGCCCGAACAGTTAATTCTCCCGTATCGGTTTTGATTACATCCCCTTCAATCCCAAGAAAGTCACCAATATCAGCACGCTTAAAGATATGGTATGGTTCATCACCAACCATGTCTTTTCGAGCATACACTTGAATCTTACCAGTTCGATCAACGAAATCAGCAAAGCCAGCCTTACCGCTACTCCGCTTCCGCGTCATTCGACCAGCGATAATCACCATTTCGCCCTTTTCGCTTAGTTCTTCCTTATCAAATTGATCGTACTTATCGTGCAAGTCTTGAGCAAGGTGATCCCGCTTAAAGCGACGACCGAATGGTTCAATTCCCGCCTCTTTAAGTTCTTCCATCTTTTCGCGACGAACGCGCATTTGATCTAATTCTTGTGACACGTACTTTCTCCTCCTCTTAATTAAGCGTGCTTCCGTTGCTCTTTCTTCAATTCACGCTCAGCTGTTTGTTCAGCAAACCGATCAAAAATATCATTCATTTCCTGACGAGTCTCCGCTTCAACTAACGAAGCTTTGGTCCGGGCAGAACGTGGAATTCCCTTAAGATAGTAAGTAGAAAGGCCACGAAATTCCCGAACACCCACATATTCACCTTTGAGGTCAATCAACCGATTAAGGTGTTCCTTAGCCATCTTAATTTTTTGTTCAGGTGTGGCTTCAGGAAGAAGCTCGCCAGTTTCCAAGTAATGTTCTGTTCGCTTTAACATCCATGGGTTACCAAGAGCTGCTCGACCAATCATTGTAGCGGTTGCTCCCGTCTCATCCAGAATCCGCTTAGCATCTTCTGGAGTCCGAACATCACCATTAGCCATAAATGGAATTGATAAATGATCTGCTACTTCTTTTAGTATATTCCAATCAGCGTGTCCCGTATACATTTGTTTTCGGGTTCGACCATGCATTGCTAGAGCTGCAGCACCTGCCCGTTCAGCTGCTAGGGCATTTTCAACTGCATAGATATGCTTATCGTCCCAGCCAGTCCGCATTTTTACCGTAACTGGTTTTTTCACTGCATCGGTAACATATGATACCATTTCGTAAACCTTATTGGGGTCAAGAAGCCAGCGGGCACCAGCATCCGTTTTAACAACCTTATTAACTGGGCATCCCATATTAATATCAATCACATCAGCTGCTGTATGTTCATCAACATACTTAGCGGCCTGAACTAAGGTTTCCTTTGTACCACCAAAAATTTGAATTCCCATCGGGTGCTCACTTGGATCGACATCCATCATGTTCAACGTTTTCTTGTTATGGTACATAATTCCTCGATCAGAAATCATCTCGCAGACTACGTATCCTGCACCAAACTCCTTGCAAATCACCCGAAATGCCGAGTTGGTAACTCCAGCCATTGGGGCAACCACAACTTGGTTAGGAATTTCGACATTTCCAATATGCCACTTCATTTTTTCACCTCATTATAAAATTAATGTGAACTGCACTGGCTAATTCTTCGTTCAATAACCAAATCATGATAGCACATCATCGATTTTTCACCAAATAAATTGGGTTATTTAGATTCCTCTTGGTTCATTTTGGCATAGATATCTTTTAATTTCTGCTCATTAAATTCATACTTCTTACCACAGAATTGGCAGACCGCTTCAGCATGGTGATCTTCATTGATCATCTTTTCCAGATCCTTCTTTGAGATACTTGCCAACGCGTGAGCAAACCGTTCCTTACTGCAATCGCAACGGTATGAAACTGGCATCCGGTCTAAAATCTTCAATTGATCACCAAAAATTCGTTTCAAGATATCCTCAGGAGTATCACCGTCCCGAAGCATTTCTGATACTAATGGCAACTCCTTCAATTTCTTTTCAAGTTTACTAATTTCTTCATCACTTGCCCCAGGGAGCACTTGAATCATAAAACCACCAGCAACTTCAATTGATTCATCAGGATTAACAAAGACAGAAAGACCAACCGCTGACGGAATCTGTTCCGATTGTGCAAGGTAATAGGTAAAGTCATCACCAAGTTCACCAGAAACCAAATTAACCTGCCCGGTATATGGCGTCTTATCTCCAGGCGCCATTTTGGTAACGGATAATGTTCCGTGTTTGCCAATCGCTCCAGAAACATCGATCTTTCCCTTTTCATTTGCCGGTAAACTAACGTGGTTATTCCCCATGTAGCCCTTAACGGTTCCCTGAGCTGTCCCATCAGCAACAATAAACCCAACTGGACCATCACCCTGAATTTTAACGGTCATCCCTGCTTCACCTTGGAGACTGGCAGTTGCCAAAAGGAGAGTTCCAATTAGTGTTCGACCAAGAGCAGCTGAAGAAGCACTCCAGGTATCATGAATTTCATGGGCCTTTTCGACTAATTGACTGGCATTAACCGCATAAGCACGAAACTTGCCGTCCTTGCTAATACTTTTTACTAAATAGTCTGTTGATTTCATTTTTATCATCCTTTCACGTAAAAAACAGGAAGAACACGACCGACCTCTCGGCTTATTCCCCCTGTTTCTCAATCTAATTATTTATCACGCTCATCCGGAGCATCGGAATGATCGGAATCAGAATCTGCATCACTAGCAGATGTTGGTGCATCAGCTGCCTCACTATTTGGAGTATCAGCAGCTTGTGAAGCTTCATCATCTGTAGCTGAACTACTTGCTTTTAGTTGTTCAGTTGCGTTACTGTGCTTTTCATCTTCTAATCTTTCCAAGGCACGCTTTGACTCTTCAAAGGTTTGTGCACGGGCTTCTTCATCAGCCGCAGCAATATCCTTATCAGGCAATTTCCCAGTCTTATAAAGACTAAGAATTTGCTTTTCGTCAAGTGTTTCATACTTCAGTAACGCTTCAGCAATCAGCTTATGTTGTTCACGGTGGGTCTCGATGATGTGAAGAGCTTGTTCGTGTCCTTCACGAAGGATCCGGCGAACTTCCTCGTCAACTAAGGCAGCAGTCTTTTCAGAGTATGGTGACTGGTCGTAGCCCTGACCTGTAAATACTTGACCAGAACTTTGTAATTCAACAGGACCAATCTTATCACTCATCCCGTATTGGGTAACCATTGCCCGCGCAATTTGAGTTGCTTGTTCAAAGTCATTAGAAGCACCTGAAGATTGAGACTTGAAGATTAATTCTTCAGCTGCACGACCACCCATTAATCCGGCGATCTGTTCTTCAGCGTTCTTCTTAGACATTAACATCTGATCTTCCCGCGGCAGCATAATAGCGTAACCACCAGCACGACCACGAGGAACAATTGTTACCTTATGGACGACTCGGGCATCATTCAAGACAAGCCCAACAATTGTGTGCCCTGCTTCGTGGTAAGCAACAGTCCGCCGTTCTTGCTTTGATTCCACCCGATCATGCTTAGCCGGACCGGCAATTACCCGGTCTTCAGCTTCATCTAGATCAGCAGCATCAATTTGCGTCTTGTTTCGGCGAGCAGCTAATAGCGCAGCTTCATTTAGCAAGTTAGCCAAGTCAGCACCGACGAACCCAGGCGTTTGCTTTGCAATTTCCTTCAGATCAACGTCATTTGCCAATGGCTTATTTTTAGCATGAACACGGAGAATAGCTTCACGTCCCTTAACGTCTGGACGACCAACTAAAATCTTCCGGTCAAACCGACCTGGACGAAGCAAAGCAGGATCCAAGACATCAGAACGGTTAGTAGCAGCCATTACGATGACACCTTCGTCACCTTGGAACCCATCCATTTCAACCAGTAATTGGTTCAGGGTTTGTTCACGTTCATCATGGCCACCACCCATTCCGGCACCACGCCGTCGACCAACGGCATCAATTTCATCAATGAAAATGATTGCAGGGGCTGCTTTTTTAGCCTGTTCGAATAAGTCCCGAACCCGGCTAGCACCAACACCGACAAACATTTCAACGAAGTCAGAACCAGAAATTGAGAAGAATGGAACTCCAGATTCACCAGCAACCGCTTTTGCAAGCAAGGTCTTACCAGTACCTGGAGGACCCTCAAGTAGAACACCAGATGGGATCTTAGCACCCAAACGAGTGAACTTCTTTGGATTCTTTAAGAATTCAACAACTTCAACCAATTCTTGTTTTTCTTCTTCTTCACCAGCAACGTCAGAGAACCGAACCTTGTTTTTCTTGGCATCAGCAGGCTTTGCTTTTGTCTTACCAAAGCTCATTACTCCACGACCGCCACCACCTTGGCCAGCTTGGCCCATCATCATGTAGAAAAAGAATATCATGATGATTAGTGGCAAAACAGTTAACAGCAAGTTCATCCAAACACTGTTAGATTCCTCTGCCCGCGTACTGATCTTAACGTTATCCCGGTTAGCATACTTTTGCAGTTGACTAACAGTTACGTCACTTTGTAATACCGAACTTTGGAAGTGGTTAACTTTACTGTTTCGTTGCGTGGCAAAACCAAAACTATTAGCAGAGTTATTATCAACAGATTGTGGTTTACGATAAGTACCAGTAATCTTATAAACTCCACCATTTGGCTGTAGCTGGAAACTCTTAACCTTGTTACTCTTCAATTCAGAGATAAACTCTGTTTGTGAGACAGTCTTACTTTGTCCATTATTTTGGCTTCCACCAAAGAAGAAGTAAGCAATTCCCATAATACATAAGAAAATCACTGCGTAGAAGAGAACGTTATGAGTAAAATTATTGTTTCTCCGATTGTTATTCATAACAACCTCCTATCTACCAGCAACAATAGTGTGGTTACAATTGTAGTGACTATCATAGCATAATTGACAAATATTGACCAGCCAATTATCACGCTGATAATCACCACCCATCATTGGTCAATTTTACATTTTTTAAATTAACTTTTCCACTGATTTGACAGTAACTAATCTCAAATAAAAAGGCGAGAAAAAATTTTTCTCGCCATCACCTTATTAATCCTTTTCATAAACAGCTGGTTTCAAGATCCCAACATACGGAAGATTTCTGTAATATCCTTGGTAATCCAAACCATAACCAACTAGAAATTCATTGGGAACATTAAAGCCAACATAATCGGCCTTCACTTCAACTTGTCGTCCCTCAGGCTTATCTAACAAAGTACATACCTTAACACTCTTTGCACCACGTTCTTTTAAGAGATCGATTAGGTACTTTAAAGTATGACCAGTATCAACAATATCTTCCATAATGAGGATTGAACGATCACGAACATCTGACTTCAAATCCTGAACCAGTTTTACTTTCCCAGTAGAAGAAGTTCCGCCATAGTAACTAGAAACATCAATAAAATCAAGTTTTGCCATTATATCCATTCGCTTGATCATATCAACAGTAAATAAAACAGCACCAGTCATTACGGAAATAATCAATGGACGCTGATCCTTGTACTCAGCAGTCAGTTGTTTAGCAAGTTCGTCCATCCGCCGATTAAGTTCTTCCTTACTGTATAAAACTCGTTCAATATCGTTATTCATTCTTTTCTCCTCTTCAAATCGCGCCTGCCAATAAATAGTCGTTGCCACCGGGTAGGGTAGTCGCGGGGACGAGTAAACCATCCCCATTTACGCCCAACAATCCAGACAACATTATTTTGAGCGTCAACAATTACTAACTGTTGATTACGTCTTGATAACGGCACTTTCTGATCAATTAAAACCCGACCAACTTTTTGGTGACCGCCATTCTTCAATGGTAGCCGATCTCGTTCTCGCCACCGCCGAATTGTTAATGGTAACTGCTCAGGTGATAACCACATTTCTTGACAGTATTCTCCCTGGTTAAAGAAGGTCCTATCCTTAGCGACAGCGATTTGATAATCGTTTTCAATTGAATACCAACGGCCCAATTTTACCACAGAATTTATGGAAGTTTGAGTTTTTTGTGGCGATTGATTAACATTTTTTATATATAGTTCGGAATAGTTCTTAAATAGTGCTAAATCAGGGGCAACCTGGCGTTCAAACTGGGGTAAATGACGATTATTAATGTCTGCAAGTAACTGCCCAATAAAGCCCCGTTTCAGCCCTAAGGCGCCAGTTTCCTCCAGCCACTTTACTAAAACCAGCCGCTCCTTAGCTAGAGATAGCTGACCTAGTTTTTTTATATCCAGATGGTCATTCTTGTTACTAAGTTTTGCTAGTTGTTCTTGAGCAAACTGGTTTTCAAGTTCAACTGCTAATTCTAACTGCTCATGGTAACTATTTAAAGAAGCTAAGAAATTAGCATTTTCTTTTTCTAATAATGGAATAACCTGATGACGAAAACGATTGCGACTAACATTCAGTTCGTGGTTAGTTAAATCTTCATACCACTTCAAATGATTATTGATGGCATATTCACGCAATCGGTGTTTAGGAAAAATTAAAAGAGGGCGTTCAAGCACTCCTGATGCAAAGGGCCGCTTTTCCTCAATCCCGATTAACTGGTGTAATTGACCACCACGGGTAAGCTTCATCAGCATTGTTTCAGCAAGATCATTTTGGTGATGAGCTGTCAATAAAATTGTTGCTTGCTCTTCTTTCATCACCTGAGCAAAAAACCGGTAACGCATTTTCCGGGCAGCTTCTTCAATCCCAGTTTGTGGATGATCAGCTAATGACCAATGATGAACGAGCAGTTTGAGCTGGTGTTCATTGCAATAATTTCGAATAAATCGCTCCTCTTCCTCACTCTGCTTTCGTAACCGATGATTAACATGGGCAACAATTATTTGAGGGCGGATACTTACGGGAAGCTCCTGTAGCAACGCTAACAAGACCATTGAATCTACTCCCGTTGAAACCGCCACGACCACTCTATCATTTTTATTAAAAAAGCGACCCCGTTCCAGGTGCCGCTTAAATTCGTTGTTTAATTCCATCTTAGCTCCGACGACCACCACGACCGCCACGCTTACCATCAGTTTGACGTTTTAATGTTGAAAGGCGGGATTCGCTTTCTTTCAAGTATCCAGCTAACATTTCATCAAAATTTTCGTGGTGTCGCGATTGGTGATGGCCTGAGTTGAATCCACGGTGGTAACCATGCTGACCTTGACGCTCAAAATCATTATTCCGGTGTTCATGATGCTCGTGATGGAAGTTATTATGACGATGCTCGCGATGTTCGCCACGTTCGTCGTCATGATGGCGTTCTTCCGCATCCTTCATGGATAAAGCAATTTTGCCATCATCGCCAACTTTAGTGACCTTAACAGTCACGGTATCACCAACTGATAATACATCATGAATATCTTTTACGTAATTATTTGAGATCTGACTAATGTGTACTAAACCAGTTTGGTTATCATCCAAATCAACAAAGGCCCCAAAATTAGTAATTCCTGAAACCTTACCCGAAACCTTTGCTCCAACTTCAATTGACATGAAATTAATTGATCCTCCTCAAGCCACAATATTGTGATAAATGTACGTTGAGTATACCATACTTCAAACCAGAAAAGGTGCTAAAACTAAGAAAAAACAGGAACAAGTTATCCATGACCCTGTTCCTGTTTTTTATCGTTAATTATCTAAATTATAAACTGTCTCGCCCTTCTTCGTATAGTTATACTTTGAGCGAATTATTTGTTGCAGATAATCGGGATTATGTAATTGCTTTTTTTCTTGTTTAAGGTCTTTTCCAATATCCCTCTGACGAGCTAATTGCGTTTTTGAAGTACGAATACTTGCTTCAATCTTTGCTAAAGACCGTTTGCTTTGAATAATTTGAAAACCAAGAAGCAAAAAAACAACCGAGAAGATTAACAAAATTCGTTTACAGCGCTTAATGTGCGCACGACGAACCAACTGCTGGTTAACAGTCATTTGTTGCGCATAAGGCGTATTAATTTGTGAAATTTTGTCAGATCGACTCCTCATTTTAGTTGCCCCCTAATTTGGCTTATCACGGACTAAGTATAACAGCTTTTTAGGGAAATTGTCTATAAACATTTAAAATTATTAAATATTTTATTAATAACTGTTCAAAATCAGCGTTAATCAAAATTTTCCGCATAGGTTTCATCAATAATTTTGTACATATTTTCCGCTTCACTCTTCTTGGTTGTTTCAACAATTTGGTTAACTTTAACCGTTTCAGTCTTATTACCAAACTTAATTGTTAACGTATCACCCGCTACAACCTGACTTGAAGACTTTGCTGGCCGATTATTAATTAAAATTCTTCCCTGATCAGCAATCTCCTTGGCAACGGAGCGTCTCTTAATAATTCTTGATACCTTGAGAAACTTATCTAATCGCATTCGATCCTCTTCTTTCTATTTATTTTTCTTTAAATTGCTCAATGCTGTGACAAACTTAAGAAGCTGATGAAGCCAATCATCAATCGTCATTTTCGGTTGAATTACCAGCCGGACATTTAATTGCCGATCATTTTCACCAATTGTTGCCTTAAATTTTGTCTGAGCTAACTCTTTAATAATTTGTGGCGCCGTAATGTTCCGGCTCCCCTTTTCTGTAAAAGTAATCATGATCTGATCACGTTGTCGTTTGATACTTGCAATCATCGCTAAATCCGCATGTTGTTTCAACTGACTAATCAGGAGTAAATTCCCGACAGCCGTTGGATAATCACCAAAGCGATCAATTAAATCACCTTGAATATCAAGGAGTTCTTCATCACTGGCCGCGGTGCGGATGGTCTTATATAACTCAATTTTTTGTTGTTGATCGTTAATGTAATCATCAGGTAAGTAAGCTTCGACACACAGTTCAATTTCAGCATCTGACTTATCAACTTGCTTTTTCCCCTGCTTCTTGGCAACAGCATCACTCAGCATTGAAGAATAAAGGTCATAGCCGACTGAGTCAATAAAACCGTGTTGCTGCTTTCCCAGAAGATTTCCAGCACCACGAATTGAGAGGTCGCGCATCGCAATCTTAAATCCTGAACCCAGCTCGGTAAAATCGCGAATTGCCGCTAACCGCTTTTCACCCAACTCCGTTAAAACTTTATTGGGCTGGTACATAAAGTAAGCGTAAGCAACCCGATTGCTTCGACCAATTCGGCCGCGAATCTGGTACAGCTGGGCTAATCCCATTCTATCGGCATTCTCAACAAAGAGAGTATTAACATTCGGAATATCAACCCCGGTTTCAATAATCGAAGTCGTCACTAACACGTCATACCCGCCCTGAATAAATTCATAAAGGACTGACTCAAGCTGATTCTCACTCATCTGGCCGTCAATATAGCCAATCCGCGCTTCGGGAACCAGTTGTTGCAAGCGAGCTACGGTCTCTTCAATATCCATTACCCGGTTATGCAGATAATAAACTTGTCCACCCCGCTGCATTTCCCTAAGAATCCCATCTCGAATAGCCCCTGAATTTTGTTCCATCACATAGGTCTGAATCGGATACCGACCAGCAGGAGGCGTCTCCAAGACAGACAAATCACGAACACCAAGCATTGACATATGAAGTGTTCGTGGAATTGGCGTGGCTGTCAACGTTAGGACATCAACGTTGTTCTTCAATTGTTTCAGCTTTTCCTTATGTTTAACCCCAAATCGTTGTTCCTCATCAACAATTAACAGCCCCAAGTCCTTGAAATGGACATCTTTAGATAGGATTCGGTGCGTACCGACAACGACATCAACCGTCCCGTCAGCAAGCCCCTTTTCAGTTTCCTTCAATTCTTTTCTTGTCTTGAAGCGGGACATCAATGCGATCTCAATCGGGAAACCCTCAAATCGTTTTTTCATCGTGTCATAATGTTGTTGAGCTAAGACGGTCGTTGGTACGAGAAAGGCTACTTGTTTTCCGCCAGTAACTGCCTTAAAAATCGCCCGTAAGGCAACTTCGGTTTTCCCGTAACCAACATCCCCGACTAGCAATCGATCCATCGGTTTTGCTTTTTCCATATTCTCCTTAATTTCCGTAATGCTTCGTAATTGATCACGGGTTTCGGAGTAAGGAAAGTTAGCATCAAATTGCTTTTGCAGGTAATCATCCTTTGGAAAGGCATACCCTTTTTCGGTTTCCCGTTTAGCGTATAGGTCGACCAACTCGTCAGCAATATCTTCTACTTTAGAGGCAACGCGGCGTTTAGTCTTAGCCCATTCGTTGCCACCCAACTTGTTAATGTGCGGGGTCTTCGATTCAGCAGAAACGTATTTTTGTACCAGGTTTAATTGGGTAACCGGAACAAAGATTTGCGCATTATTTCGATAATTAATTACCATGTAATCTTGGTGAACACCATCAACTTCCATGGTCCGGATTCCGCTAAAGATCCCAATCCCGTGGTTAACGTGAACGACATAATCTCCTGGTTTTAGGTCTAAGTAATTCTTAATCCGTTCAGCGTTAGCAAGTTTCTGTGGACGAATTCGCCGCTTCTTGACCTGCTTAAACATTTCTCCCTCAGTAATAATTACTAGTCCCATCTGAGGGATTTCAAAGCCGTTTGCTAAGTTGGTTGGCACTAATTGAACGACATTTTGTTGAAGATGATTTAACTCGGTTGAGGTAACTTTAATACCAAAATCATCCATTGTTTGGGCAATTTGGTTTCGTCGCTCCTTGCTGGTCGCCATTAAAATAACGGTTTGCCCCTGATCGAGCCACCGTTGCATTTCAGTTTTCAACAGTGGCATTTGGCCAAAGAACCGTTGCATCGTTCGACTACCAAAGTCAGTAAGAACCTTAAACCTTAACTGGCCCATCCCCTTGCGGAAGAGTGCCCAAAAGTCTTGAGCATGTTTGTCACTGCTAATTAATTTACTAACATCATGACCAAGGCTAACTGCTTGCAAGATTTGATGATGTTTAGCCTTATCTTCTAACCATCCTAATTCTTCTTCACCGATCTCTTTAGCCGTCTGCTTAATCCGCGTCCAATCATCAATATGAACCGCCCCATCAGCAGAAAGATAATCCAGAAGAGAATGCCCTTGCGGATAAATCAAATTAGTATAAGTAAGAAATTCGTTAGTTAACTGGTGCTGCTTTAGATCCGTAAGTAACGGTTCAAACCAGTTTGCCAGTTGCTCTAGCTCATCTTCTCCATCAGCCTGTTTTTTCAACTGTTCATACTGTTCGGCTAATTTTTCTTCTACTCGCTCAAACTCATTAACCGGAAGAATAAAGTCAGTTGCGGGAAGAATCTCAACCTCATCAACGTTTTTAATGCTTCGTTGCGTACTAGCATCAAAATACCTCAAGGAGTCAATTTCAGTGTCAAACAGATCAACCCGGACCGGATCATCGGTATTCAAGGAGTAGATATCAATAATTGATCCCCGGACAGCAAAGTCTCCTGGACGCAGAACCATCTTTTGGCGCTGGTACCCCATTGAACTTAATTGGTCTGCCGCTTTTTCAGGATCAATTTCACCGCCGACTTTAAGTGATAATTTTGCCTGTTTAAACAATTCTGGCGCAACAATATTTCGTCGAAGACCAGCAGTCGATGCAATTACAATTGCTGATTTGTTATTAATTAACGCGTTCAATGCTTGAACTCGTTGCAGCCAATAATTCGGTGAACTTGTTGCTACTTCGGCAGCTAAAACTTCTTCTACTGGGAATTGATAGATTTCCTCCTCTGGTAACAGGTTCTCTAAATCCGCTGCCAGCTCTTGCATATGAAAAAGACTATCAGTAATCACTAATTGAGGCTGATCAAGGTTCTTCTGCAATGCCATAAGCAGCAATGTTCGCGCCGATCCTGAAATACCAGTGATTAACTGTCGCTGATGCTTTTGAATTGCCGTCAAAACCTGTTTAAATTCCTTTGTTCGGGTGCAAAAGTCTGTTAATTCCATGGCTTCTCCTCCTTTCTGTTACATTTTTATTTACATTGTGAATTTAATGTTGAAATGCGCTCGCCAGGAACTTGCTAGAGATAATGTTCTAGGCGACTGAGCCGAAACGTTCTTTGCCCGAGTTTCCTAGAGCTAGCAACCTCCTTCTTAGGCCACATAGCCGAAACGCGCTCGCCGTGACCTCCCTCGAGCTGATGTTCTCGGCTACATAGTCGAAATGCGCTCGCCAGGAACTTGCTAGCTCGCGCTCTAGTTATATTCATTCATCAACTGGGCAAAGTTTTTGCCGTTAATCCAGTCTTCGAGGGCATGTTCGGCGGTAAGGACGGCTTGATCGAAATCTGGACGTTCTTCTTTAGTGAATTTACCGAGAACGTGGCTAACAACGGTGCCATGTTTAGGATGATCAATTCCGACCTTAATGCGATTAAATTTATTAGTCCCTAATGCGTTAATGATGCTCTTCAATCCATTATGACCACCTGATGCGCCATGAGTCTTCAACCGAACTTTACCCACTGGCATATCAAGATCATCATTAACTACTACCAGATCATCAAGGTCAAGATCATAGTAATCAACAAGCGGTCCAACAGCTCTTCCAGAATCATTCATGAAAGTAGTTGGCTTGACGAGCATTACTTTCTCACCGTTGATCATTCCGGTAACGGCAACAGCCTCTTGCTTAAGATGTGTAAAAGCTCCTAGGTGATAATCACGGGCTAATTGTTCTACTACCATAAAGCCTGTATTATGACGAGTTTCATCATAGCGCGTTCCAATATTTCCTAAGCCGACAATCATTTTCATTATTTTAATTCGTCCCCTTTAAGTCAAATGCAAAAAGGCCGCCTTAGTTGCAGCCTAATGCTTATTTACTTCGTTCAATTCTGATTATGTAGAATTACCTGAATGTTATTATACCCTAGCCGTAACTAAAACTAAAACAATTAACGTTACCATTCTTTGGTTATCATATTAGTCATTCTTAATTCTCTCATTTTGTTCTAATACTAAGATCAATTCTGTGTTATGATGATTTATGCACTTAATACGTTTTAATTTAGTAAAGGAAGAACATTATGATTTTTAGTTCGCTTATTAAGAAAAAGGCAGATCTGACTACATTGCCTGAAACCGCAACTCTCCAGGAAGCATTGACCGTTCTTGAAAATACTGGATATCGTTGCGTGCCGATTTTAGATAAGTCTGGGAAAATTTTCCGTGGCAATATCTACAAAATGCATATCTACCGTCATAAGTCACGAAATGGCGATATGACGCTTCCGGTAACTTCACTACTAAAGAACTCTACCAAATTCGTTTCCATTAATTCTGCTTTCTTCTCTGTATTCTTTGCGATCCGTGATCTCCCATACATTGCCGTTTTGGATGAAAATAACCAATTTTATGGCATCCTAACTCACAATCGTTTACTCCGAATGCTTGCAGCCGGATGGAACGTTAACAACGGTAGCTACGTTTTAACTGTCGTTGCCCATGACGAACGGGGGGCTTTAATGAATGCCGCAAAAGAAATCACCCGCTTCTGTCAAATTGTTAACGTTATTTCTTTAGATCCCGATCATTCATCCGTTAAGCAGGTCCTGTTCACCTTACCGACCGATGTTGATCATGACCGAATGGAACGAATTGTTCGGCGGTTAACCAAAAGAGGTTTCGAAGTTACTGAAATTGAAGATTTGCATGAAGCTTAAAAAAGGAACCAAAAATTTGGTTCCTTTTTTTAGATCTCTGTGTAATCAACGACTGCGACAGAGTCAAAACGTTCTTCGCTCGAGTTTCCTAGGCTACATAGTCAAGATCTGCGCAGTAGCTGATTGACTTCTTTCATCAACAAGTTGATAGCAAGAAGTCTAATCAGACTTGCGAGTGTTCACAGACGAAAACAAGTTTTCTGGTTCACTCCTTCGCCGTGACCGCAACTTCCGCCTAGCTATCCCGTCCTTGATTGTAAACAATCATCGTCCGGGTTTTCTAGTGCTCAGTTGCTAATTCGTCACGGCTCGCGCTCTAATCTAAATTCACCCTTGTTTCTGCTGGTTTGGTTTGGGCAAGGATTTTGCCGTGGCGAACATTGGCTAATACTTCGACATGCTTATTCAAGGCATTGTAAAAGTCAGGAGCATTTAACAAGATAAAGTTAGCTGGCTTACCAACCTCAATTCCATACTGATCGGTAATATGAAGAGTTTTAGCTCCATTATACGTAACGAACTTGAACGCATCTTGAAGCTGATGGTAGCCCATCAAATGACCAGCATAAACACCCATGGTTACAGCATCAAGCATGTTCCCATTACCAAGCGGATTCCATGGATCTTGAACATCGTCTTCACCAAAGGAAACGTTCATCCCCGCTTCGGTTAATTCCTTTACCCTGGTCATTCCGCGACGCTTCGGGTAAGTATCAAATCGGCCACCAAGGTGAATATTAACTAATGGGTTAGCAACAAAGTTAATCTCACTTATCTTTAATAGGCGGAATAACTTATAAGTATAAGCATCATTATACGACCCCATTGCAGTCGTATGACTTGCGGTTACTCGATCTTTCATTCCCCGTTCATAGGCTTCGGTTGCCAAGACTTCGAGGTTCCGTGAAGCAGGGTCATCAATCTCGTCACAGTGAACATCAACCAGCCGATCATAATGGTCCGCTAACTTCATTAAGAAATGAACTGATTGCCAGCCATACTCAGTAGTAAATTCAAAATGAGGGATTCCACCAACAACATCGAGGCCTTCCTTAACAGCTTGTTCCATTAGTTCACGCCCATGAGGGAAACTCAGAATTCCTTCTTGCGGAAAGGCTACTAACTGTAAGTCAATCTGATCCTTTAATTCTTCTCGTAACTCCAATAAGGCTCGGGCAGCAATTAAATGCGGATCCGTAACGTCAACGTGACTCCGAATATGCTGAATTCCGTGACCAACCATGTTCTTAATCGTTGCTTTAGCTCTCTGCTTAACGTCTTCAATCGAAAGATCCTGCTTCCGTTCGCTCCAAATCCGAATGCCATCGAATAACGTTCCCGTTTCGTTCCATTCAGGCTCACCAGCCGTTAGTGTTGCATCAAGGTGAACATGGGAGTCAACAAACGGTGGCAACATCAATGCACCATTGCCATCAATAACTTTTTCATCTTCACGCGGCTTGATTTCAGCGGCGATTTCAGTAAATTGACCATCAGTAACGCGAACATCTTTTAACTCTTCATCATTATCAATGTGAACACTCTTAATTAGCATGACGTGATCCTTTCCGGTCATAAATGGCCATTAAAATGTAATAAAGCAATCCGCTTAGTACCATATCAACAAATGTTGCCCCAACTGTATTAGCAAAAATTGGCATTTGGTGAACCGCAATAAAGAATACTACTCCTAAAGCAAAGACAAGGTAAGCAATCCAGTTAAAGCCGTGATGGTACCAATACTTACCGTTAATTAAACCTAATTGTTTAACGTCATAGTGACGGTGCGCACGAATATAGAAATCAGTACAGATGATCGCAATTGTTGGTCCCAGAACCATTCCAACATAATCAAGGAAAGATTCAAAAGTATCCAAGAAGCTCCCAACAAACATTGGAATAAAGGTTACAATTGTTGCTAAAAGAACCGCGATCCACAATGAGTATTTTAGCCGTAGCCGAATAAAAATATTCGATAAGGCTGATCCGGCGGCAAGCAGGTTAACCGCGTTGGCAGTCATTGACGTCAAGATAATTACTAAGAACGCTACAACCCCAAGGCCTAACTTACTTGCAATTGTCGATGGATCCGAGTTATTAGCATTATAAACGCCGCTTGAAATTGCAATACTAATTGTGGAAATTAAACCAATAAAGGCAAACCACACAACCCCAATCAATGCTCCCCAAAATGGTGTATGGATCGCATTATTCTTGATTGAAGTAAAGCGGGTAAAGTCAGCACCGGCAGTCACCCAAGCCAGGTTAAAAGCAGCTACGTAATCAATCGCTGCTCCAGTAGCCATCCGTGCCTTTGCCGGTACATGCCAGCCAATGATTTGATCCATCGAAACTGTCTTAAAAACAGCAACAGATTCCCAAAGGACAAAAATAAAGACAAGGATAATCCCAATTCGTTCAATCAATTGAACCGACCGTGAACCACTGGAAACACTGATGATGTGAAGAATACTCATAATCAAAATCCCAACAACTAACCCTTTGTCACCACCTGGTTGTCCCCAAAGCGGCCAGTGAAGCAACTGGTGGAAAATAAGACTAACTGATTGAGCAGCGATAAATGTATTAACTGCCGTCCAGCCAATAAACTGGGTAATGTTAACCAGTGATGGTAAGTAGCTTCCGCGTTCCCCAAAGGATGCCCGGCTAATCGCCATGGTTGAAACACCTGTTTTGTAACCAATATAACCGATTAGGCTCAGGAAAACATATGATAAGGCTGACGAAAGAACAAGCACCTTCATTGCCACGGCAAATCCACAAGCAGCAAGAACACCACCGACAAACCAGGTTCCGTTATTTGCGTTTGCCCCAACCCAGGTTGCAAACATGTCCCATCTTGTTGTTCGCCGACTCTTCATGGGAATACTTAAGATTGGCGTGTGTTGTTTATCTTCCACAATCGTTCCTCCTAAATAAATAACCTTGAGTCCCGTAAAGAACTCAAGGCTATCCAATCTCTGCGTGGTCGACTGTGGATCACTGCTTATTAATTCGGTAGTCTTTTGTAGTCTCACGGGGCTACATTAAAGGACCTATAAAATTATCTAAATTATATCAAATGGATCAACGATGTCAAGCAACTAATCAGTATAAACCCGGTGAACACGGTTACTGATATTTGTCATAATTTCATAGTTGATTGTTCCTGCTCGATCAGCAAGATCATTAGCTGTGATTTTCTTGTCTCCGGACCGCCCCATTAAAACAACTCGTGTTCCGACTGGGTAAGGCTTAGGCAGACGGATCATCATCTGGTCCATGCAAACCCGCCCGGCAATATCACAAAATTGACCGTCGACAAGAACCTTGTAACCCGTCATACAACGTGGATAACCGTCAGCATAACCGATTGGCAAAGTTGCCAGCCATTCATCTTCTTGCGCGGTATAGGTTGCACCATAGCTTACTGATTCACCAGCCTTGAGTTTCTTAACAAAACTAATACTGGTAACCAGCTGTTCCACTGGTTTCAAATCAAGGGTCGCGGTCAATTCACGACCGGATGGATTTTGTCCGTACATTGAAATTCCCATTCGAACAGTATTGGCCGTGATCTTTTCTCGGTGCCACATTCCGGTAGCGGAGTTTGCCATATGGACAAATGGTGGTAACTCAGTCAAACTATTGACAAATTGTTCCCACTTATTAACCTGCTTGTTAAAGTAGCTATCATCAGCACTATCTGCAGTTGCAAAATGGGTAAACATCCCTTCAAATTCAAATTCGTGGTGCTCACGGACGAACCTAGCTGCTTCATTAAAACTTTCAACAGTTGTAAAGCCAATCCGCCCCATCCCTGAATCAATCCCTAGGTGAACCTTCAACGGCTTAGTCCAATGATTGGCTACTGCTAATTGATGATAGTCTTCAAGCCAGTCTAACGAACCAACAGTCAACGATACTCCTGCTTCTGCAGCAATATGAGCATTCTCCACGGGGGTAATTCCTAAAACCAAGATTAATGATGTGATCCCACTATCGCGTAATTCTAGTGCCTCATCTAGGATTGCAACGCAAGTCCCCGTTGCCCCAGCCTTAATTGCTGTTTGCGCCACCGGAACTAGGCCATTTCCATAAGCATTCGCCTTAACAACCGCAAGGATCTTACTATTAGGAGCCAGTAACTTTTGCTGTTCATAAATATTGTGCTTAATTGCTCCTAAATCAACAATTAATTTTGTATCTCGTAATCGTCCACTAATCATTTTTATCCTCCAAAAGAATTTCTGTGATGACATTTACTGCAGTATGGCTAACCGATGCATGGACACGACCAGCAAACGGCGCTTTAGTAACAATTGGCGCTCCCAGCTGGTTATCAATAACCTCAATATCTTGAAAGCCAACTTCACTACCAATTCCGGTTCCATATGCCTTTGAAAAGGACTCCTTTAATGACCAACGACCAGCTAAGTATTCCAGTGCACGTGAACCATCTAGCCCCTCATACTGCTTTTGCTCTGCCGGTGTCAATATTTTGCTAACAAATTGGGGATGCTTTTGCCGCATTTCCTGAATTCGTTTAATCTCAGTGATGTCAATTCCAATTCCCTTAATCACTGTCATAACCTCTTATTTAATAAAATTTACCTATCATTATTATTTGAACTCTTATTTTCGCATAAATAAATAATAATTCGCAAGATTACATTATTTTACTTTGAACCTTACCGCAAATTGTCTATAATAAATAGGTGTAAAAATTTAATTACGAATATCTTAAATTTTTGCTGGAACAATTAACTAACTTACTATGGCGCGCTAAACTCGTTATGGTATATTAGCTTTTATGAGCGAAAGGAGCGATTCGTAATCTTTAGTAAAAGTATTAAGAATCATCCTGCACTAATATTCATCTTAAAAACGGTATTCTACTTTATCGTTATTCTCCTGCTAATTTACCTTTATGGTTATTATGGAGCAGGTCAAGAACCGTTCATTTACAATGAATTCTAATGTGGAGGAAATAGAATTGAATACAAATATCGTTACTGTCTTTGACCAAATTGCCAAGGATAATTCAACGCGGGTTGCTTATGACGAAATGGGAAAGCAGACAAGCTATGGTGAATTAAAAGCCAATTCAGACAGTTTAGCTGCTTGGCTTACTAAGCAAAATATGACCCGTCAAAGTCCAATCCTCGTATTCGGTGATCACCAAGTCGAGATGATTACCAGTTTCTTAGCAGCATTAAAAGCGGGCCATCCATATATTCCCGTCTCAACTGATTCCGCAATTCCGCGGATCCAATCAATTCTCGATACTGCTAAGCCAGAATTAATTATCGCTGTTGATGATTTTCCAAGTGATAATCTCAATTTCGATGCTCGGGTAATTTCTAACGAACAGCTAACTAATGTTTTAGCGGCTCACCAAGAGTTTACCCCTACTGATCCCGTTTCTGGAGATGAACTGGCCTACGTCCTCTTTACTTCTGGAACGACTGGTTCACCTAAAGGGGTGGAAGTTAGCCATGATAATTTCAAGACCTTCGTCGATTGGGTTCTTGATTCAGATTTCAATATTCCTGAACACGCTAACTTCCTTGGTCAACCGCCATACTCATTTGACTTATCTAACATGTACTGGTTGCCGGCACTATTAAACGGTGGAACCATCAAAGCTCTTCCGCACTCAGTGGTGGAAAACTTCGGTCAAATGTTTACCGCATTGCCAACTTTGGACCTCAACGTCTTTGTCGGCACACCATCATTTGCTGACATGTTAATGCTTAGCCCTGCATTTAATGAAGAAAAGATGCCAAGTCTAAGTATCTTCATGTTCTGTGGCGAAGAGCTCACCGTTAAGACAGCTAAAGCCCTTCACCAACGCTTCCCTCATGCCCGAATTTTTAACACTTACGGGCCAACCGAAACAACGGTCGCAATCTCTGGAATTGAAATCACTCCAGAAATCATCGCTAATAATGACCGGTTGCCAGTTGGTTACGCTAAACCAGGAGTCGAGCTTTCAATTTGGGATGGTGATAAGCAGTTAACCGAACCAGGCCAACAAGGGGAAATTATTATTAGCGGTAATAGTATTGCTCGTGGCTACATGAACAATCCTGAAAAGACTGCTAAGGCCTTCTTCAAGATCAACGGTGTACCAGCATACCGGACTGGAGATGCCGGTACTCTCGATGCAGATGGTCTCCTTCATCATAAAGGACGAATGGACTTCCAGATCAAGCTCCACGGTTTCCGGGTTGAACTTGATGAAGTACGGGCTAGCCTTGAAAAGAGTCCGCTCATTAAACAAGCCGTTGCCGCTCCAAAGTATAACAAGAATGGTCAAGTTGCCCACCTCATTGCTTACGTTATCCCTAAGGAAGAGGTTGAGGATCAGGAGCAACTAACTAAGGAAATTCGGGAAAGTCTCAATGGTTTGATCATGCCTTACATGATGCCAACCCAATTCATCTATCGGGATTCATTCCCAATGTCTGCAAATGGCAAGATTGCAGTTAAACAACTAATCAAAGAGGCTAACCAATGATTAATTGGCTCGCAAGTTTGCCGAATTTCACTGCCTACGGGACACCAGTTTATTTTATTTACTTACTACTTGCCCTGCTTCCCCTAGGCATTGGACTGTACTTCGGCAAACGTTTCCAGTGGTACGAAGCACTAATTAGCTTCATCTTCATTTTTCTGATGTTTGATGGCGCTAGTTGGCAACAGCTCTTTTCCCTAATTGCGTACGTTATTTACCAAACCATTTTGGTAATGTACTACCACCATTACAGAAAAACTAATAATTCTACCGGTATCTTTTACCTCTTCTCATTTCTTTCTTTGATCCCAATCATTATTGTTAAGTTATCACCAGCAATGGTTGGTCATAACTCGCTGCTTGGTTTCTTGGGAATTAGTTACCTTACCTTCCGAGCAGTTGGAACAATTATCGAAACCCGTGATGGGATGGTAAAAGAAATTACACCGTGGCATTTTATTCGCTTCATGCTCTTCATGCCAACCATTACTTCTGGACCAATCGATCGTTACCGGCGTTTCTCTAAGGATTACCAAAAAACGCCTGAACGTTCCGATTATCTCAAACTTGTTGAAAAGGGGATCTATTACCTATTCCTCGGTTTTCTTTACAAGTTTGTCATCGCCTACTTCTTTGGCCAACGCTTCTATCCACACTTTGAACAGGCGGCCATGGGCGATGGATTATTTTCGTGGAACATGCTCGGTGTAATGTACACTTATGGGTTCTACCTGTTCTTTGACTTTGCTGGATATTCACTCTTTGCGGTTGCGATTAGTTACTTTATGGGTGTTAAGACCCCAATGAACTTTAAGCAACCATTCAAATCTAAGAATATCAAGGAATTCTGGAACCGGTGGCACATCAGTTTATCATTCTGGTTCCGTGATTATATCTTTATGCGGTTTGTCTTTATGGCAACTAAAAAACGCTGGTTCAAGAACCGGAATACATTATCCGCAACAGCATACATGTTAAACATGCTGACAATGGGATTCTGGCACGGAATTACATGGTATTATATTCTATATGGATTCCTTCACGGACTGGCACTTGTTATCAATGACTGGTGGCTGCGTTACAAGCGTAAGCACTTGAAGAACCTGCCACATAACAAGTTCACAGAATGTGTTGCCATCTTTGTAACGTTTAACTTTGTAATGTTAACGTTCTTACTCTTTAGTGGTTACCTCAATACTTACTTCTTCGGGTAATCGAGATTTATTTAGGAGGATTTTATAATGAAAGACGATATTATTAACATTTTAGCTGACGTAACTGGTCGGGATGCAAGTGACTTCAGTGATACTAGCGAAGACTTATTTGCAGATGGTTTATTAGACTCAATGGCTACTGTTAGCGTGCTCCTAGCACTTCAAGATCAATTCGATATTCAAGTACCTGTTTCCGAATTTGACCGGAGCCAATGGAGTTCAGTTGATAAGATGGTTGACCGTGTAAAGGAGCTCCAAAATGACTAACCGCAAGCGACTGTGGTATATCTTTGGCCCAGTTATTCTTGCCTTTGTTCTGATTTTAATTCTTTTTACAATGCCTTTAGGTAGCCACTATTCAGCTAAAACTGAACAACGGGCTGCTTCCTCGCTTAGTCCCGTAGTTTTCAAAAACCAAAAGTTGAAACAACAAGCACTTTCTGATAAGAATACCCGTTATGTTCCGTTTTTTGGTTCAAGTGAATTACGGCGGTTTGATAATTTCCACCCATCAATTATGGCGGCACGTTATCATAACTATACCCCGTTCCTTCTAGGACAGCGTGGAGCACAATCACTCCCCCAGTTCTTTAACATCACTACGATGGAGGGCCAGTTGCGAGATAAAAAGGCCGTTTATATTGTTTCGCCACAATGGTTTGTTAAAAAGGGAATTTTACCCCCAGCTTTTAAGTACTACAACGGTGAATTAGCTGACTTAACCTGGTTAAAGAAAGCTAATCCAAAGTCACCATATGATCAGTACGTTGCCAAGCGGTTAATCCAAATGATTGGTAATGATGGTTCAGTTGCTGAAGACGCTGCTAAGATTGCTCAAGGAAAGCCTTTAAGCAGTTGGGATAAAGCCATTTTAAGTTTCCGGCTGACGCTGTTACAACACCAGGATGCATTATTTTCAGGAATCCAGTTAGATAATAATTATAGTCACTTCATTAAGCCACAGATTCACAAACTACCGGCTAAGTATAATGAAGACCGACTACACAAGATGGCAGTTAATGAGGCTGCTAAGGAAAACGACAATAATGACTTCCACGTTAAGAATTCCTTCTATACTAAGAAGGTTAAGCCTAACTTGAAGAAACTTAAAGGTTCACAACGTCACTTTAACTATAACCAATCACCAGAATATGGCGATTTACAAGTTGTACTTAATCAATTTAAGAATAACAACACAAACGTTATGTTCGTTATTCCTCCCGTTAATGGTCAATGGGAAGCATATACTGGAATGGATATGCAAATGTACTATCGCACCGTTAACAAGATTAAGTTCCAACTTCGGCAACAAGGGTTTAACAACATCCTTGACCTTTCTCATGATGGTAACAAGCCTTACTTCATGGAAGATACAATTCACATTGGTTATGCTGGTTGGGTTAAGTTCGATAGTGCGACAAGCAAATTTATCGAACAAAGTCAGCCTCAACCACACTATCACTTGAGCGATGAGTTCTTGACCAAGACTTGGGCAAACCTTATCCCTACTCAACAAAACCTGAACCAATTTAAGGAACAAAAATTGAATAAGTAATATTCAGTAAATCCCAGAGTGAGCTAATCTCATCCTGGGATTTTATTTGATCAAAAAAGCGGCTCAAGAGGATTTCCCTCTCGAGTCGCTTTTGAATTTAAGTAGCTAACTAAGCTAACTTACTAGTCTTCCTTCTTCTTACCTAACTTGGTAAAGCCGAAGAGACAGGCAAGACTAGCAGCTGCTAAGCCAACTACACCAAGACTAGTATTAGTTTGGTTACCAGTCTGTGGCAATTGAGCTGCTTGCTTATTAACATTAATCCGAACATTATTCTTAACATTTAGACCAGTAGCAGAAACCTTTGCACCATTTGATTGACTTGTTGTAGCACCAGTTACTGAACCGGCTTGACTACCATTATTATTCGTAGCTTCACCTGAACCATTATCAATGGTACTACCGTTGTTGCCTGATTGTCCATTTTGGTTATCTGAACTAGTAGCAACCTTAATACTATTAATTGCTGCAATTCCGGCATTCATTGCATTGTTTACTTCAGCAGCATTATCAACACTATCAATGCTCTTCTTAGCGGTGTCAGCAATTACCTTGACCTCATTCTTCAAATCGGCCTTTTCCTGATCGCTTAAGTTGCTTGCATCAATTTCAGCATCCTTATTCTTAGCAGCCTGATCAATCGCGTTCTTAGCAGCATCCTTAGCATCAGTAATGCTTGGGATATTAATGTTGTTAATCGTCTGAATACCACTGGTTTGGGCTTGTTCAACCTGACTTACTGTTGTGGCATTGTTGATTGCTTGCTTAGCCTCATTAGCAGCCCGATCAACTTGCTGATTCAAATCAGTTGCTTGCTCAGCGGTAATAGTACCAGCATCTTGGGCAGCCTTGATGGCATTCTTCTTGGCTGCGGCAGTATTGGCAGCATTCTTAGCATCTGTCAGGTTAGTTGTTGGCACTGATGGAATCTTAATATTATTAATGTTATCAATACCATTGTTCTGTGCCGTAGTTACTTCATCAGTAGTCGTAGCCTTAGCAATATTGCTCTTAGCTGTTTGTACTTGTTGATCAACTTGCTGATCTAAGGCTTGCTTTTCAGCATCAGTTAATGGTGATTTAGCAATTTCAGCCTTCTTACCAGCGGCAGCGTTATCAATTGCTGCATTAGCAACATCCTTGTCAATTGCTAATTGACCGTTATCAGTAGCCTTCTTAACATCACTATCAGTATTAGCATTATTGATCGCTTCTTGAGCAGTCTTAGCATCCTGATCAATTGCGTCCTTAGCTGCTTGCTTTTGGTCATTAGTCAAGTTAGTATCTTGATCAATTGCCTTCTTAGCATTATCAACAGCATCCTTAAGGTCAGTTGTTGCTTTGGCCTTGGCATCTGAAGTTTCTGGGATAGCAATCTTGTTGATGTTATCAATACCATCATTCTGTGTCTTAGTTACCCCAGCATCAGTTGAAGCATCATCAATCGCCTTATTAGCAACTGTTTGGGCGGCACTAACTTGCTTCTTCAAGGCAGTCTTTTCGTCTGATGTCAAATTGGAATTGTCAATTGCCTGATTCTTGGCATCGGCAGCCTTAGCAACCGCATTCTTAGCTTCCTGTTGCTTCTCAGCCAAACTTGGAACCTTGATGTTGTTAATATCATTCAAGCCCTTAGTTTCAGCATCCTTAACAGCATCATTAGTTGTTGCATCCTTGATTGCTTTAGTAGCATCATCCGCAGCTTGATTTACCTGATCAGTCAAATCTTGTTTCTCTTGATCAGACAAGTTCTGAGCATTATTGATCTCATCAATCTTAGCGTTCTTAGCAGTTTCGATTGCATTAGTTGCATCCTTTTGGGCACCATCTAAGGTTGGGATAAACAAGTTAGTGATTTGGTCAATTGCATTATCACAGATTGTAGCAACTGAATCATTAGTAGTGACTGAAGAATCATTAATCTGCGCAATCGCATCATCAGCAATTTTATTAACCTGATCAGTTAAACTCTTTTGTTGATCTGCATTTAAGTTCTTAGCATCACTAATTTGCTTGTTTTTAGATTCTTGAACCTGCTTGATGGCATTGATTGCTTTTTGCTTAGTTTCATCAAGACTAGGAACAGTTATATTAGCAATTGCTTCAATTCCCTTGTTTTGGGCATCAGTTACAGCATCGTTAGTAGTTGCCTTAGCAATGTTGTCCTTGGCAGTAGTTGCTGCGTCGGTTGCCTTGCTAATCAAGTCTTGCTTCTCATTTTGAGATAAGTTAGAAGCATTGTTAATTTCATTAGTCTTGTTAGTTAATGCATTATCGATAGCGTTATTGGCTGCCTTCTTGGCATCATCCAAGTTAGTGAAAGTAATGCCTTTAATACTGTCAACACCATTATTTTCAGCGTCCTTAACTGCATCGTTGGTTGTTGCTTTATTGATATTATCCTTAGCTGTCTTAGCTGCAGTATTAGCCTTATCAATCAAATCTTGCTTTTCTTGTTCGCTCAAGTTAGAAGCGTTATTGATTTCAGCTGTCTTAGACTTCAATGCATCATCAATTGCTTGGTTAGCATTAGTCTTAGCACTATCAAGACTTGGAATCTTCACATCTTCAATGTTCTTAACACCAGTATCTGCAGCTTGTTTAGCTTCATCATTGGCCTTAGCATTGTTGATGTTGTTAATAGCATCGGTTGCAGCCTTAGTAGCGTCATTAATTAATTGCTGCTTTTCATCATCTGACAAGTTGGAAGCATTATTAATCTCTGTCTTCTTCTCATCTAAGGTCTTATTAATTAAATCAGTGCTTTCCTTCTTGATGTCAGACAAACCAGGAATAGTTACATCAGCAATTGCTTTTTCACCATTAGTTTGAGCAGTAATTACAGCTGAATCGCTGGTTGCATTCTTAATGTTGTCCTTAGCAGTGTTAGCAGCATCGGTAGCCTGCTTAATCAGATCCTGCTTCTCTTGATCGGTAATGTTAGTAGCATTATTGATTTCATTAGTCTTGTTTTGAAGAGCCTTATCAATCGCTGCAGTAGCATTGTCCTTAACAGAAGAAGAGGTTGGAACATTAATGTCGTTAATAGCCTTAACGCCATTTTCTTGAGCGGTTGTTACCTCTGCTGGAGTAGTTGCACTAGCAATATTTTGCTTAGCATTCTCACCAGTTTCCTTGATCAAATCAGTCAAGGTCTTTTGCTCATCAGTAGTTAATGGCGCCTTAACGTCCTTAATCTTACCAGCCACTGCATTATCGATTGCAGCATCGGCGACTGTCTTATCAATTGCAAGCTTACCGTTATCAGCGGCATTATTGACATCAGCATCGTTCTTAGCGTTGTCGATGGCATCCTTAGCATCTTGAACTTGCTTATCAAGGTTTTCTTTGGCCTTGTCTTTTTCTGGTGAAGTTGTTGGAATCTTAACACCGTTAATTGCCTTAACACCATTATCCTTAGCAGTAGTTACTTCAGTTGGAATAGTTGCGCTATTGATGTTGTCTTTTGCAGTCTTTACTTCCTTAGCTACTTGATCATGCAACTTGTTTTGCTCATCAGTAGTTAATGGAGAGTTAGCAATTTCTTTGTTCTTGCCAGCTGCTGCGTTGTCAATGGCAGCATTTGCCGCTGTCTTATCGATAGCAAGCTTACCACCATTGATTGCATTGTTGACATCAGTATCAGTCTTAGCGTCATCGATCGCCTTTTGAGCATTCTTAGCATCGCTATCGATTTGATTCTTAGCTGCTTGCTTTTGATCATCGGTTAAGTTGCTGTCTTGATCAATTTCCTTCTTAGCATCATCAGCCGCTTTATTGATGTTGCCTTTTGCTTCGTCTTTTTGAGTTGAAGTTGACGGAACTTTAATACCGTTGATTTCATCAACACCATTCTTTTGAGCAGTAGTTACTTTTTGTTCAGTATCAGCGGCAGAAATTTCACCCTTAGCATTCTTTACTGCTTGAGCTACTTGATCTTTAATGCCGTTCTTTTCTTCATCAGTTAATGAAGATCCATCGATAGCCTTATTCTTGCCAGCAGCAGCGTTGTCAATTGCAGCATTTGCGACAGTCTTATCGATGGTAACTTTACCTGCAGTTGCAGCAGAAGTTACAGCATTGTTAGTGGTTGCCTTATTGATAGCTTCTTTTGCAGCGCTAGCATCTTTGTAGTCATTGCTTGCTTTTACGGTATTGGCATTATCGACTGCTGCTTTAAGCTTGCTGGTGTCAGTTGCCTTACCATCTAATGCGTTCTTTGCTTCATTAATCTTATTCAATGCAGTTGTTAAGCTTTCAACTGTTGGATTTTGAACCTTTAATGCATCAGTACCAGCACTAATTGCTGTGTTATATGCTTGTTGCTTATCAGAATTGGCATTGTAGTATGCTGGGGTCTTTTCTGTAGTTGACTTGGCATCTACTGCTTGTTGCAATGCATCTTTGGCATTTTGTAATGCTGAGCTATTGTCTAATGCTGTCTTTGCATTAGTTAATGCGGTGTTTGCTTCTTTTACTGCTTGTTGTGTTGCATTTGGATCTGCCAATACTTGTTTAGCCTTATCAAGTGCATCAGTGTAAGCTTTCTTAGCTTGAGCATCGGCATTGCTTTTATCCAGATCTACTGCATTATCTACACCATTTTGTAAAGTAGTTTTATCTGTTGGATCTCCGTCTAACGCGTCTTTTGCAACATTAATATTATCTAAAGCTGTCTTTATTTGAGCTGCTGTAGCACTTGGATTATCTAATACTTTTTGACCTTCTGATACAGCATTCTTATAGTCATTTTGTGCTTTTTCAGTGCCGTTATAGTACTTAGAATAAGTCTTTTCAACTACTGGTGCTTCTTTTACTGCTTCTTCAAGAGCAACCCTGTTAGCAGCATCTGTCTTGGCATCTCCGTTCAATTTGCTATTGGCAGTATTAAGATCTTTTAATGCTTGATTTACTTGAGCTTGAGTTGCGTTTTCGTTGTCTAAAACGCCCTGAGCAGCTGTTACTGCATTGTCGTATGCTGTCTTTTCATTTTGATCAGCATTAGCGTAGTTATTGCTGTCCTTGATACCTTTAGATTTATTAACTGCATCTTGAAGGGCATCTTTATTTGTTGGTTGGCCATCTAATGCTTTCTTAGCATTAGTAATTGCATCTAATGCATTCTTGACTTCTGCTGGAGTGGCATCCTTATTATCTAAAACTGCTTGTCCATCAGTAATTGCCTTATTGTATGCATCTTGAACTTTGCTATCTCCATTGTAGTATGCTGGAGTATTTCTTACGTTCGGTGCGTCCTTCACTGCATCTTCAAGAGCTTGCCTGTTAGCGGCATCTGTCTTGGCATCTCCGTTCAATTTGCCATTGGCAGTATTTAGATCTTGCAATGCTTGAGTTACTTGAGCCTGAGTTGCATTCTTGTTGTCCAAAACGCTTTGAGCAGCTGTTACTGCATCATCATATGCTGTCTTTGCTGCTTGATCAGCATTAGTGTAGTTGTTACTGTCCTTGACGTCTTTAGAATTATTAACTGCAGCTTGAAGATCTTGCTTATTGGTTGGTTGACCATCTAATGCAGCCTTTGCATCGTTAAGCTTTCAACTGTTGGATTTTGAGCCTTTAAGGCATCACTACCGGCACTAATTGCATCTGTATATGCCTTCTGCTTAGCAGGAGTTGCATTGTAATAAGTTGCAGAGGTATTTTCAAAGCCTGGAGCTGCGTCAACAGCAGCTTGAAGATCTTGTTTTACCTTGTTGAGATCACCGTTTAAAGCAGTCTTGGCAGTGGTGATGGCATTAGCTGCAGCTTCAAGTTGTTCTGAAGTAGCGCTAGAATTTTGAAGAAGAGTACTACCATCACTAATTGCACTAGTATAAGTAGTCTTAAGATTGTCAGTAGCATTGGTAAAGTTAGAGCCTGCTTCAACAGTAGGAGCTTCATCAACTAACTTTTGCAATTGATCACGGTAAGAGCTAGTCATCCAGTCAGAAACAGTCTTAGTGTCTGTATCACTAGTTACAAAGTCCTTAGCTCCATATACTGAAACTTGATCAGTATCTTTTAATTTGCCAAGGTTAACAGTGAATTTGCCATCTGTTCCTGTTTCAGCAGTGTAAGGAACTTGAGAAGAAGTTGGATCTCCAGTTTCTCCAGCTGTCCAAAGAGTTTGTGAATCTGTTGGAGCAACTTGGTGAACTGTGCCATTTACTGATACATAAACATATGCGCCCTTATTATCAGCGGTATTTGCATTACCACTCATGGTGTAAGTTCCGTCAGCATTCTTAACAAAACTTACATTAGATAAGTTAACTTCTTCACCAGCAGCAACTAAGTTAATCTTATTCTTGGCATTATTACCAGCAGTTCTAGTTGCTGTAGTTGCAGCTTCATCATAACTAGTAACTTTAGTAACAGTTGGGGTACCATCACTAGCATAAGTAATGTCGATTTCACCAATTGGCTGACCATCAGCTGAGGTCTTTACACCCTTAAATTGAACTTTACCGTTCTTAATTGCAGTGGCGCCATCTGGCATTGAAATGTTAAATAATTCTGGTTGAGTTGAAGTAAAGGTACTACCACTACCAAGTGATACACCAGTAGCTTGGGTGCCATCACCAGTTACATCAAAGGTACCATGGTGATTAATGGCGATCGTTGAATTTCCATTTGAAGTAACAACTGAACCCTTGTAATCACCCATGTTAGTAGCATTAGCCTTGAATGAACCACCATTAACATTGATGATGGCATTACCGTTGATGTAAACCGGATCATCCCAGCCTTGAGAGCGGTAATATGGTGTACCATCAGAATTAATGTTCAAATTACCATTAACATTAATCGTTGCACCAGAATTCAAGTAAAGAGCACCAGAAAGATACTTATCTTCGGTATTCTTTGTCAAGTTAATGTCTAGGTTACCACCCTGATCAATGTTCAAAGTAGTATCACCATTTGAAGCAATCCCACGGGCAATACTATCCATACTCATCCCATTAAGTTGTTCTGGTCCATTTTGAGTATGTGGATTTAAGGAAACTTGGGCACCATTCTTAACGTTGATCGTTGTTGTTCCCTTATCAACTTCAAGAACGTTTGAATTAGTAGTGGTTAAGGTAACATTACTTCCAGAATTAAAGTTAATCGTATTTGTTCCAGCAGCAAATTGAATTACCTGTTGAGTATTACCACCCTGGCTGACTTGAGACTTATTATTTAGTGGACTGGTATATGAACCCACTGAATGAGCAGTAACATTACCATCAAAGTTAACTGTCGTGTTATATCCAGAATCAGTATAAATTAATTGTGACCCGGTGTAGTTAACATTATCAAAAGTATATGATCCAGCACTTCTAACAATACCGAAATAACTTCTACCATATAAATCTAAGTCTTTGAAAGTAACTCCATAATCGTTACTGTACATGTTAAAGCCATAACCGTTAAAGTCTACAGTATAGTGCTTACCATCAGCAGATTGAATTATGATGTTACGTTTATTAGAAATATTGGTATTGGTGTACTGGTTGCTAGTCTTTTCACCTAAATCAATATTCTTCCCAATATTAATTGTCGTTGCGGTTCCCTTTTGAATTGCATCAATCAATTCTTGGGCAGTATTAACGGTTATTGTATCTTCATCGTTAGTAGCTGCCTTCGTTTGCACTAAGGAAGCCTTCGCTGCTTGGGCCTTAAGAACGCTTCCCTTAGTAAGACTTAAGTTAGTAGTCTTGTTGTCGTTCGCCTTAGCGTCATTGTTTTCTTCATTCTTTACAGCTGTTTGATCAGTCGTGGTTGATTGATCCTTAGCAGTGGTTGAAGCATTATCATCCGCTGCTGCCTTCTTTGTTGAAGTAGCTTGATCGTTATTTGTCTTAGCTGCTTGATCTTCAGAAGCTTGGTCGGTCTTTGATTCAGTAGCTGTCTGCTTGTCGGCATTCGGTTGAGTCTTGGTACTATCAGAAGCATCTGTCTTCGCATCAACACTTGCCTGATCTTCAGTCTTTGTTTGTGCTTGAGCAGTTGTTTGATCATCAGATTGTGCAGGTGTCATCGTCTTAGCTGATGGTTCGGTTGTAGCTTGGTCAGTCTTAGCGGTCAAAGTAACCTGCTTCTGATCAACTAAGGATGACCCCCCCTCATTGGTTTTCTGGGTGTCAGCTGCCTGATCGCCGGCATTAGTAGTATCAGCGTGAGCGACTAGTTGTCCACCGCCATATACACTGAATGTTACCCCTAAAAGAACAGAAGCAACACCAACATTAAGCTTCCGTAAACCAAAGCGCTGTTTTTCGTTCTTCCGATTCTTGCTTGCAATTAATTTCCGGTTATTCTTTGATACCATTGAATATCCTCCCTAATTGTTAACTACAACAAAATCGATTACTTACTCCAAAATTAGTTACTTATGATTAACTAATCATACTATCAGTCAATAAACTAATAGTTAATTTATACTTTCTTCGTAAAGCAATCGATTATCCTATATTTCATTTCCTTTTGATAAACATTTTCCTGATTAGTAAATCGAAAAATTTTTTCAAAATTACTACACAATTAGTTTAACTTATTGGTAACTTATAAGCAATTAACTTTACTTACTATCAATTAGTCCTAAATAAAAAAAGCAATTCAGAGGTATCAGTTTAACTAAATCTCTGAATTGCCTTAAATTTTAAATCTCAGCTAGTCTAATCTTCCCGATGACGGATATTAAAAGCATGTCGACTAGAATGATTACTACCATGATTATCGTGACGACGGGAACGACTCCGACCACCGTTGTTATGGCGACGATGACCACCATAGTTGTTATGGCGATGCTCACGTGGACCACGGTAACCATGTCCTGAGCGCCCATTACGGTGATTCCGCCGTGGTAATGGCCGTTCTGGTGTGATTTTGACTGGCACATCACTAGCTGGTTCCTTAGTCATTTCATTCAGCAATGCAGCAACCAAATCGGTGGCATCGTGAGTTGCCAATAACTTTTCTGCAGACTCTTGGTAACGTTCCGTAGAATCTTGAGAAATCAACTCATCAATATCATTAAAGGCACTGGCAACCTGTCCCTTAAATGCTTCCTCGGCCGTTGGTGGCTTTAATGGGAGCATCCGAACCCGGGTTAATTTTTCGATTTCTCGCAGGTAATCCATTTCATTTGGTGTAACAAATGTTAACGAAACACCATGATGTCCGGCACGACCAGTCCGACCAATTCGGTGAACATAGCTGTCTGGATCTGACGGAATATCGTAGTTGTATACGTGGGTCACCCCTGAAATATCCAATCCCCGCGCTGCCACATCGGTTGCAACAAGGATATCCAGTTCACCGCGTTTGAATTGCTTCATGATCTTAGTCCGGCGATCCTGACTTAGATCACCATGGATCCCGGCTGCATTATAGCCACGAGCAGTTAGCCCCCGTGATAATTCATCAACCCGGCGCTTAGTCCGACCAAAAACAATGGTAAGATCTGGATCCTGAACATCAATCAGCCGAGTCATAATATCAAACTTTTCGTAGTCCCGAGCTTTAACGTAATATTGATCAACTAAATCAGTTGTTAATTCCTTTGCTTTAATCCGCACCATTGTCGGGTCAGTCATAAACTTAACCCCGATCTTCTTAATTTCTGGTGGCATTGTGGCGGAGAATAAGAGTGTTTGCCGATCAGCAGGTGTTTGGTTGATAATCGCTTCAATATCATCCAAAAATCCCATATTCAGCATTTCATCCGCTTCATCGAGCACTAATGTTTTAATGTGGTCTAGCTTTACCGTATGGCGGTTCAGGTGATCACGGAGTCGTCCCGGCGTCCCCACAAGGATTTGCGGGTGTTGCTTTAAGTTCCGGATCTGACGACGGATATCAGCCCCACCGTATACAACTTGCACCCGAACATGCTTATCTTTCCCTAAACGGAATAGTTCCTCTTGAGTTTGGATCGCTAATTCCCGAGTTGGCGAGATGATAATTGCTTGGACATTAGGGTTATCCGTATCAACGTGTTCAATAATTGGCAACCCAAACGCAGCCGTTTTCCCTGTACCTGTCTGTGCTTGACCAATTACGTCTTGTCCCTTTAATACCATTGGAATGGTTTGTTCTTGAATCGGTGTTGCTTCTTCATAACCACTCCGTTTGATTGCCTTTAATAAACTATCTGACAATCCTAATTCACTAAACTTCAAATATGTTCCTCCTAAAAATTACCAGCCGACTAAACAAGCTCTGTCTGTCGGCTGGTCTTGCTATCTATTTTGTTGTTAATTCAGCTAAAACTTTCTCTAAGTGAATCCCGTGGCTAGCCTTTAATAATACGAGATCATCGGCATTAATCGTTGCCTGTAACTCTGCCACTAGCTTGTCCAATTCAGTCGTGGAATAATGGTGAATTGCTGAAGCAGGGTAGTCCTGCTCTTCTAAGGCATTTCGAAGATTTTCCATCTCTGAACCAACAAGGTAAACTTCTTCGATCTTTTTAGGATCAATATTAGCGGCTAAACTAGCATGAAGCCGTGCTGAGGCATCCCCTAATTCAAGCATATCACCCAAAACAGCGATCCGCTTACCAGCTGTTGGCAATTCTTCAATCGTCTTCAAGACTTGCTTAGCAGCTGTCGGATTAGAATTATAAACGTCACTCAGAATTTTCTCCCCTTGAGCACCGTCAACCCACTCTGCACGATTTTCAGTTAGTTCAACATTCTTCAATGCTTTCTTAATGTGTGCTGGCGTAATGTGAAGCTGTTTGCCAACCGCAATTGCGGCTAATGCATTATTAACATTGTATTCACCAACCATTGGGATTGTGAATTCCTCATCCGGCCATTCGTTAACCTTAAAGTCGATTGAAGTCTCGTGCTGTTTAACACTCGTTGCGTAGAAATCATCAGTTAATTGGCGACCAAATGTAACCTTGCGTTGTTCAACATTAGCTGCGCGTTCTTGAAGCAATGGTTCATCACCATTAAAAATGAAAGTTCCATCTTCTTTTAAGCCATGAACAATCTCCATCTTTGCATCAGCAATCTTGTCCCGTGTCCCAAAGAATTCGATATGGGCCTCGCCAATCATTGTTATTACTGCAAAGTCAGGGGACACTAACTTACTCAAGAAATCAAGCTGACCAGGACGATCCATCCCCATTTCAACTACAACAACCTCGGTACTGGACTCCATGTTCAAAAGGGTTACCGGTACCCCGATCTCATTATTGAAGTTCGCGTGGGTCTTTGTAACGTTCAACTGGGTACTGAGGATTGAAGCGATCATATCCTTAGTAGTTGTCTTACCGTTACTCCCCGTAACCGCAACAACGATTGGGTTAATTTTATGTAAGTAGTACTTACTTAACTGTTGTAATGATTCAAGCGGATCATCAACGACAAGAATTGGTTGGTCCTCTGTCGTTGTTACATCGTGATCACTTGCCCATAGAGTTGCAACTGCGCCGTTTGCAAAAGCGCTCTCAACATATTGGTGGCCATCTTGGGCTCCTTGAAGTGGAATAAATAATGCTCCTGAATCAAGTTGTCGACTATCAAAGGCGACACTCGTAATTTCAACATCTTTCCATTGTTCAATATTGTTTTCTGCGCCGATTGCCTTCGCAATTTCGGCCAATTTCATTTTCATGGAAAAGCTCCTCTATCTCCTATATCTAAGTCTAGCTTATTAAGTATATCACACTATTAGAGTACGAGTCAGCTACTTAGAGCTTGATTTACCGCAAAAAACAGGGACGTGAAAATAAAAATAGATCTCCAGGGTTTTACCAGACTCTGGAACTCACTTGTGGACTATGTTGTTCGTATTTTATCTAAGTAATAGGACTTATGTCACAGGTCCTTAGTTTCTTACATCTCCTCTAATCGTGCAATCCGTTCATCTAAGGGCGGATGAGTGTCAAAGAGGTGCGCAAATCGTTTATGACGGCGGTTAAGTTCTGGATCACTAATATAGAGTGATGAACTACTTGGTGCAACGTTCTTCATCGGTTGCGCATTTTGCAGTTTTTGTAACGCGCTAATCAAGCCATGAGGATTCCGTGTTAACTCCACGGCCCCAGCATCAGCTAAATACTCTCGATTACGCGATAATGCCATTTGAGCAATCGAAGCAGCTAACGGAGCCAAGATAATTAACAAAATCGAACCAATGATGGCAAAAATACCAATCGCACTATCATCATCGTCATCCGACCTCCGCCCACCGCCAAACCACCAGAAATTACCGGCAAAATTAACTAAAGCCGTAATCGCTGCTGACAGGGCGAGCGCAATTGTTTGAAGTCGAATATCATAGTTGCGCACGTGACTCATTTCGTGTCCCATCACGCCCTCTAATTCTTCCCGGTTCATTATTTGGAGAAGGCCTGTCGTCGCGGCAACTGCAGAATGTTGGGGATCATTTCCCGTAGCAAACGCATTAGGGCTTGGGTCATTAATGATAAATACCCGTGGCATCGGAACCTGAGCAACCATTGCCATATCTTCAACGACATGCCAAAGTTCAGGCGCTTCCTGTGCCGAATGAACTTCCTGAGCATTATTCATGTTCATTACTACATCAGTTGATTGGCTAACCATGACCGACATATAAATTACTGCCAGAACTCCGGCAATTATAATTCCCCCTACTGCTATTCCCGCAAATAGGTAACCAATTGCCGCACCAATTAGTGCTACAAGAATTAAAAACCCGGCCAAAACAAAAATTGTTTTTCGCTTATTTTTAGCTATTTGTTGGTATAACATTAGGCATCACCTAATTATCAAATGAAACCTTTGGTACTTCTTTTGTTTCCTTTGGCACTTGAAGGTAATCCATCTGCTTAAAATGATGAATTTTGGCAACAATGTTACTTGGAAATGATTGAATCTTAGCATCCAAGTTAGCAACAGTTGAATTGTACAGTTGACGAGAATAAGCAATCTTATTTTCAGTGTTGCTTAACTCTTCCATTAATGATTGATACTGGGTACTAGCCTTCAAGTCAGGGTAATTTTCAGCAACCGCAAATAAGGAGCGTAATGTTCCTGTCAATTCATTAGAAACCGCCATTTTTTGTGCGTGATCATCATCTGGAACATTTTCTAATTGGCTCCGTAACTGGGTAACCTTTTCTAAGGTGCTTGCTTCGTATTTACTGTACCCCTTAACCGTTGAAACCAAGTTAGGAATTAAGTCATTCCGTCGTTGGAGCTGAACATCAATTTGACTCCAGGACTCCTGAGCATGAGTCCGCAATTGTACTAGACCGTTGTACAGGCCAGCATAAAGAGCAACTAGTAACACAATAATTACAATGACAACAATTGTCGCTACCATTTCTCTTCCTCCTCTATTATTTTTTAGTAACAATTATAATATCAAATTGATCATTTAAGAGCGATACTTAAATCATCAATTTAGCAAAAAATTAGCAAATCCGGTATGATGAAAGAAAGATAACTATGAGGTGGTTAAAATGAAAATTATTTTTGTCTGTCTCGGCAATATCTGCCGTTCTCCAATGGCAGAGGCAATGTTCCGCCAAATGGTTGCTCAAGAACATTTAAGCGACCAAATTGAAATTGATTCCGCGGCCACTAGCAATGAAGAAGAAGGCAATTCTCCTCATCCTGGTGCACAAAAGACAATGCGTCACCATCACTTAGATCCCAGCGGTCTGGTTTCCCGCCCCATCACAAAAGCTGACTTTGACTCCGCTGACTATATTATCTGCATGGACGATATGAATAAACGCAACCTCTTGCGAATGGCCCCAGCGATCGATCGTTATAAGATCTACCAGGTATACGACATTGTTCCGGGAAAAGAAGGCACAGTAATTCCCGATCCTTGGTATACCCACCGCTTTGAGGACACTTACCACAGCCTTGCTGAAGTCCTCCCGTTCTGGTTGAAGAAACTAAGTCATGAAATTAAAGCCCAGTAAATTTCCACCAAGTATTGCTAGATTCTTGTGGTATAGTATAGTTACGATTTATGGAAAGCGAGGCAATTATTATGACAAAGTACGTTGTTGAATTAAACGAAGAAGATTACCAAATGATCAAGGACTGTCATTCAAAGAACCCTTCATTAATGAAGGCAATGGATGAAGCAAAAAAGGTTGAAAAATAGAGTGCCTTCGTCCCAAAGAGTTTCCAGAAAGCTAGCAATTTCTCCTGACGAGCAGTTCTTGACTAAGTTGCAGTAGAACGTTAGCTCGAGGAAGGTTAGTGCGAGCACGTTTCGACTAAATTACAGTAGAACCGTCATTAGCTCAAGGTTCTCGAAAAATTAAAAGGATGCATGGTAGAAGTCATTAACGATTTCTGTCATGCATCCTTTTTATTTATGAATTTCTTCCTGTCGTATACTTACTGCTAAAATTATGCTGTACTTGCTGAGGGGCTTCATTAAATGGCATCTTCTTAACAAAGCTACCGCGAACCATTAATCGGCGAGCACCGGTTTCATCACAAGTAATCAGAGTAATAATCTTATTCTTGGTATTATTAACTACCTCAACCTGTGAAGGCGAGATAATCTTCCGTTCATAAATTTTGTATTCATAAATGTTCTTCAAGTCAGTAATGTACACTTTTTGACCAACCTTAGATTTAGAATACAGGGGAGAGAACAGAACCTTACTACCATTAGCCATATTATGACCGGCCAACGCATAGTTACCTTCCCCCATTTTCATGTTTGGCCGTAACGTTCCGGCTGCTAAAGCTAACGTTGTGTTATCAACACCATTAGCAATCGGAATCGTCATGTCAATTGCTGGCACAGTAATCTCACCAATAATGTTAATTGGTTGTTTCTTTGCTCGTGCTCTTGCAACGGTCTGTAAGCTTAGATCCTGTGCATTGCTATAATCGTAGTTAGCACTGCTTTGCTTACTTTGATTCTCTTTAATTGCTTGACGAGTGATCTGCGGTCGATAACTTTCAGTTAAGTAATACTTAATTTGCTGGTTAAAAATGAGAACTACCGCAATTAATAGCAAGATAACTACTGCGGTCCAGCGCAGCCATCCCCGTGATTTTTTTTGTTGTTTCATCCTACTTATCCCTCTTGTTCAATTAGATAGACATAGTATAACCTGTTTTCCATCTTTTGAACAGAAACTTTAATTATCACTGTTCTTCCTACTTCCGTCGTTCCTATTTACCGGATTATTTGGATTTCGGCCATCAAGGAGGTACTCCTCAATCATCTTAACGATTTGCTTATTTTGGGGCAAATCAGAGTGTTGCGCCTCATCACCGGTTACTGTCATCGCCGTATAATGAGCAACCTGTTTTTGAAAAATATACTTCCCTGCTTGAACACTTTCCTCTGGAACCAAACCATCAGAATCATAATTTTCCGTCCCGGCAATAGAAAAGACATTTAACGTTTTCGGTAACTTATCACGATACTTTATTAATTCCGTGAACATTTGAGTAGGCGTTTGAATCGACTTTTCAGCAAAGTTATATGGTGTTCCGAGAGTCATTAAACTTTTAATTTTAATATTATCCTGATAGTTAGCGTAATAGTGTTCTAACCAATACGTCCAGATTAATCCACCATTTGAATGACCAAACGCCTTAAAGTTATTAAAGTAATACTGATCGGTCAATTCATCAAATGCATCGTTTAGCATTGCTGCTTGTTTCTTGATGTTTGAAAGACCGTCCTTATTATTTTCAAAACTAATAATAATAAATGGTTCGTTATCATTTCGGGCAATCGTTCCGTTGTAACTAATCTTGCCATTGTTATATACTTCCAGTTTCAAAACACTATGTTTTTTATCAGTATTCTTATTCAAAAGCTCAATCAACTGATTAAACCGTTCCTTCGTTGCAGAACTGCCTGGAACCATAATTACCGGGGACATTCGTGACTTTTCTTGAAGAGCTAAATAGCGGTTAGTATGCTTCATCCAGAAATAAGTTGGTAGGGCAATCAGGACTAAAACAATAATGATTGATATTAAAATGCGACGACTCTTTTTCCGGAGACTTCCTTCATTTTTAACCATAGTAGTCCACCTCCGAAGAGTCTAAGTATAATTCTTTATCAAAGTGATCAATAATTTTAACAAATGGAATGAAACACCATACATCCAAGACAAATAGCGCTAATGTAAAAATCAGTACCCACCAATTACCATTACTAGCAACAAAGCTAATCAGTGGCCCTGGCGTCCCTACCAGAACAGGATATGGAGTTGGTGGGATTAAATGAATCGCAATTGCTCCCGCAGCAATTAAAATATTGACAACTGGTAATATTAAAATCGGCAAGAGGTAAAGCGGGTTCATAATAATCGGTAAGCCAATCATCGCTGCATATTCTGAATTAAAAAGTGTTGGTAGCAGTGTCCACCGAGCAACTTGGTGTTGTCCCTGGCTTCGCGAAGTAATAATAATGGCCACTGTAAGAGCAAGTAACAGTCCGTTGCCACCAAAATTAGCGAATGAATTATACAATGAACCCCCGAAAAACGGGTAAGGAACATTCCATGAGGAGCCATGCCGCAAAGCATAGCTCAGGTTACTAGCAAACGGCCCACCGCTTAAGATTGCACCCGAGTTAGCAACGTTCCCTAAACCTAACCAGTCAAAAATTGTTACCAAAGTAGTTCCAGCAATCGTCAGGAGAATCCCTTGATTGTTGTGCCCTACTGTTACCATTTGTGAATAAACGCCCCGTAATACTTTACTTAACCAGCTAAAGTTTAAAATATAAGTAAAGATAATTGCTAATACAACGGAGGCTACCAATGGCTTCATTGCATAAAGCGACCGTTCACGAACACTGATAATTTGGTTGGTCTTCTGAAAGTTACGTTCGATTCCTAACCAGTGATAGATTTGCCCAATCGCGTAACCCACAATCAAGGCAATCAATAAACTCTGCGTTCCGAGAAGACGCCAATTGAAGGCAATTGCTCGATCCACTGGTGCGTGATCATAGCGAAAGGCGATAATTAAAATAACAATAATTCCCGTTGCCCCAGCTAGCTGCGAATCACGATGGTAGATTCTTGCAGTATATTTTGCGGCAGCATAGGCAACTAAAATCCCAAACAAGTTAAACGTAATCTTACTAACTCCGATAAAAGCAGCTTGTAGATTTGTCATGATCCATTCTGGAACCCAAACACCAAGGTAAGCCACATTATAAAATAGACCATCTTGACTAAGAAAAGTTCGATATATCATCTGTGAAAACGAACCAAGTAATGCGAATGGAAATAGCATTGATAAAGTCTGACGAACTACCCGAAAAAACGAGCAGTTATTTAGCTTCATTATTATCTTTATTAAGCGACGAATCATCTAGTCATCATTCCTTTTAAAAACTAGCTTTATTATACCTACCGTAGTGTTACTTTTGTTAATCCTATTTAGTAATTTTAAAGAAAAAAGACGTTGGGAACTCCCAACGCCTTTTTGAATAAATAAAGTATGTCTTACTTGAGACCGTACTTCTTGTTGAACTTGTCCACAGCACCATCTGCTTGAGTAAACTTTTGCTTACCAGTGTAGAATGGGTGTGAATCAGAAGTAACTTCAACCCGTACTAATGGGTATTCATTACCGTCTTCCCACTTGATAGTTTCGCTTGAGGTTACAGTAGAACCTGAGAGAAACTTGTAACCAGTAGATGCATCTTGGAATACTACTGGATGATAATCTGGATGAATTCCTTGTTTCATAATTTATTACGCTCCTTTTGCCATGAATCATTGCCTGAAACATAGATAATCAACCCTAACAGAATAACATGGATCCATTATCGATGCAATAGACAATTAGATTTTTACTGAGCTGTCATCTTCGATAGATACTTTTGCGCCCAACCGGTTTAGCTTCCAAACAATTCGGTCATAACCACGAAGGATATTTCCAGCATTGTTAATGACCGTTGTGCCTTCCGCCATTAAGCCGGCAATTGTTAGCGAAGCTCCGGCCCGGATTTCCCCAGCAGAAACTTCCGCACCATGAAGCTGATCAGTATGTTTAATAACGATCATTCCGTCATGTACTTCAATCTTCATTCCCATCTTTTGTAATTCAGGAATATGCTTAACCCGCTTTGGATAAATTGTATCAACAACTGTACTATCACCTTCCGCAAGCGACATCAATGGCGTAAGCGGTTGTTGCAAATCAGTTGCAAATCCAGGGAACGGCATCGTCTTAACGTGAATTGCTTTGAGTTGCTTAACTCGCGGAACATAGATTTTATCGCTATCAATTTGCAAGTCGACGCCCATTTCAATCATCTTACTGGTAAATGATTCTAGGTGTTCTGGAATGACGTTATGAACCATTACACCATCACCAACCGCTGCTGCCATTGCTAAGTAAGTTCCTGATTCAATCCGGTCAGCAATGATAGTATGAGTATTCATTGATTGTAAAGTGTCTACCCCGTTAATCCGAATTGTGTCCGTTCCAGCACCACGAATTTGGGCACCCATATTGTTTAAGAAGGTTGCTAAATCAATAATTTCAGGTTCTTTCGCGGCGTTTTCAATCACGGTTGTTCCTTCCGCGCGAACAGAAGCTAAAATGGTATTAATCGTTGCCCCAACCGATACCATATCTAAGAAAATCCGGGTACCGTGAAGACCATTTGGTGCGTCCAAATGAACGGTTCCGTTGTTTTCACTAACAGAAGCGCCTAATGCCTTAAATGCTTTCAGGTGCTGATCAATTGGTCGTGGTCCAATATTATCTCCACCAGGGAATGTCAACGTTGCCCGATGGAAGCGTCCTAAAAGAGCACCCATAAAGTAATAAGAAGCCCGCAAACTCTTAATTGCCTTACTTGGAAGTTCAGCTTCAATGATCTGAGTCGGATCGATTTCCAAAAATCCGTGAGTGAATGATGATTTAACGTTCATCGATTCCAAGATGATCATTAAGTTGTGAACATCCAAGATATCTGGAACAGTATCAAATTCAACTGGAGTATCAGCTAAAATTGCTGCTGGGATCAAAGCAACAGTACTGTTCTTGGCACCACCGATCGTAACTTCGCCCGAGAGTCGGTTTCCTCCTTGAATGATCATTCTTTTCATGTCCGTGTTTCCTCACTTAAAATTTCTATGATTTTATAATATTTTTAATTTAATTTTAGCTAAACATTGTTTGTTTCTCAAATAAAACAATCAATAACAATAATAATTAATAATTTAACAAATTACAACCTTTTGCAGGCAATCTTAAACAATTTTGAAAGCTGGTTTTTTTCGCAAAAAAAGCTCTCAAGATAAGTCATAATTCTCATCCCTATCCTGAGAGCGGTTAAAAGAAATTAATTATTCTTATTTTCAACAGCAGCCTTAACAAATGCCTTAAATAAACCTTCTGGGTGGTTTGGCCGTGACTTAAATTCTGGGTGATATTGAGCAGCAACAAAGAATTTCTTCTCTGGCAATTCAACAACTTCAACTAAGTTCCGGTCTGGGTTAACCCCTGAAACAACCAGGCCGTGATCCTCCATCTCTTGACGGTAATCATTGTTAAATTCGTAACGATGACGGTGCCGTTGACTAATCATCTTTTGGTTATCGTAAGCTGCAGCTGCAACAGTTCCTGGCTTCAACTTACATGGGTAAGCACCTAACCGTTGAGTACCTCCCATATCTTCAACGTCTTCCTGATCAGACATCAAGTCGATAATGTTGTGCTCAGTGTTTGGATCAAATTCAGTTGAGTTTGCATCCTTATAACCAAGGACATCACGGGCAAACTCAATACATGCAGTTTGCATCCCAAGGCAGATTCCCAAGTAAGGGACATCGTTTTCACGAGCATACTTAATTGCAGTAATCATTCCTTCAATGCCTCGACTACCGAAACCACCTGGAACAAGGATCCCATCATAATCCTTAAGGGTATCAGCAACATTCTCTGAATTAATGTTTTCAGCATTAAAGTGATCAATATCAACCTTAGCATCAACTGGGTAACCAGCATGACGAAGAGCTTCGTTAACGGAGATGTATGCATCTTGGAGGTCAGTGTACTTACCAACCATGGCAATCTTAACGGTCTTCTTCAAATCATTTTCGATGTGGTTTACCATATCGGTCCATTCACGCATGTCAGCAACTGGGCAATCAAGGCCAAAGTGATCAACTACTAATTGATCCATCCCTTGTTTTTGAAGGTTTAATGGAATTTCGTATAACGTATTTACATCCATTGATTCAATTACGGCTTTAGGATCAACATCACAGAATAGGGCAATCTTGGTCCGCATTTCATCAGTGATTGGTTTTTCGGTCCGAACAACCAGGATGTTTGGCTGAATTCCTAAGCCACGTAATTCACGAACACTGTGCTGGGTTGGCTTTGTCTTCATTTCACCAGCTGCCCGAAGGTATGGAACTAAGGTCGTGTGAATGTATAAAACATTGTCATCGCCGACTTCTTCCTTCATTTGGCGAATAGCTTCCATAAATGGTTGTGATTCAATATCACCAACGGTTCCACCAATTTCGGTAATAACAACTTCAGCGTCAGTACTTTCACCCGCACGCTTAATTTTATCCTTGATTGCGTTAGTAATGTGTGGAATAACTTGAACAGTTCGACCCAAGTAATCACCACGACGTTCTTTCCGTAATACTTCAGAGTAAATCTTCCCAGTTGTAACGTTTGAGTACTTGTTTAAGTCGTTGTCAATAAACCGTTCATAATGACCTAAATCCAAATCAGTTTCGGTTCCATCATCAGTAACAAAAACCTCACCGTGTTGGTATGGACTCATGGTTCCTGGATCAACGTTAATGTATGGATCAAATTTTTGAATAGCAACCTTTAAGCCACGGTTCTTTAACAAGCGACCCAGGGAAGCAGCAACAATTCCCTTGCCTAGTGATGATACAACTCCACCGGTTACAAAAATGTATTTAGTCATCGCGTAATTTTCTCCTTTTTGTTTTTTAATGGGGTTAATAATATAGAAAAGACTCCCCATTTCTACTGAAACAGGGAGCCAACATTTTAACGAACGATTACCTGTAATTCACAGGCGCCCAAGAAAGATAATACAGGCTCGGCATCAGATAGTCAAGAACAAAATATTAAAAATTATTCTTCATCATCGTCATCGTCGTCTTGCAACTCAGATAATTGACCTTCAATACCATCATCAAGGCCATCATCATCGCTGTAATCGTCATCATCGTCGTCATCATCATAATCTGTGTTATCGTCATCATCCTGATCATCAAGATCTTCATCTTCAGGATCATCGTTATCGTAATCAATAACATCATCATCAGAGTTAGAATCAGCTAAGAAGGCATTAACCTTACGACGCTTTGTCTTTGGACGATCGTCCTCTTCATCATCTTCATTTTCACCAACGGTTGCTTCGTCGATTGATTCGTATGGGTACCATGCACGCAGACCCCAAGTGTTATCACCGAGGGAGATAAAACTGCCGTCAATGTTCAAATCAGTGTAAAACTGAGAAAGTCGTTCACGAATCTCTTCATCACTCTTACCAAGGTATTGTTGAACTTCATTAGTTAAATCAACAAATGCCATTGCTTCGCCGTGGTGTGCGAGAATAGCGTGGGCAACTTCGATCATTGAAAGTTCTGATTTGTCTTGGCCGTCAAAAATCTTTAAATCCAAATTGGTGCACATCCCTTCAAAAGTCTAAATTACAGTATACAATGCTAGGCTGCAAATTGCAATTGAACTTGGTAAGTTCCAATTAATTGTTCATTCGCGGTTAATTGATATTCCAAATTGATTGAACCATTAACGTCTTGTGGATCAAATTCTACCGCTAACCGGTTTGTTGTAACCAGCATTCCAATAATCCCATATTCTGTTCGGTAACGGGTTTTTGTCGGTGCTGATAATTGAAATTCAAAGTCTGTTTCCCGGATACCGCTTCGCCTTAAGTGAAGCTGGTCCGTTCCAAGGCGAAACTGAACCGGAGTAGCTGTTCCGTCTTGATGTTCCTGATAGCGCAGATAATACTTACCATTTAATTCAACAAATTGTCCCTGTTCGTCAAAATGGTATTGATCACGCTGACCATCTTGTTCCATCGTGGTCGTTAATTGAATATGAACTGGCACTACACGTTTGATACTAAGGACCTCCCATTTATTAAATATCTTGCCCTGATTATAACTGTTTTTTGTCTCTGAATGTTATTATTCAACCTAGTTTAGTATAATGAAAATGTTAAATAATACCAGTATTTATAGAAAAGAAGAATTAATTATGATTAACATTTCAAACCAACACGTTGAGCTCTTTGACCAACCATTAAAACCAGCAAATAATCTTTCTTCATTTACATATACTAATGCGATCCTCCGCGCCAGCGATCAATTAGCATCCCCCGTTCTTCATTTCTGGACACTAGAAGACACGATTATTTTAGGATTAAAGGATCAGCGACTTCCATACCTTTCCACCGCATTAAACTACCTTTCTAATAAAGGACTGCACTATTTTATTCGTAATTCAGGTGGTCTTGCCGTTGCCAGTGACTCTGGGATCCTCAATTTTTCTATTTTCCTTCCATGGCACGTCATTGGCGATGAGCTTAAAATTGATGAAGCCTACCAAGTAATGACCGATGTGGTTAGCGCTGCCTATCCTGAACTGACAATTAAAACTGGCGAAATCACCCATTCATACTGTCCCGGAACCTTTGATCTTAGCGTTAATGGGCAAAAAATTGGTGGAATGTCCCAACGCCGGAACAAATCAGGAGTAGTTGTGATGCTGTACCTTAGTGTCAATGGTCCTCAAATGTTACGGGGAGAAGTAATCCGCGATTTCTATACCAAGGGACTACAAGGCGAAGAGAACAAGTGGCACTTCCCAGATATTTGGCCAACATCAATGACCACCCTAGAAGAACTGCTTGGCAAACCATTAAGTCTCAACGACGCTAGGCAACGCCTGTTAAATGTTTTTGCCGACCGCGGAGAACAACAATTACGGCAAGCAATGTGGTCACGGGAATTTATCCAGTACCTAGGCCAAGAATTATCAACAATCACCCGTCTTCAAGAACGCCTTCAGGAGGAGGAATAAATAAATGTCCTTTCAGGATGAACAATTAGCTAAAGAAAAAGTCTTTCGGGACCCGATTCATGGGCAAATCATTGTCGATAACCAGATCCTGCTCGACTTAATTAATACTCCAGAGTTCCAGCGATTACGGCGGATCAAACAATTGGGAACTTCCTCGCTCACTTTTCACGGTGCAGAACATTCCCGGTTTGGTCACTGCTTAGGGGTTTATGAAATCACACGAAGAATGTGCAACAGGTTTCAAAGAAATTACCCAACTCGCAAATCTGGTGATGGCCTCTGGGACGACCGAGAACGTCCCGTTGCGCTTTGTGCAGCCCTCTTGCACGATCTTGGTCACGGCCCCTATTCCCACACTTTCGAACATATTTTTCATACGGATCATGAGGCAATTACCCGGGAAATTATTACTAGCTCGTCAACCAATGTTAACCGAATTCTAAGCCGGGTTTCCCCAACTTTCCCAGAAGAAGTTGCGAGCGTAATCGATCATACTTATCATAACCCCCAAGTTGTTCAAATGATTTCCAGTCAGGTTGACGCAGATCGAATGGATTATTTACAACGGGATTCCTACTATACCGGAACTAATTATGGTAAATTCGATCTCGACCGGGTTCTCCTCATGATGCGGCCTATTAAGAGCGGAATTGCCTTTGATATTTCAGGGATGCACGCGGTTGAGGACTATATTATCAGCCGGTTGCAAATGTACCTTCAGATTTATTTCCATCCCGTTTCTCGCTCAATGGAAGTAATTCTTGACCACCTTTTAAAACGGGCCAAGTATATTTACCAGCACCCCAGTGAATTTGAACCAGAATTCACTCCCTATATGTTGATGCCATTTTTCAATAATCGATTCACGTTGGACGACTACCTTGCTCTTGATGACGGTGTTCTTACTACCTACTTTAATCATTGGACTCACTCACGAGATGAGATCCTTAATGACCTCGCTAGAAGGTTTCTCAACCGACGACCACTGAAGTCTGCCTTGTACGATGAGAAATCCAAGCCACTTTTGCCAAAGTTGCGGAAGCTAATCCAAACGGCAGGATTCAATAGTGATTACTACACCGCTATTAATGATAGTTTTAAGCTTCCTTACGATACTTATAACCCGCAAAATTCAAATCCACAAACTCAAATTGAATTAATCCAGCCAAACGGCAACTTAATCGAACTGTCACAGGTTAGCACGCTTGTAGCAAGTGTTTCTGGCAAAGAAGCTGGAGACCAACGATTCTTCTTTCCTAAAGAAATGCTTAATGAACACCAAGATATTGAAATCTTTGAGCCAATCTATGAAGAATTTCAAAGTTATATTCAAAATAACCACATTATTAACCCAAAGGAGCGTAAACAATGACCATTAAACTAGTAGCAATTGATATTGACGCAACCCTGATTAACGACCAGCGACAAATTACCCCTAAAACTAAAGAAGCCCTCGAAGCCGCTAAGCAGCAAGGGGTTAAAGTCGTTCTTTGTACCGGTCGGCCGATGACTGGAGTTAATGCTTACCTTACAGAACTCGGCTTAAACCACCAGGATGACGAATACGTAATTAGTTTTAACGGTGCTCTCGCTCAATCAACTAATGAAAGAGTCCTCGTTAACTATACGTTATCCTTTGACGATTACATTGACTGGCAATCTTTTTGCACCAAGAACAATGTTAAATCACAATTTGAATCTCGTGATTATATCTACACGACTAACCGTGACCTTAGTCCATGGACGATCCACGAATCCGACCTAGTAAGTATGCCTGTTCGTGTCCGTTCACTTGATGAAATGGCACATACGCAAGACCAGTATGTCCTTGCCAAGGGAATGATGTTGGGCAATAAGGAAGAGTTAGATCGAATCCAAGCTAAGTTTATTCAGGAGTTTGGCAATCGATTTACGGTTATTCGCAGTGAAGACTTTTACCTAGAAATTATTAACCACCGGGTAAGTAAGGGAAGTACCCTTAAAGCATTGAGTGAAGAGCTCGGCATTAAGCAAGACGAAGTGATGGCTCTTGGAAATGCTCAAAACGATAATTCAATGATTGAATATGCCGGAATTGGTGTAGCAATGGGAAATGCCGTTCCCGAAACTAAGGCAGTCGCTGATGTAATTACTGACACTAATAATAATGATGGTGTCGGCAAGGCGGTCGAAAAGTACGTTTTACGTTAAGCAAAGTTGAAAAAATAAGCACGGGGATGGAAAAAACTAAGCGTTTTTTCATCCTCTTTCCATATTTAGCGCTCTCCGAACCTATAGAGTCTAATCGCGGGAATCCAAATAGGCTCACTTCGTATCATAACTGAGGGACTCGAGCCTAACGCAGCGAAGCAAGCCTATTCGGCTACGAACAATTCTGATGATTTCACCATCATTCATCGTTCTAGGTTAGTCAACCGTCCCTCCGAGAAAGTTAATTCCCAGCTTCGTAGTTATTTTCTATTCAAATCGCTGAATTTCTTTTTCTCGAGCGAGTTTTTTTATATTATCAGTTGTCACTTTACCAGTCATCTGATTGTAAAAACTATATTCCCCAGTTTGTTGATTAATAATTGCCTGATAATGAGTATAGTTGTGCGGATGTTGATCATTTTTAGGGATTGTGACGGATTGAAGAAAGGACTTTAACCCGTCAACCGTTGATATTTTACTCCCCCAACGCGCCTGAGCTGCCAAAATAAAGCGGTCACTTGAATTTCTACCAGTAATTTGGGCACTCATTTTGGCTAAACCAATCTTTGTTTGCGCTGTAAATTGAGACGCTGAATCATTGCCAAGATAGTGGTTTAATTTCTCTATCTGAACCGGATAAGCTGGGGTATTAGTATATGCACCAACCATATTTTTAAACACTACCAGCTTACCAGCTAATGGCTCAATTCCATAAGTCCCTGTCGAATCCATTAATAGCCAGTGAAATGGGTATTGCACCCCATCAAACCACCGTTCCTTTACAACGCTAACGTTTTCTAAATCATCAATCACTTCTCGCACCGTAGCGTGACTTGCTAAAACCCAATGGATAAAGTCCTGTGGGGTTAATGTTAGCTTCCTGGAGCCTGCTTGCTCGTAACTAGCCGCTATCGGGAAAAAGAGTTCAGCACAAACCAGTCCCTGAGCATTAATTCCGTCACCAATCAGGTAATGGTTGCTGACAAGACGCATCCCGCCCAAAATAGCATAACGATTATCAATTGATTGTTCTTCACTTACGGGACGCCAGCGATAACCAGCTGGTAAAAACGTTAATCGCCACGGTGTCCGAGGTGGAAAGTCCATGGTCCGACCAAACAGTTTTTCCTGATCTAGCGTTAATACTGTACACATCTATCTTCACCCACCTGAAATAAAAAAGTTGTGACGTAATTCACATTACTTATATAAAAAGCTAATAGACGATACAACAATGGTCTCTAACGTTCTAGTAAAGCCGAACGCTAGAGACCCTCTTGTTGTAACTACGAAGTCATAAATGACTTCTGCCATACTCCCATTGCCTATGTCTTATTGTAATTTGGTAACCGCACCTGTTTGACTGTTGTACTGATAAACTCCAATCATGTTGGAAACAGTATTATCACTATTATTTTGCCGAACTTCTAACTTATAAACATTCCCGTTAGCAGATGTTGGGATAATTGAATAGCCCTTTTCGCCTGTGAAGCCCATCTTATTTGCAAAGGCTTCGACAACACTATCACTCGTCTTAGCAGATGCTTGTTGATTTGCGATCCGCTGACTAGAAGAGGAACTTGTTGTGGTCTTAGCATTTTGCTTCTTGTTAATCTTAGATTGAAGCGTCGTATAAGCATCCCGCATTGCTGTGCTGGTAGACTTTAATGGTTTCAAATTGTTAGAGGCAGTTTGGTAATCACCATTATCATATGCGCGCTTAGCAGTTAAATAATTTTGTAAATCATCCTTTAAATTATTAGCTTCATTTGAACGATTATTGGTGTTATTTAAATTATCGTATGCTGCTTGAAAGTTATTATTCCGAATTGAACGGTTAGCTGAACGAACCGCCTTAGTTGAGTCATTTTCAGACGACTGAGTACTGCTATTGGCAGATGAGCTCTTCGTAGAACTAGCCGATTGACTATTACCGCATCCGGCTAACGTTAGAACAAGAGTCAGTGCAGCAGCACCTACTGAAACATTCTTGAAGAACTTATTTACTGTCATAATTACTCCTCCTTTTTCTCCACAAATAATTATACCATGCTGAATTCACTACTACTCTTCTCAACCTTGCTCTTAAGAATATCGTTAAAAATGAAGAAGCTGAGAAAAAGCAAAACGTTTTTTCTCAGCTTCTAACTATTACCGATAATTTTCAAATTTAATTGCGGGAATCAAGCTCTCTATATAATTAAATTTCCGCACTCTTAAATACTTTCTTGAATAATGGGCTAACCGGCCGATTTTCGTTAATCCGCTTAATAGCTGCTCCAATAAGCGGGGCAACTGATACTTGCTTAATCTTATCAATTTGCTTTTCCTTTGGCAGTTGGATTGAATCAGTCACAACAACCTCTTTAATTGGCGAATTGTCTAACCGTTCGATCGCTGGACCCGAAAGTACCGCATGGGTACAGGAAGCATAAACTTCTTTTGCTCCGGCATCAATTAAGGCTTGGGCTCCCAAGGTAATGGTTCCAGCAGTATCAATCATGTCATCAATCATGATACACTTTTTACCCTTAACATCCCCGATGATGTTCATAATTTGAGCGACGTTTGCTCGTGGACGACGCTTATCAATAATCGCAATTGGTGACTTTAAGAATTCAGCTAATGCCCGTGCTCGAGTAACCCCACCATGATCTGGTGAAATTACAACAGCATCTTGAGCAACGCCTTCCTTAATAAAGTATTCAGCCAATAATGGCGCTCCCATCAAGTGATCAACTGGAATATCGAAGAACCCTTGAATTTGAGCAGCATGAAGATCTAAGGCGATTACCCGATCAACACCAGAATTTTGTAACATATTCGCTACTAACTTAGCAGTAATTGGTTCCCGACTACGTGCTTTCCGGTCTTGACGTGCGTAACCATAGTAAGGAATTACCACATTGATGGTCTTTGCACTAGCACGACGTAAAGCGTCAACCATAATCAATAGTTCCATCAAATTATCATTAACGGGTGCTGAGGTAGATTGGATAACGTAGACATTATCACCACGAACACTTTCTTCAATGTTAATTTGAATTTCACCATCACTAAAACGGTCAACGGACAACTTACCCAATTCAACGCCAACATGTTCCGCGATCTTTTCGGCAAGTGGTCGGTTTGAATTCAAAGCAAAAATCTTCAACTTAGGGTCAAAATAATGATTAGTAGTCATTGCATCCTCCACTGGATTAATTCAAAACTGGGAAACCGGAAAATTAATCTCCAGTCCCTTTAATAAAAATTATGTGTGCGACAAACATTATTATACCAACACTTTAATGATATAAATTTGCCACACAAAAAGCAAGAGCAGAAACCTTACCAAGGCAATTTCTTAGCGTAATTTTCCTTATTAACCTGACGTGCCCGGGCAATTGCCATATCATATTCTTCAACATTGTCCGTAATTGTGGAGCCCGCTGCAACAAACGCATTGGCAGCCAAATTAACTGGGGCAACCAAGTTACTGTTGCTACCAATGAAGGCATGGTCGCCAACATTAGTATGGTGTTTATTCTTACCATCATAATTAACAAAAACAACACCGCAGCCAACATTGATATCCTTACCAAGAGTAGCATTCCCAATGTAAGTTAAGTGACCAACCTTCGTTCCTTCACCAATAAAGGCTTTCTTAACTTCGCAGAAATTACCAATGTGAACGTTCTTGCCAATTTCAGCAGCTGGGCGAAGATGACTATTAGGTCCAATATCACTGCCATCATGCATTTCAGCTTCTTGAAGGGTTGATGAAGTAATGGTTACCCCATCGTGGATAGTGGAATCTTCAATTCGTGAATGCGCACTAATGTAGCATTCATTACCAATTGTGGTCTTGCCCTTAATGACCACTCCACCTTCAATAACCGTATCCTGACCGATTTGAACACCATCATCAATGTAGGTAGTTTCTGGATCCAACATTGTAACTCCAGATTCCATTAACTTAGTGTTAATCCGCTTGCGCATAATCTTATTAGCACGAGCGAGAGCAACCCGATCATTAACCCCCATTGATTCATCAAAATCTGACATCTTGTATGCAGTAACGATTTCTTGTTCATTTTTCAAGATTTCAATTACATCAGTAAGGTAGTATTCACCCTGAGCATTGTCGTTATTAATATTCTTTAGAGCAGCAAAGAGCTTCTTGTTATCAAAGCAGTAAACACCCGTATTAATTTCATGAATTGCTTGTTCTTCTGGCGTAGCATCCTTTTGTTCCACAATCCGTTCAACAATTCCCACGTCATTGCGAACAATTCGACCGTAACCTGTTGGGTCAGGTGCTACAGACGTAAGAATCGTTGCAGCAGCATGGCGTTGTTCGTGGTATTCAAATAACTTCTTAAAAGTATCAGCAGTAAATAAAGGTGTATCACCACTTACAACAATGGTTTCCCCATCTTCGTTCGCTAAAAGATCCTTGGCTTGCATTACTGCGTGTCCAGTCCCCAACTGTTCATTTTGTAAGGCAAACTTAGTCCGGTTACCAACAACCTCTTCAACCTTTTCGGCACCGAAACCAACAATGGTAATAATATTTTCAATATCAGCTTTTTCAAGTTGACCGACAACATGTTCCACCATTGTCTTTCCACATACCTTATGTAAGACCTTATATAACTTTGAACGCATCCGGGTTCCCTTACCGGCTGCTAAAATAATCGCATTCCGCTTCATTTTGTTACTTTACTCCTTCTCAAAAACATCTTTAATAAAGCTTCCTGGTCCAGCTTGAATTGTCTTTTTCTCATCATCCACCGCATTGACCTTAAGCAAAGACGTACAGTTATCTACTAATCGTTTACCAGTAACTTCACCCTCAGCTAAAACAGTCATTCCGACTAAGTTAGCATCGAATTCCTTAATCAGTGACTTCATCCCGTTCAGGGTTCCGCCACCCTTCATAAAGTCATCGACAACAACCACGTTTGCTCCCGCTGAAAGGGTTCGGCGTGATAACTCCATCTTCTTAATTCGTTTTACAGAACCAGAAACATAGTTAACACTCACGGTTGGCCCTTCAGTGATATGCGAGCTATTCCGCACAATTACAAATGGCTTATTCAAGTACATAGCAGCACTTTGCGCAATCGGAATTCCCTTGGTTTCAACCGTCATAATAACATCAACATCTTGATCAACATATTGGGTGGCAATTAACCGACCAACCCGCCGCAAAATATCCGGCCGACCAATTAAGTCTGACAGGTAAACATAATCTCCAGGTAACAGCCGGGTATCATCGCTCACCGCATCAACAAGGTCAGCAATGGCTTTTTCTGCATTTTCTTTTGAATAAAATGGCGTTAATACAGCACCACCACTTGCTCCAGGAATTGTTTCTAGTCGTCCCATTCCCCAAGAATGAAAAGTGTGCCGAATAATACTAAGGTCTTCGCTAATTGAAGACTTAGCAGAATCATACCGTTCCCCAAAGAATTTGAGTGAAACGAGCGAACGGGGATGTTCCATCAAGTATCTTGTCATATCGACAAGGCGGTTACTACGTCTAACCTTCATATCTAATCCTCCAAAAGTATTAATTGCCTTTGATTTTAACATAAATGTTCGTCTTTTACTTAATGTTCATTAAAATAACTGGACTTTTCTTCAGTATTAGAAGACGTCCAGTTACAAATTATAATAACGTAACAATATTAACGTTCCGACAAAAGCCCCGAATTCCATTCTGAACCCGTCGTGCTCGCGATTCGGTATGGCAAATTGCAAAAACAGATGGTCCGGTTCCGCTCATCTGTGCAACATCTGCCCCCAAAGCAAGCATCTTATCTTTCAATCGTTTGATTTCTGGGTAATAATGCATCGTTAGTGGTTCCAGAACGTTTCCCATATACTTGGTTGCCGTCCGCCAATCACCATCCCGTAAACTTTGAAGTAACAGTGAATTATTTAGGTGATCAATCTGCGTATAATCAATTTGCCGTAATATTTGCGGAGTTGACACACTAATCTGCTGTTTGGCAATTACCACCCAGTAATGGGGTTGTGATGGTAGTAACTCAATTTTTTCACCATGTTCGGTTACGTGAGCCAGCTTACCATATACACAATACGGAACATCTGAATCAATTGAAAGTGATAGCCGTGCTAATTCTTCTAACGAAAGGCCAAGTTCCCAGGCTGAATTCAAAATTCGCAATACCGCGGCAGCATCAGAAGAACCACCGCCTAGTCCCGCAGCAACTGGAATGTGTTTCTTAATATTAATTGTTAATGCTTCCCGATGGTGAAATCGATTACGTAAAATATTGGCAGCCTGAAATGCAAGATTTCGTTGGTCGTTAGGAAGAAAACTACTGTCTGTATATACTTTAATGTTTCCCGGCCGGTCAGCAATTTCAATTGAAACATAGTCAGCCAGATCAACAGAAACCATTACCATATCCCATTTTGGCATCCCATCGAGGTATCTCATCGGCGAATCTAAGCTTAGGTTAAGCTTTGCCGGTGCTTTTTCAGTGATCAGCATTCAGAACACCTCCCCGTTTAGTCAAATAGTTACTTTGATTATAGCAGAGAGAAAGCTGGGAAAGAAGTTAGGAGATCTAAAAAGCCGTGACAAAAGTCTTTAGCAACTCCTATCACGACTCTTCATCGCCTATTTTATGCTTGCGCTTCTTCATCTTCGAAATCAATCGAGATATTTTGTGTTAAGAGATCAGTATAACTGTAACTGATCCGGCTAATTTGCCCTTGTCCTTCATTAACGTGAACGACAAAGATTGCTGGATAAGTTTTACTAAGTACTCCATGATGCTTAGCAATACGCTTCCGGCCTGCTTGAGCAGTTACCAGAACTCGTTGGCCAACACGACCCTCAAGTTCTTGTTTAATCTCTAAAATACTTTTAGCCACACATCTCACCTCACAGGCTGAACTATACGCTAATTCCGTATAAAAGTCAAAATTTTATCACAAGTTCAGTAATAATTCAATCGTATTTTAAATTAATTTTTCTTGATGCAGGGCATTCAAAAGGTTGATAAACTGGGCTAAGGTCAGCTTTTCTGGCCTAAGTTGTGGTGAGATCTCGATTTTTTCCAAAACTTTTGTCATTTTTGCTTTTATATTTTCGTCTTTACCAATGACAGTTTGTAAATTATTCCAGAGACTCTTCCGCCGGTGAGCAAAGCATCCCCGAATAAAACCCATTAATTTTTGCTTATCAAAGGGCTTAGTTGTTAACGGCTGCTGACGTTGCTTAAGAACCACAATTGCAGAATCAACGTTTGGTGCTGGAATAAATGAATGACGAGAAACGTTAAAGGCAACTTCTGCATCCATCTGGTATTCGATTGCTAAGGTTAAAGCACCATACTGTTTTGTCCCTGGTTTAGCAGTAAGCCGCTGGGCAACCTCCTTTTGCATCATAACAGTAATTGATGACCACTCTACCGGACTAGCCAGCAAGTTCATCAGAATTGGGCTAGTAATGTAGTACGGTAGGTTAGCAACTACCTTGATTGGTTTGGTTGGGTCGGTAAACCGTTGCTGAATTAATTCAGGTAAATTGGCTTTTAGAATATCCTGATTAATTACCGTCACATTATCGTAGGGAGCTAAGGTCTTCTCTAAAACGGGAATCAAGTCTTGATCAATTTCAACGGCAACTACCTGGCCGGCAGCCTGCGCTAACTTTTCAGTCAACGCCCCGATTCCTGGTCCAATCTCAATCACGTTATCAGCGGTTGTAACCTCAGCAGCCTCAACAATTCGCTGAAGGATTGCCGGATCAGTCAGAAAGTTCTGGCCAAACCCCTTCTTGGCATGAAGGCCATATTCATTCAGAATTGAACGGGTTGTTTTCCGGCTACCAATTTGTGCTGATTCACTCATTTTGCTTCCTCCTGATCCAATTGATGAACGGCATCTTCAAAATCTTGTCGGCGAATTTGAAACATATTCAGCCGTTTTAAGAGTTGCTTACCATTTCCATAGCCAATCCCGAGAATCTGCCCAAGACGCTCACGCCGGTAACGAGAATTTTGCTTCCCGGTTAAGCCAGCTGCTTTTAAATCAGCGCTAGTAATCTCGGCATCCGCTACTGTTCCCTGAGTATAAAGTTTTTCTAGGGCACTCCTAATCACTTCCGGTGTTGCATGCTCAACGCCAAGACTTCCCTTAAATTCAGGAATGCCCTGATCACGACGAATAAAGGCATGCTTAACCCCTGGAATTGCGTTGCTAATCATTTTACGGATTCGTTCGCCATTAAAGTCTGGATCAGTAAACACGATTAATCCTCTTGTTTCCTGAAGCTTTTTCAACCGGTCAATATCAGCTGCCGATAATGCCGACCCGTTAGTCTCATAGGTATCGGCATTAACCGCTTTTAGGATTTGCTTGGTATCGTCCGTTCCTTCAACGACGATTACTTCTTTAATCTTCTTCATTTGGCTCTCTCTTCGTTAAAAATAGTCTTTCAGCATTATGAAAAGTTTTGTAAGCAACCAATTCCGCATCAACATTCTTTAACTTTGCAATTGCGTCAACCACAAACTTAGTAAAGCCAGGCTCGTTTTTCTTTCCCCGGTACGGAATCGGTGTTAGGTAAGGAGCATCGGTTTCAACCATCAACCGATCTAACGGAACCGCTAATGCAGCTTGGTGAACCTCTTCAGCTGTTTTGAAACTAACAACCCCGCTAAAAGAGATTGCCATCCCTAATTCCATGAACTTTTCTGCCATTTCAGGCGAACCATTAAAGCTATGCATTACCCCGCCAAATTCATCAATATGAGAATCACGAAGGATTGCATAAGCATCTTCAAGAGCGTCCCGGACATGGATTGAAACCGGAAGCTTCAATTGACGGGCAATTTCTAACTGTCGGGCAAAAATTTCTTGTTGACGATCATGGGGTGATTTTTGGTCATTAAAGTAGTCCAACCCAATTTCACCAATTCCCACAACTAGAGGATCCTGCAATTGCTCAATTAGTTTTTTCTCAGTCTGATCAGTATATGAACGAATATCTTCTGGGTGCCAGCCGATAATTGCATGAAGATTATCGTATTCATGAGCCAGCTTAATCGCCCGTTCATTCAAGACGGTATTTGAACCTACAATATTCATTTGGGTGACCCCATAATGGGCAGCTCGGGCTTCAAATGCTGGAACATCATCATAAAAGGCGTCATCGTTTAGATGCGTATGCGAATCATAAACTTGACGCCAGTTTTTATGTTGTTTACTCATTGGATAACCTGATTATTCAACGCCCATCCCAGGATCGAGTGAGTCAGGAACAGTCACAACAGTTACGTTACCATCCTTTTCCGCAGATAGAAGCATTCCTTGGCTAACTTCTCCACGCATCTTCCGTGGCTTCAAGTTAGCAACAATTAGGACCTTCTTGCCAACAAGAACGGCTGGATCTGGATACCATTCGGCAATTCCCGAAAGAATTTGCCGGCCATCTTCAGTCCCATCATCCATGTGGAACTTCAACAGCTTGTCTGCTCCTTCAACATGATCTGCTGAAGTAATTTGAGCAACCTTTAATTCAACCTTATCAAAAACATCAATCCGAATTTGCTTCTTACCAGTTGTTTCTTCTTCACTCATTGTTTTTTGCGCTTCTTTCTTTGCTTGTTCCATTGCTTTACGTCCCTTTTGCTTTTGGTTAGCACTCATTTGGCTCTTAATGAACTCAACTTCTTCCTTAACATCAAGTCGAGGGAAGATTGGTGTTCCCTTAGCAACCACTTGGGCAGTTTCAGGGAAATCGTTAAATTGTAAGTCAGTCAATTCAAGGTTCGTTCCTTCAAGACCAAGCTGGGTCACAATCTCCTTTGGTGCGTGGGTCATTACTGGCTGAATCAGTGCCGCAGTTACCCGTAAGCTCTTGGCAAGGTGAGTCATAACATCAGATAACTCAGCCTTCTTACTTTCGTCCTTAGCTAATACCCATGGTTCAGTTTCATCAATGTACTTGTTAGCCCGAGCAACCAATTTCCAAACAGCTGATAAGGCATCGGCAAAGTGAACCCGATCCATTTCCGCTTTAAATTCAGCAATTGCATTAGCGGCAGTTTGTTCAAGATCAGCATCATATTCAGTTGTGGTGTCATTTTGAGCAACTAGCTTACCATCTTGATACTTATTAATCATAGCAACGGTCCGGTTCAGTAAGTTCCCCAGATCGTTAGCTAGATCGTAATTGACCTTATCAACAAAGTCTTCTGGACTAAAGACCCCATCGTTACCAAACGGCATTGCCTTCAAGAGGTAGTAACGAGTAGCATCCAGGCCATAACGGTCAACCAACGTTTCAGGATAAATGACGTTTCCCTTTGACTTGGACATCTTCCCGTCTTTCATCGTCAACCAGCCGTGGCCGATAACATGCTTGGGTAGTGGTAGTCCAAGAGCATGGAGCATGATTGGCCAGTAAATCGTATGAAAACGAACGATTTCTTTTCCAACCATGTGAACATCAGCTGGCCAGTACTTCTTAAAGAGGCTGTCATCATCAGAACCATAGCCTAAAGCAGTAATATAGTTGGATAACGCATCAATCCAAACATAAACGACGTGCTTAGGATCATTAGGCACCTTAACTCCCCAGTTAAAGGAGGTCCGGGTAACAGCAAGGTCTTCAAGGCCCGGCTTTAAGAAGTTATTAACCATTTCGTTAACCCGAGTGTGCGGTTCAATAAAGTCAGGGTGTTCTTTATAATAGTTCATCAACCAGTCAGAATACTTGCTCATCTTAAAGAAGTATGATTCTTCTTCAACCAGTTGAACTTCGTGACCAGAAGGAGCCTTCCCCCCGATTACATTACCATCGTCATCACGGTAAACTTCAGCTAATTGGCTTTCAGTGAAGTATTCTTCATCATCAACTGAATACCAGCCCTTATATTTACCCTTATAAATATCGCCCTGGTCAATAAACTTTTGGAAGATTTTTTGGACAGCTTTTTCATGATAGTTATCCGTTGTCCGAATAAACTTATCATTAGTGATTTCCATTGTCTTCCAAAGCTTCTTAATTCCGGCAGCCATTTCATCCACGTATTCTTGTGGTTGTTTGCCCAGTTTTTCAGCTTTCTGTTCAATCTTTAACCCGTGTTCATCAGTTCCGGTTAAGTAGAAAACATCATAGCCCATTAACCGCTTATAACGCGCTTCAGCGTCACAAGCAACGGTCGTATATGTATTACCAATATGTAATTTACCAGATGGATAGTAAATTGGCGTTGTAATGTAATAAGTTGGTTTTTGTTCAGCCATATGAGGCCCCTCTTTCTTATTAATTCCTAATTTTTAATTAATCTTTAGTATAGCATTATCCGTAACCCACTCCAACCTCAAAAGAGATCTAGTTGTTGAGGATCCCGCGGGGCAAGGCCACTAAATTTAACTCCCATTAACTTTTGCAATTGAAGAGCATTCGGTGCGGCATCCCCACCAGAATTGTTATTAAAGATTACGCAGAGTTCCTGCGGTTGAGGATTAACCTGACTAATCTTTTGAGCAAAACCGGCTAGCTCTTCTTGCGTATAACGATAAAGCGTCCGCGTCTTCCGCCATTCTTTTCCCGCGTTATCCCAGCCTTTTCTGTTACGGCCATGTAGCCTAATCATTGCTAGTTTAGGATTGGTCGTTGCTAGGTAAAACGGAACGGACGTAACTGTATCATGAGGTTCATCCGCGGCAACTAGGGTAAATTGCAGATCCTGGCAATACGAGACTAACGAATCAACCACTCCCGGTCGATACCACGAATTGTTACGGAGCTCAATTGCAATTGGTAAGTCACCAAGCCAGTCACGAACCAGCTTTAAATATTCAATATCCTTTACTTCCGCATCGAAGTACGGTGGAAATTGGAAAAGAATTGTTTTTAACTGCCCAGTAGCAATCAATGGCGCAATCGTTCGTCGATACTGCTGAAATAGTAGTGCTAATTCACCCTTTTCCTGATTTCGCTGATGGAGAGTCATTCCCTGATGAGCCTTAATAATGAACTGAAACTCACTTGGTACTTGGGAAAGCCAGTTCTGAATCGTCGCCATTTGGGGCAACGCGTAGAAAAAAGTATCAATTTCAACCGTTGGCAGGTGTTGGGCATACTCGTTTAGCGTCACTGGCCGTTGCTCGCCATTGATTAACGCTGGGTGCTCAGTCCATGTTGTCAATCCCATTGTAATTTTCATGTATTTTCCCTCCCTTGTATTCTCAGCGATTTCTTATTTTCTCAAAAATAAATCTATACTCATTTATTCTGGCGATTAATTGCCGTCATCATCACTTTTATGCACAATTTCCACTAATTCCACGCAAAATATACAAAAATAGCCTTTTAAGAAATGAGACGTCTTCTTAGAGTTGTTCCATTCTGTAATCGTTCATGATATCTTGAAGGTGGAAACAATGAGTGTCCAAAAATGAAAGGAGCGATCAAAATGTCATTAACTACAAAGACTATTCGGAACGTATTTTCACTAAAGAAGAGTGGTAACGAAAAACGTCATCAGGGGATGCCATTTAAGGTCGCTGGCAAAGTGATCTACTTCAATTAATTACCTCGTTTCAATAAAAAGAAGCTGCTAGTTTGCGTTTAGTCTTGTTGATTTGCGCACGGCAACTTCATTTTTTTATTTTACTTGTAATTCCTTGAAGAATTCAGTTGCATCAGTCTGGATCATTTCAAAATCACACGGTAACTGAAGGGCTTCCTGATTAATCGCTACTACCTTGGCGGTTGGGTTTCGGTATTCAAGAAGGCCAGCAAATGGGTAAACCTTCATTGAAGTTCCAACAATGACAACCAGATCTGCCTGTTGCATTGCGCGAACGGAATTAATAATGTTTTCCTGCTTAATCCCTTCATCGTAAAGAACAATATCAGGACGCAGTGCCCCGCCATCCTTTTGGTGAAGCCGACTCTTTAAATACTCGTCTACCGAAACAGTTTCATGGCATTTTTCACAGTAGACATTAAAAAGGTTCCCGTGAAAGTCGATCAAGTGTTTAGTTCCTGCTTCTTCATACAGGTTGTCAATATTTTGGGTGATTACCGTAGCCCGATCTTGTTGAGTTAAGGCTGCCTGTTTTTGGTGAATGATATTCGGCTTAGCATCAGGGAAATATAAATTTTCCTTGCAAAACTGATAAAAGCCTTCTGGATCACTGACAAAATAACGGTGACTTAAATAATACTCCGCATTCCGGTCCTTAGTATACAATCCATTTGCAGAACGAAAATCCGGAATCCCGGAGGCAGTTGAAACCCCTGCTCCAGTTAAAAACACAATCCGTTGAGCATTATCAAATAATTGCTGTACTGCTTGTTCCATTAAATTACTTCCTTATGATATATGGAATATGATTTTGTTCTAAGAATTTCTTTACGGGCTGATCATAAATCTGCTTAAACTCTTCTGGCGAATGCTTAGCAGTAGTAAATGAATTTTGACCAATATTCCGGCGAAGGCCAACATAGGCGGGCTTCCCGGTCTTCCGGTCCTTCATTCCAGAATTAAAAATTTCAAATACCTGACGAACTTCAAGACGTAATTGACGTTCACTTAATACTGGTGAAAGGGTCGTAAATTTATCATTATTTAATGCTGGAAGACCCCATTCTTCCATTTGCTGATCATACAAGGAATAAATTTTGACAATCGATCGCCACATGTCAAAGGCGTTCTTTATTGGCTTTTTTGTAATTTCAGCATATATCTTTTTGGCTGTTGCCAATGCCTTAGGATAATTATTCTGTAATTGTTCCTCGTATCTTGCCAAGTGGTCACCAAAGAATACCAATGCATCAAGCAAGGTCAATAACCGCAAAACTCGTTCATCATCGTCTTCGCTTTCAGGAGTTAATGTATGTTCAACCCCCTTAAGATACTCTTCTTCTACCCGCTTATTAATGAAGCCATGCTTCCGTTGTTCCGCAACCACAACCCGGTGCATTGCAACGTTATACAGATCTGTCGACATGATCATCATTTGTTCATCAAGTTCTCGGTCACCTAAAGAAAGCTGGAAGAAAATTTGCGGAAATCCCCGAAGAAGCATTAATAGGTGTAGCAATTCGTGGGAAGCTGTATAGTTTGGTTCCGTTAAATCAGTTACTAAAATTACCAAAGCACCTGGAATCGTCTGCTGGGTAGCTTGATCATGGCGAACATAACCAGCCCGCTTGCCCTTAAATTGAACAAAGACTGACCCCTCTGGATACAGTTCATTAACCTGGTCGAGGAGGGCTTTATTTGCATCATTTAACTTGATTTCTTGTTCTTCACTCATTGGTGGACTCCTTTCGTAACGTTGTCAATAATTGTTTAGCAACTTCACGATCAACATGTGGTTGCTGACTAAGTTCTTTTACTAATTGTTCGATTTCTGATTGTTTTGCGCCAACGCTAATTGCTAAGGAACGGTATTGGAGTTTCATATGGCCTGCTTGAATCCCGGTAGTAGCTAATGCCCGGATCGCTGCCAGGTTCTGTGCTAATCCTAAACTGGTAATCACAGCCGCTAATTCTTGGGCGGTCTGAATTCCACTCAAATGGTAATTGAGGCTCGTCAAAGGATTCAGCCCGATTGAACCGCCAACCACACCAACTGGCATTGGCAGGGTTAATTTTCCTTCAAGGTGATTGTCATTAATTTGCCATGTGCTAAGGCCACGATACTGACCATCACGACTAGCATAAGCATGAGCGCCGCTTTCAATTGCCCGCCAATCATTTCCACTTGCAATTAACGCAGCGTCAATTCCGTTCATGATTCCCTTATTATGAGTTGCTGCCCTGTATGGATCGACCTGAGCCAAATCACTTAAATCAGCGATCCGCTTGGCAACTTCTTCGCCCCTCATCTGCTTCGTCGCTAATTCCGCGTAATCAACACTACAAGTTACGGTTTGCAAACTATCCGTGGCGTAATTACTGAGAATAGCAGTAACAACATGAACACCATTTTCACGCAAGTAATGGGCAACTGCTTCTACCATCGTATTAACTGTATTTGCGCCCATTGCCTGACAAACGTCAATCAGCAAATCAATACTAATGAACCGTCCAACTTGACGAATACGAACTTGCTTAGCACCGCCGCCCCGCTTTTGCATTGATGGGTGAGCGGCATTTGCAATTGTAATTAATGTTGATTCCTGATTCTTTAGCCAGTTAATTTTAGCTTCTAGATCATTAGGCAACTCAACAACTACTTGGCCTACCAGCGCTCGTGAAGCTTTTTCTGCCTTAAAGCCACCAGACTTAGCTATCCGCTGCGCCCCATTATTAGCTGCCGCAATTACTGAAGGTTCCTCAATAACAAGCGGTACAGTATAATCCTTGCCATTAACTACTAGATTAGTAACTATCCCCTCTGGCAATGGGTAATCAGTAATGTAATTTTCAACCAAGTCATTTCCTAAATCACTTGTATGCTGTTCGAGTAATTCCTGTTCCGACCGGGAAAGCCGATAACGATCGGCAAGTATTTGCCGTCGTTGTTCAGGAGTTAGCCGATAAAAGCCGTGTGCCCATTGCATTTTACTCATGATGTTTCTTCCTTTGGTTAACGTACTCGGTGATAATTCCTTCACGAACACCACTTTCGGAGAAGATCACCCGGCCATCACTATTCCGTTGCAAGAGTGAAACTAGTGGCAGCATCCCGCCGATAATAATGTCTGCCCGTTCTGGTTCTAATCCTGGCATCCTTTTGCGTTGGGCAAGGTTCTTACTTAAAAGTTCCCGATAAGTTGCAAAAACAACTCGTGAAGACAATTGATATCCATGAATCGACCCTGAAGAATGGCGCCGCCCATGATGGTGGTAGGCCCGAGTCATTCGTGCAAGCGTTCGGTTAGCACCACCCAAGAGGACAATTGGTACCCGAGTAGCATAACGAAGCCACGGAATTTTCGTCAACCGTTCATTCATCGAAACCTGTGCCCGAAACAGGTCAGTGGCGCGAACATACCCTCCTAAGTGGAATTGTTCGGATAAGTTAACTGCACCAACAGGAAGTGAGATCAGGTCCCGTGCCCGCCGCTGCTGAACTAAAATCAACTCACAACTTGCGCCACCAACATCTAAAATTAAACAGTGGTTGAGTTTGAGTGTCCGAATGACACCCAGGTAATCGTAATATGCTTCTTTTTTCCCCGAAAGAACTTGCAAGTGAATACCAACTTCATTTTCGACCCGGTTTAAGAATTCTTGACGATTCTTTGCCTGACGAACTGCTGCCGTTGAGATTGCTCGTACCTGAATATTAGGTACCATTGAATAAATTTTCTTGAACCTTTTTAAGGCAGCAATCGTTCGATCCATTGCATTTTTCTGAAGCACTTTCTCCCGGCCCATTCCTTCTGAAAGACGAGTATTTTCTTTGACCCGTTTGATTTCACGAAAACGACCATCAGGTGCAATTTCGGTAATTGCCATCCTTGTCGAATTGGAACCAAGATCAACAATCGCGAGGTTTTCTTCCACCATTTTCACCTCCGATAATCTGTATTTTATTTAGAAAAAAGCGAAATTTAATATCCTCTTAATAATACCATGTTCTTCAACAGAGTGTGAACCCGTTAACTATCGGAAGGACGGAAGATTATTTTTTATGGTTAGTTCTTGGTGAAATTTGACCAGATAAAACACGACCCATATTTGTTAGGGGCTGGGACTAACAATTATGGGTCGTGTTTGAATGTAAATGTAGCTAACTTATTCACTCGGGACTTGTTAGAATTAGTGTTCTAGGTAAAACTGAGCTGAAACGTGTTCGCCGTGACCGCAACTTCCGCCTAGATGATGTTCTACTGCAACATAGCCAAAAACGTGCTCAGCCTAAGCTCCCTCAAGATAACGACCTCTCTCCTAGGCGCAAGTCGCCTTCGTCGAGAGAAATCGTTATTAATGCAGCAGAGCCGAGATCTGCTCGCCAGGAACTTGCTAGAGTTAACAAACTCTCTGCTAGGCAACTTAGCCGAAACATGCTCGCCCTAACCTTCCTCGAGCTAACGACCTCCGACTCCGACGGCAAGACGCCGTTCGTCGGAGAAATCGTTAGCCACCGGAAGGTTTTAACGGGCTCGCACTCTAATCAAAATAATTAATCCCAATTGCGTCGCGGACTTGTTTGAGAGTTTGGTTAGCGACTTCATTGGCGTGGGCGGATCCTTCTTGAAGGATTTGGTCGACGTAATCAAGGTTCTTTGCGTATTCTTCACGACGCTTTCGGATTGGTTCAAGTTCGGTTTCAAGAACATCGTTTAAGTAACGCTTGATCTTAACATCGCCAAGGCCACCAGCTTGATACTGTTCCTTTAATTCAGCAACCTTTTCCTTATCCGGATCAAAAATATCAAGGTAGGTAAAGACAGTGTTTCCTTCAATATGACCTGGATCGCTCACCTTAATGTGTGTTGGGTCGGTATACATGGACATTACTTTCTTTTGAACCGTATCAGCATCGTCTGAAAGATAGATCGCGTTACCGAGTGACTTACTCATCTTTGCATTACCGTCAAGACCCGGGATCCGTCCTTCACCCTTTGGCGGGAAGACTCCTTGTGGTTCAACCAGAATGTCTTCATTGTAAATCCGGTTGAATGACCGAACAATTTCCCGCGTCTGTTCAAGCATTGGTTCTTGATCATCCCCAACCGGAACCGTATCCGCCTTAAAGGCAGTGATGTCTGCTGCTTGGCTCACCGGATAAATAAAGAAACCAGCTGGAACACTCTCACCAAACTTTTTCTGTTGAATTTCGGTCTTAACAGTTGGATTCCGGTGAAGACGGGCAATCGTTACTAAGTTAAGGTAGTGCATCGTTAATTCACTTAAAGCAGGAATTTGTGATTGAACAAAAATTGTTGCCTTTTTAGGGTCAATGCCAACTGCCAAGTAATCTAACGCCACTTCATGAAGACTTTTCCGGATTTTTTCTGGATCACGGGCATTATCAGTCAACGCCTGTTGGTCAGCGATCATGATAAAGGTATTGTAATCACCAGTATTTTGTAAACGGACCCGATTCTTTAATGAGCCAACATAGTGACCAATATGAAGCTTCCCGGTTGGTCGGTCACCCGTTAAGATTGTGTGCTTTTTTTCTTCAGCCATTGTATTTCCTCCTTAAATTAAAAACGCCCTACTAGCTATTCAAACTAATAGGACGCATCAACTGCGCGGTACCACCTAAATTGCAACGAACCACTGCCACTTTAATATCATTTTTAATTGTAACCAGTTCGTGCTTTGGGGATCTTTTCATCAACCATCCCTCGCTGTTACTCACACTACTTATTTACCGACTATTTTAAGCTATTCTCCCAGGAAAAATCAAGATTAGGTCACGGGATCTTGTATAATGGAACTATGATTTAACATTAGTACGGGAGTGAGAGTCGTGAAATCAAAGCGCAATAAAACGATTGATTTTAGCCTAGCGGACGCACCAGCAGATGTGATGGCAAAGATCATTCAATCTAAAAAGGAAGAACCTTTTTCTCTTGATCAGGTTACCGATAAGGTGATCAACGGCGATTCATTTCGGGTAATGGACCAACTGCCAAGTCATTCAATCGATCTTGCGCTTGTCGATCCTCCGTATAACCTAAATAAAAAGTACGATGGCATGACGTTTAAACAAATGAAGCCAGCTGAATACCAACAATACACTGAGGGCTGGATTAATAAGCTAAAGCCACTATTAAAGGCTAGTGCTAGCGTCTACGTCTTTGCGGATTGGGAAACCAGTATCGTCCTCGCTCCAGTATTAGAGCAGCACTTCACGGTCAAAAATCGAATTACTTGGCAACGGGAAAAGGGTCGGGGCGCGCTAACCAACTGGAAGAACAGTTCTGAAGACATCTGGTTCTTAACCGTTGACCCCCATGATTATGTATTTAACGTTGATCAGGTTAAACAACGGCGACCAGTAGTAGCACCATATAAGGAAGATGGTCACGCTAAAGATTGGCAGGCAACTAAAGCCGGCAACTTTCGTGATACCATGCCCAGCAACCTTTGGGATGATATTTCAATTCCTTATTGGTCAATGCCTGAGAATACAGATCACCCGACCCAAAAACCTGAAAAACTAATGGCCAAAGTTATCCTTGCTAGTTCTAATCCTGGTGACCTAATTTTTGACCCCTTTGCTGGTGCTGGTTCAAGCCTGGTTACAGCTAAAAAACTAGGACGTCATTTTATTGGCATTGAGCAAAGCCTCCTCTACTGTGCATGGGGACAATATCGGCTTAACAAGGCTAATAATGATTCACATATCCAAGGATACGCTGATGGCGTGTTTTGGCCACGAAACAGTTTATCCCTCCAAAAAAAATATTTGAAGGAAAAAGATAATTTAAAATAAAGAGAGAGTCCAGGGAAAAGCAAAATACTTTCTCCTGGACTCTAATTATTATTAATAGTTTCAGTCTAATCACGGCTTGCTTCGCGTTGTCAGCAAAGCACAAGTGCTAGTTCTCGTTCCTACTTATTTGCCTTAGCAACAGCAGCTTGAGCTAAAATGTTCAGATAATTAAATGGTCGATCAAAGTTTGGCTGGAAGAGCATGTCAACAAAAGCGAGGTAATCAATTGTGTGCTTATCTTGAATGCATAATGACAAGACACCAGCTGACTGAGCAACATCATACTTACTCATCAATTGACCACCAATGATTTGCCGAGTCTTCTTATCCCAAACAAGGGTCATCAAAACTTTTTCAGTCGTTGGCATAAATTCTGGACGGTAATTATCTTCAATCGTTACTGAGTCCGCATCAATTCCTGCTTCCTTAGCATTTTCCAACGTTAAGCCTGAAGAAACCATTGTCGTCCCATAGAGGTTCAAGCCAGAACTAGACTGGGTTCCCATGTCACGCATCTTGTTGCCAAAAATGTTAACACCGACCATCGTTCCCTGACGAATTGCGTTGGTTGCCAACGGAATGTAAGCATCCTTACCAGTTGGGTTGTAGTGAACACTGGTAGAATCTCCAGCAGCATAAATATCGGGATCGGATGATTGCATGTATTCGTTAGTTACGATTGCTCCATTATCATGCATCTTAACTTTGCCCTTGAGAAGATCAGTGTTTGGTCGGAAGCCAACACAAAGAATCGCAATATCAGCATCAAAACTTCCCTTATCCGTCTTCACGGTTACCCCATCGTCATGTTCTTCAAAGGCAGTTACTCGCTGATTAAAAGCTAGGGTTGCTCCATGATCCTTAAATTGCTGTTCAATTCGGTCGGTATATTCCTGATCGAAGTACTTGTGAAGCATCCGTGGTGCCCCATCAATCAATGTTACATTCTTGTTCTGGCGAGTATAAGCTTCAACCAATTCAACACCGATATAACCAGCACCAATAACTACTACTCGTTGGGCATCCTTAGCAGCACTAAATAGTTTCTTAGCATGATGGTAATTCTTGCATAAGTATACATGCTCACCGTCAACACCCTCAATTGGCGGAATAACTGGCCATGAACCAGTGGTATCAACTAACTTATCGTAGTGGTCGATCTTTTCTTCACCAGTTACTAAATCAGTTACCTTAACCGTCTTTGTTTCGGGATCAATGCTGGTAACATTATGTTGCATGTGAACTTCAGCACCTAGTTGACTTAATTGCTCAGGACTGGAGTAAAACATTGCATCTGGATCACCAACATCCCCGCTTAGGTAAACAGCAATTCCGCATGACAAGAATGAAACATTATCGTTCCGCTCATAGATAGTCACATCAGTCTCCGGATGATCCTTTAAAATTTGGGTAGCAGTAATTGTTCCGGCATGGGTACAACCAACAATAATAACCTTCATTTTGATAGCCTCGCTTTGTTCAATAATTAACTTAAATATTTAAACAAGTACCAAAACTTGTTGCTTTGATTATATGCAGAAGTATGTATAATTAAATTGATTTAAATCAAGAAAGGATGGTTAATTTGTCCAAACATTCTGAAGTTGCCTGTCTAAGCAAAGCCTCAATTTTCAAGAATTTGCCACTCTCCCTAAAAAAGAAGTTAGTGACAATCACCTCTCACCAAGACTTTTTTCCGAAAGGGAGTCTAATCCGTCAACCATTAGACGGTCAGGATGGAATGATCGTAATTGATTCAGGACACGCCAAAATCTATTCATTAAACGAAGATGGTAAAGAAACGGTCCTCGGCGTCTTGGCAAAGGGTGATTCGACCGGGCAAGAAAATTTATTTAGCCAAAAAGATCACGAAAACTTCATCCAGGCGACAGAAGATTGTCTGGTGTGTTCTATGAACCGACAAGATTTTCAAAAGATGTTAAATGAAACACCCGATCTTTCCTTGACGCTTTTAAATGATTTTGGTCAGCGCTTAATAATGGCAGAGAAGAATACCATTCGGCGAAACTCAATGAACGCTCAGGATCGGGTTCTTGATTACCTTAAGGAAGAAGGAACCCGAGCAGGAAACGTCTCATTTACCCTCCCATTCAAGAAAAAGGACTTAGCTAATTTTCTCGGATTAACTCCAGAGACGTTAAGTCGACAACTAAACTCACTTCAGTCGGCTGGAAAAATTACCGTTAACGGCCAACAAATAACGCTGAATAATTAAAAAGATACGAAGCTGGGAATTAACTTTCTCGGAGGGACGGTTGACTAACCTAGAACGATGAATGATGATGAGAAATCATCAGAGTCGTTCGTAGTTAGGCTCGAGTCCCTCAGTTAATTCCCGCGATTAGACTCTCTAAGTTCGGAGATTAATAAGTATATATAGAGGGCGGGAAAAAACGTTAAGTTTTTTCCCGCCCTCTCATCTTTAAATTTTAACTATGTTAATCCTATTTAACTTTCTTCGCGATGAACAGCCGACTGCTAAAGTCTGACGGATCCTTTTCGGACTTCGTGCGGTCCATAATCCGCGGAACAAAGTAACCAGCATTCATTAACTCAGCTCCAGAGAACCGTTCCTGACCATCATTAACAGTGTAGGTAACTTCTGGATCTAGGCCAGCAAAGTATACCCGAATATAAGCAGGGTTAGCACCGTTGAGGATTTGGAATCGGGCAAGAATTGCTTCACTCCGGTCCTCGTTAACTACTTGCCAACCATAGACATTATCATTATTGGTGTCTGGATTATCAAGTCGGTAAAACTTCCCGAATTGGAAGAGGTGCCGATACTGCTTGTAGAAAGCCACCTGCTTCTTAATAGTGGCTAGTTCATCTGCAGCCATCTTGGTAATGTCCAATTCATAACCAAAGTCACCAAAGTAAGCAACCGCTGCCCGCGTATCAAGCGACGTTAACCGCCCAACTTGATCATTTGGAACAGCCGAAACATGGGCGCCCCACATATTCTGGGTATAACCATATGAAGTTCCATCTTGAATTTTAATCCGTTCAACGGCATCAGTATCATCACTGCACCAAGCTTGTGGAGCATAGTACATCATTCCAAGATCGAACCGGCCACCACCTGAAGCACATGATTCAAAAAGAACCTTCGGGAAGGCCTCGGTTAACCGAGCATATAATTGATAAACACCCAGGATATACCGGTGCGGGAATTCAAGCTGTTGGTCAGCAGGTAACTTTGCACCGTACATTTCAGTGATATTTCGGTTCATGTCCCACTTAATATAGTCAAGCTTCGTTTGCTTAATAATTGCACTCATATGCTCGAATAAGTAGTCAACAACTTCTTGCCTGGTCATATCAAGAACATACTGGTTTCGAGCAGGAGTCCCTTGACGTCCAGGAGTTGCAATCATCCAATCAGGGTGCTTTTCATAAAGCTTACTATCAACTGAAATCATTTCTGGTTCAAACCAGAGACCAAATTTCATCCCCTGGTCGTGAACCCGATCAGCAAAGCCACTGATTCCATTACTAAACTTCTTTTGGTCAACAAACCAGTCACCTAAACTGGATTTATCATCGTCCCGGTGACCAAACCAGCCATCATCAAGGACAAACATTTCGATTCCAAGCTTATCAGCCTGCTCAACGATCTTCATTAACTTTGCTTCGTTAAAGTCCATGAAAGTAGCTTCCCAGTTGTTAATCAAGATTGGTCGATCTTGGTGGGCAAAATGCTGGTTAATCAGGTGATCTTGATAGAAAGCACCTAACTGCTGACTCATTCGGTTTAAGCCATCGCTAGTATAAGTCATCACGGCTTCTGGAGTTTGGAAACTTTCACCATTTGCTAGATTCCAACCAAAATCATCTGGATTAATTCCCACTAATACCCGAGTGGTGTCAAATTGATCGACCTCAACCGAGTCAATGAAGTTACCAGAATAAATGAAGTTAAACCCAAAGGCTGCTCCCTGGTGGTTATCAGTATGTGGCCGGGCCAAAGCAAAGAATGGGTTTTGTTGGTGGCTTGAGGCAACCCGCAAGCTACCGATACTTTGAATTCCGGAACGGAGCGGTGTCCGGATTAAGTGGCGTTCCCGAGCCCAACTTCCTGAGAATTGAAGCATATCATAATCATGATCTGGCAAATCTAATTGGAGACTAAGGGCCCGATCAAGAGTTACGGCTTCTTGACCACGATTAATGAAGGTTGCACTCCGAACGATGACATCTTCTTTTTCAAAGACAGTGTAGTGAAGTTGGAGAACAAGGTTAGCTAACTCATCTTTAAAAGTTACCGTCAGAGTTTGTGAATCATCACCCTGATCGTCGAATGCTGACGGCATGTTCTTAAGTCGTTCCTTGCCATCTGCAACTTCATAACCTGTATATTCAAATTCTGAAGTTCGTGAACCGTTTGGATAGGTAATTTGGTAAGCAGGATAACGGTAATCCCCTTTTCCAAGACCCGCATACTCCTGCTTAATGAGTTCCAACTGAAAGTCGCTTTGGTCAACAGTTAACGTGTTTGTACAATCACGTTCTTCACGACTGGCAAGGTTAGGGTAATCCTTTTTTACAGGAATCTGGGGACCGTAATATAATTGTCCCGCATTCCCATTTTCCAGAATTTTGAAGATGTAACTTGTCTTTGCCGTTTGCAAATGGAATAACTTGTGCTCTTCATTAACGTGGATACTCATTGTAGATAACTCCTTTAATTAGTATTGTAAGCATTTACATTATCAATTATAACCTTGTTTACGCTGGATCACTAGTCAATTTCAACGCTGATGGATCGTTTTCTGGTTTAGGATCTGTTAGATCAACTTCCATAACTGGGTCCCCTGAATTAACCTGCTTACCCGCTTTTTTCATGATTGTAATTGGCCCAAGCTTCTTAGCATTCGTAACCGTAACAATCACCGTATCATCAAGCCCAGCTTTCTTAATCACTGGATCCCAAAATTCGATTAACTCTTGACCCTTGTGAACTCGCTGACCATTTTCTACATATGAAACAAAGCCAGTACCTTTTAGTTTAACCGTCCCAATTCCGACGTGAATCAAGAGGGCGACCCCGTCATCACTTACAAGACCAACCGCATGACGAGTCGTAAATACCTGTTTAACGGTTGCATCAAATGGAGCAAATACCCGACCATCAGTTGGCTTAATTGCAAAGCCATCACCAGCCGCTCCAGATGAGAATGTCTCATCGTTAACATCAGCAAGCTTAATTAGCTGACCATTAATTGGTGCTGGAATAACAACCTGGTTTGGTGTTTTTTCTCCTTTATCCAAGTGTTTTCCCCAAGTCTTTTCAAGCTGAGCAACGATCTCCGCGTGCTTTTCTTCACTCAAGAAGACTTTCTTACCGAAAACAAAGATTGAAATAACAACTAGGACTGCGGGAACCGCAAACATCAGTAATTTAAAATTGTGGGCCTGAGTAACCGTAATGGTTGATGCTGATGCACCGGTTGTCATTCCCGCAATAATCGCTACTTGACCAACAACACCATTAGCTACGGCACCACCAAACTTATCCAATAGTGGCCGTACAGACAGGGCAAGCGATTCATCACGGTGTCCCAGCTTTAATTGGCCGTATTCAACGGAATCTGTAATTACCATTAGAACAATTAAAAAGACGATTTGTTGTGGTAAACCAAATAATGAAGCTGCTAGAAGAACTAATGCTAAGTTATCACCGGCAACAGCAAAGAGGCTAAGTCCACATAAAAGGCAAACTAACGCACATGTGAATAACGTTTTTCGGCTAAACTTCTTTGAGAGAATCGGAAATAGTGATGTCGCAACAATTCCTAAGGCAATATTAATCGTTGAAAAAATCGAGAATGCCTTCGGTCGTCCCATAATATATGTAAAATAGTACACTTCCAGCGAGTTAACGATATTAATTGCAACACAGTAAAAGAGGTATGCGCAGCCAACCCACATTAATTGATCGTTCCCCGAAAGGACTTTGAAGATGCCAACAATTCCAACTGTATCCTGCTTATTCTTTCGAATTGACGAATTAACTTCACGGGTAAAGATCCCAACGCCCCATGCTGAAATCAGGGCAAGAAAACAGATAATTAGTGCAAACATGAACCACCCACGGTCATCTCCCGTGCTAGTTCCCTTAGCAGAAAAGAAAAGGACGGCTGGCATAACCAAGATACCAACTAACCCACCACCAATTGCGGAACCAACTCGTGCATAGGTCGCTGTTTTTTCCCGCTCACGAGAACTGGTGGTTAACGATGGCAACATTGACCAAAAGCCAACGTCCTTAAATGAATAGAAGATATCCATTGTGATGTACAATACCGCAAAGAGAACCAAATAACCGATCGCGCTCTTTTTATATAGGCCACCCATATTGGTGAAAAGTAATAGAAGAATTACCGCTGAAACAGTCCCACCAATTACAACCCATGGGCGAAAATGTCCCCAGCGTGTCTTCGTCCGGTCAATTGCATTTCCAATAAAGGGATCAATGAATAATTCAATAAAGCGAAGACACATAATGATTAGCGTTACCGCACTAATCATTTTGTTATCTAATGCCTTGTTACCAGTATCAAAAAGGTGCGAAGTGATAAACATGATTAGGTACCCACACAGCAGCCCATAAAACGAATCATTACCAAATGCACCAAAACTATAGGCAAGACGCTCGCGCATCGTCATTTTGCCATTATTACTAGTACTCATAATTCTTCCTTCTCTCTAGTTATAATAAAAGCGTTTTCTGTATCCGCTTTCAGAGTTTGCATTCATTATATTTGATAAGCGTTTATCATTCCATGGTTAAGTGTACGAAAAAAATGCCATTTATCTCATAAGACAAATTGACATTTAATATTGATAAATTGTATTATAGTGCTAATTCTTTTGGCTTGTTTTATCAACAAATTACCATGTCATATAAAAATTTTAACAATTCGAAGTAGCTTTAAAGGAGTATCATGATGGACGGAGAATATAAAAGCTTAACCGGGAAGAGTTTGGAAAGTAACATTCTTTTTATTGGACAGTATAATTGTCCACCAAATTACTTTTTCCGGGGAAATAATGTTCGGGATAATTACGTTATCCACTATATTCAAGATGGCTGTGGGAGCTTTTCATCTGCAAACCATCCTGCAGTAACCTTAAAAAAAGGGGATATTTTTATTCTTCCAAAAGGCGTCCCCTGCTTTTACCAGGCCGATGGTCAGGATCCGTGGAAATACTTTTGGATCGGTTTTTCTGGTACCAAGATAAAAACAATGCTTGCTGGCTCGGAATTGAATAAAAAGCGTTATTTACGTCAAGTCCAGGATAGTCAATTCTACTCCAGCCTACACAAATTATTTACCACCCTAAAAAAGCCGAGTTCGCTTGGAAATGATATCCTAGTTGAAGCACTTACCTATCAAATGTTTTACCAGCTTGTTACTGAGTACCCTGATAAAGCGCCTCACGCTAACACCAAGGCTCAGCAAAGACTCCAGCTTGCTAATTACTATTTAAGAGAACATTACCAGGATAGTAACTGCAACATCGAAGATCTTTGCCATCACCTTAATATCTCCCGAAGCTACCTATATAACCTGTTCAAATCACAAATGAACGTTTCACCGCAAAAGTTCCTTACCCAGTTACGAATGGAAGATGCCCAACAGCAGCTTGTAAATACCGATGATCCTATTCAGGTAATTTCCCGTCGTGTTGGTTACAAAGACGAATTCACCTTTTCCAAAGCATTCAAACGTTATAGTGGTTTCAGCCCAAAGTTATACCGAGCAGGATCACACTCTAATTAGTTTCGTAAATAAAAATGGACCGGAAATTCCAGTCCATTTTTATTTATGAAGATTTTTGTGAAATTATCAGATTAGCTAATGATTTTAGGCAACCGAGTCGAGATCTGCGCAGTAGCTGATTGACTTCTTTTATCAACAAGTTGATAGCAAGAAGTCTAATCAGCCTTGCGAGGGTTCACAGACGAAAACAAGTTTTCTGGTTCACTCCTTCGTCAGGAACTTGCATGTTCTACTGCAGCATAGTCGAAACGTGTTCGCCCTAACCTTCCTCGAGCTAACGACCTCCACCTCCGACGGCATACCGCCGTTCGGTGGAGAAATCGTTAGCCACCGGAAGGTTTTAACGGGCTCACACTCTAGCCCTGTGTAAATTCAAATTCTGGGAACCAGATTTTGATTTCTTTAGTAGCAGAGGAAGGTTCGTCGGAAGTGTGAACAATATTCCGAAGGTTGCCATCTGGCCATTCACGACCGTAGTCACCACGAATAGTTCCCCATTCGGCTTCAACTGGGTTGGTAGCACCAGCCATGTTGTGAATTGCCTTGATAACATTTGTTCCAGAAACGACAATTCCCACGATTGGCCCTTCTGTCATGTATTCAAGTAATTCAGGGAAGAATGGCTTATCAACCTTATCAGCATAGTGTTGACGGAGCAATTCTTCAGTTGGTTGAATCATCTTTAAGGCTTCAATCTTGTAGCCCTTTCGTTCAATTCGGGTAATAATTTCCCCAATATGGCGGGTCTTAACACCATCGGGTTTTACTAAAACTAATGTGTATTCGTCTTTTACCATGGCGAAACATCTCCTCACATATCAATCTAACATACCTAGACTAACATAAGTCGTTTTATAATGAAAGCGCTTTTTCAATTATTTTACTAGTCTTTTACCTTATTAATTCATGTTCAATCGTTAGTTGTTGACTAGCCTTTTCATTAACTGCCGTACTTACTTGCCCATTACTAATCATCGTCAGATCATGCATTGCCCGAGTAGCCATTGTGTAGAGCATCCCAATTTCATCGGTTCCCTTAAGGTTTGCTTGCGAAACATCATAGGCAATCACTGAATCGAATTCAAGTCCCTTAGCCAGATAAACGGGAAGAACTAAGATTCCACTCGGCAGTTCTGTATCGTTCATATCTAGCAAATGAACATTGGAAAATTGTCGATGCAATTGACGGTAAACCTGTTGTGCTTGCTCCTGATCCTTAGTAAGGATCGCAACTGTTTCATATTGTTCATGATACTTTTCAACACTGTCTTGTAGCGCCTGTTCAACAGCATCAGCTGAAGAACGAACCAGAAGCGCTGGCCGTTGCCCATGACGGGTAAATGACACTATTTGATCACCATCAGGCAACAGCGCTTTAGCAAAGTCCGTAATTTCCTTTGTTGATCTGTAGCTTCGGCGTAACGAAATTAGATTAGGATGCTTAGCTACTAGCGTTTTGCTCAGACGTGCCAATAATTGCTCAGGTAGTTCCAATGGTTTAAACAGTGCCTGTTCGCTATCACCGAGAACAGTAAACTTGGCTCCTGGAAAAGCGTGACGCAGGTAGATCATCATTGCCACTGAATAATCCTGCATTTCATCAATAAAGACATACTTAAACGAATGGTTCTGCCCACTCCCCATTAATAAATCGCGCAAGTACATCAGCGGGGCCGCGTGCATCATTGCCAAACGGTGCATTTCTAATTCATTACTATAATTATCAATCATCCGTCGCCACTCTTCCCGGTGAATCTCTTCAGGCAATGGCAACTGTCGCAGCCAATTTGCGTACTGACTATAAATATCAATGAAATAGTCATTATAAATTGCGTCAGCGACAATCCTTAGTCGTCGTTTTGCCCAGCGATATGCAAGGTAAGCATATTGCTCATCTTCATCCCGAAAATCATCAATCGTCTTTTTACCGTATAAATTATGAAGTTGCTGAGTATCAAGACTATCAAGTTCCTTAGCTACCCAGTCCTTTTTTGCTTCTTCTTTTACTCGCCGCTGAAGTTCGCGGATTAACTTATTCTTTAACTGAACCATTCGATTAGCGGCCTTCATTGCGGTTGGCTGTTTTTGATAGAGTTCTTGAATATGCTCAGCAGTGAAAAAGACCCGTCCTTCAAAAGTAATGTTACTAAATTGAAGCTGCTCATCCATTAGATGGGTTGCATACCGATGAATATCATTCATTGCCGGTTGACTTTCTAAGAAGTCGGCAATTCGGCGATCTTGGTTCGATGTCCGTTGACGCTTTTCATATCTCTCAAAAATATTTTCTACTTGTAAACCTTCAAACCGGCGCCGAACAAAACCTGACATTGTCACCTGACGCATGTTTCGTTCCCCAAGGCTCGGTAAGACTTGAGAAATATAGTGGCTAAAGAGTCGATTGGGACTAAAGAGGACAATCTGATCGGCATTTAATGCGGTTCGACTATGGTAAAGGAGGTAGGCAATCCGTTGTAAAACTGCTGAAGTTTTCCCCGATCCAGCAACCCCTTGTACTAGTAAGAGATCACTATGGGTATCGCGGATGATGTCATTTTGTTCCTGCTGGATCGTGGCAACAATGTTATGCATGTATTGATCATTTTGCTCACCAAGAGCGGCCTGGAGTAATTCATCTCCCACCGTTTCATTAGTATCAAACATGTTAACGATCCGCCCATCTTTAATGGTAAATTGGCGTTTCTTAATTAAGACCGTTTCCCGAATTCCATTCGGTGTTTCATACCGCACCTCACCTAACGTTCCGTTGTAGTAAACACCCGAAATCGGTGCCCGCCAATCATAAATGAGAAAGGCAGTTTTATCATCATTCATTAGCGAAGCCGTTCCAATATATAACGTTTCCGGTTGATCTTTACCAGGATCCTGAATATCAATCCTCCCGAAATACGGTGTCTGCTTAAGATTTTGCAGTGTCTTTAACTGCCGGCGAAGGATCGTTTCACTTTCAGCTGCTCGTGATACTAACTGCCGCTGCTGTTCGATCATTGCTCGTGATTCAGCAATGTCGTCAATTTCATACCGGTTAATTGAGGCATTTTCACTGTAATTCTTTTCAACCGCTCGAGTTTCCTTATGGGCATCAGCAAGTGCCTTCTTAGTTTCAGCTATTTGTTTGTCGATCTGCTTCATTACTAAATCGACCCGCTGCTGCTCCATGTGTCGTTCCTGTTCTTCGTTCACACAAAAGCCTCCTCTGAATCAGTCTAACTATTGTAGCACTATTTAATTGTCACCATGAAGTGAAGCGAGCTCACTCTGAAGATTAGCAATTGTTGGATAAGATGGGGCCAATAGCTTTTCAACCTGGCAGAATACGGGAAAAAGGTGCTTATAAACCGCAACTGATTGTGGTTGTGGATCATATTTTGTTTTCTCACCGAGATAAGTTGTTACAACATCATAGTTACTAGCAAGGCCGCTACTCTGCATTATCAAAATAGCTGCTCCAAGACATCCTGATTCAAAAGAAATCGGGACATTAACCTGGCAATCTAAAATATCCGCTAGCATTTGCCGCCAAATTTTCGACCGAGCAAAGCCACCTGTAGCCGTAACTGATTGCGGTTTCCCCACTAACTTGATTACTGTCTCAAAAACACTCGCAATATTAAAGTTAATCCCCTCAAGAACTGCCCGAAGCATGTCGGCTCGGGTATGCAGTGCAGTCAGACCAAAGAAATCGCCCCGGGCATTTGCATCCCAAATCGGTGCCCGTTCACCTCCTAAATAAGGATGAAATAACAGGCCGTGACTCCCAGTCGAGGTTCCCTCAATTATCCGGTTTGCTAATGTATAGCGATCGACTTGTTCGTTCTCTAAGTCTCCATGATCAATTAGATGGTGCACTGCCCATTGAAAAACGTCTCCACCATTGTTTAGCGGACCACCAACAATCCAGTGCTTTTTGTCTACCATATAACAAAATAGTCGTTTTTGTGGATCTATCACCGGTCGATCCGTAATTACCCGAACGGCGGCTGATGTTCCAATCGTAATGGCAACCTGATTAGGCTTAATCGCGCCAACACCAATGTTAGAAAGGGCGCCATCAAAGGCACCATATACAAACGGTGTGCTGCGTGGGACATCCATTTTCTGGCGTTCACTTTCCACCATCACTGTCTCTTGGGAAGTTGGCTCAGTAACAATCGGTAATTGCTTTTCACTAATTCCAGCTAATTTTAGAGCAGCTTGGTCCCACTTTCCGGTATGAATATCCAATAAACCTGTACAACTCGCAACAGAAAGATCAACCTTGAACTTCCTAAATAAGCGCCAAAAGATGTATGACTTGATATCTGCTACATGACGTATTTGGCGAAAAAGCTCCGGGTGTTCTCGTCTAATCCAGATTAACTTAGCTAAGGGCGTCATCGGGTGAATTGGCGTTCCCGTCGTCTGATAAAGCTGCTTTCCTTCTGGTGTCTCTTTCAGTTTCAAGGCATCTTGACGAGCACGGGTATCAGCCCAGGTAATAATTCTGGTCAAGGGATGGTAATGTTCATCGAGTAACAGTAAGCTTTGATTAGCCGTTGAAAATGCAACACCAAGTAATTGTCCCGTTTTTAAATCAGCCCGATGAGTTGCCGCCCGAATTACCGTTTCAACTGCTTGAAAGATTTCTTCTGGATCTTGTTCCGCCATCCCCTGTGGGTCGCGGTAAATGAGGTAATTCTTAATAAAATGGCCGATGATCGTTGCATTTTCATCATACAGCACTGCTTTAGTCGCGGTTGTACCAACATCAACCCCAATTAGATACTTCATTATTTTCATCCCTCTCAGCATTCAAAGGAGGTCGGCAAATTTTATTTCTCACCGACCTCCTTTATTTACAAAATATTCTCCTATTCAGCAACTTCATTTGCTTTCACTAAAGCATGTTTCAAGATAAATGGTGCTAAAACGGTTGCCACAATAATTACTGTAATTACATCAGAATAATACATTGATGATAAGAGATGTGCTTGATAACCGATTTGCGCGGTGATCAGCGCCATTTCGCCCCGAGCAATCATTCCGCTACCAACGACATATGAACTGTTAAAGTCAAATCCCGAAAGATAGGCTCCGGCACCACACCCGACTAACTTAGTCAAGCAGGCAAGAACCGTCATCACAATCACAAAAACAAATGACTCATCTAGCCGATCAATTCGCATGTTTAAACCGACGCTCACAAAGAATAACGGGATAAACATGGCATAGCCAATTGGAATAAAGCTTCGGTTAATCGTTTCCTTTCGGTGGGTATTAGCAACAGCAATCCCGGCAAAGAAAGAGCCAACTGCCCCACTTAGACCAACATAATCAGCAATTGCCGCCATTCCTAAACAGATGATCATCGCCATTACGGACGGTGACGCAACAGTCAATAGCCGCTCACTAAGATGCATCATGTATGGAGCAAGCCATTTAACAACCAGGTAAGTCCCACCAAAGAACAAGACTTGGAGAAGCAGGACTGCCCATAATGGCTGTCCCCCAGTCTTTCCTTCAGCCTGATTAACCACACTGATCATAATACTTAAGAGGATCACGCCAATAATATCATCAGCCACAGCAGCCCCTAAAATCGTTGCTCCCTCACGGCTATCCAATCGTTTAAATTCTCGCAGGACCGCAACCGAAATACTCACCGAAGTTGCGGAAAAAATAACCCCAATGAAAATCGATTCAAGAGTTGTGAAGCCGAAAAAGTAACTCGCAGGAGCCATAATTGCAATTGGAACCACAACACCAACAATTGCCACAACCACTGCTGGTTTGAGATATTTTTTCAATAATGAAAGATCACTTTCCAAGCCGGCAATGAACATTAAAATAATTACCCCAATTTCCTGAAACTCGTTCATCATTGAATTGAGGTGAACCCAGTTTAATAGCGCCGGTCCGGCAACAATTCCAACCAGAATCTGCCCAATAACCTCGGGAATTTCGACTCGTCGACAAAGATGCGCTACTAATTGGGTCGCCAGCAATAGTCCCGCTAGCGTTGCAATAAATTCCATTAAAAGACCTCCGTTCCCGCTCGTACTTAATTAAAACCATATTGTAACATATTAATCCTAATGATAGCGCTTCTTTAGAATTGTGAAAGGATCTTGAAAAGAATATAATTGGGGCGTGTAGATTGGAAGTGAAGAAATGAATTCATCGACTGACACAGGAACAGTCCTGCGCGCAAAAGATCTTTTACGAAAACCCTTTACCGCTGAATTCTTACGCTATGTTATTCCCGGAATTTTAGTAGGGGTTATCACCGGATTAGTCGTCGGTACCTTTCGTTGGATTATTGATCAAACACTGATCCTTTTAACAATTGTGTATCCTTATTTGGGTAGCCACCCACTGATGATTATTCCATATATTTTAGGAACGTTAATCGTTGTTTGGCTAATCGCAAAGATAATTCGTCCTGAATTATTCGATATTGTTGGTTCTGGCGTTCCTCAGATTGAAGCAATTCTAATTGGTAAGCATCAAATGAATTGGTGGAGTGTCCTCTGGCGAAAGTTTGTCAGTGGTCTCCTAACTATCTGTCCAGGACTTTTTCTTGGTCGAGAAGGTCCTTGTATTCAAATTGGTGCCTGTATTGGACAAGGATTTGCGGAAGATGTATACCACTATCAGAATACTGAAGAGCGCGATCTGTTAATTAAATGCGGGATTGCTGCTGGATTATCAGCTGCCTTTAGTGCCCCCATCGCCGGAACTGTTTTCCTGCTTGAAGAGGTTACCCGTCATTTTAATTTTAAGGTAATTGCAGGAGCCTTAGCCGCTGCTATTTCTGCCGACCTAATGACAATCCTCTTTTTTGGGACAAAACCATGTCTAGCCATGCCAATCTCAATGCGGTTACCACTCTCGTCATACCCATGGCTAATTCTAGTTGGCATTGTTATTGGCGCTGGTGGGTACCTTTTTCAATACGGAATACTTAATCTCGGTTGGTGGTACCGTAAATTTACCATTCTCCCTAACTATTATCACAGCATTCTCCCCTTACTTCTTGTTATTCCTGTTGGTCTATGGAATTGCCATATTCTTGGTGGAAGTCATAATTTTATTATGTATATTACGCAAATGTCATTAAAGACTAACTGGCTATTAGTTTTAGGGATGCTCATCCTCTTTTTTGTCCTGCGATATACGGGAACAATGATTGCCGCTGGTGCTACTGTTCCTGGTGGTATCTTTATGCCGATCTTCGTTCTTGGTAGTCTTCTTGGCGCAATCGCCGGAATTATCTTGATTCACTTCAACATTATCCCAGCAAGCTGTTACCTGAACTTGATTGCAATGGGGATGGCTGCTTACTTTGGCGCCACTGAAGGAACCCCCATTTCCGCAATTCTTCTCGTCACCGAAATGGTTGGCTCAGTTGATCAGATTTTACCAATGACCATTCTTACCTTTATTGCCTACTTCACTAGCATGACTCTCGGTGCCAAAAACTCCATCTACGAAGCATTAAGAATGGAAATGCTAGCAAAGTTAGAGTGCGAGCCAGCAGAGGACTTGCGGAAAGCTAACAATTTCTCCCGACTGGATGCTGAAAGCATCTGGGAGGGAGGTTGTTGTCTATAGGGGCTTCCCTGCGAACACATTTCGACTCAGTTGCCTAGAACGTTAGCTTGAGTAGGTACAGAAGGCCCGTAAAGCAATACTAAACAGACTAAGACTAATTTCACGTCTGAGCCTGTTTTTTATTCTCCTAATGCCTGCTTGATATCATTAATCAGGTCTTGAGGATTTTCTAAACCAACAGATAGTCGCAATAAGCGTGGTGTGATCCCTAATCGTTGCCGTTGATCAAGCTCCACATCAGCATGAGTTTGATAATACGGAATTGTAATCAAGCTTTCAATTCCTCCAAGACTTTCCGCAAAGGTAATCAGTTTCACATTATCTAAAAGCCTAGCAACATCATCTTCAGCTTTAAGGTAAAAACTAATCATCCCACCCTTCCCGGGATATAATACCTTCTCGACTCTTGGATCCTGTTTAAGATATTTAACCACCGCTTGAGCATTCTTAGTATGCTGTCTTACCCGAACATCTAATGTTTTCAAGCTTCGTAATAACAGCCATGAATCAAAAGAATCCAACGTATCACCAGTCGTAATGTAATATTCAAAATATCGTTCAGCGAGTTCTTGATTCTTACAAACCAAAATACCACCAAGCAGATCATTGTGTCCTGATAAATATTTTGTTGCGGAATGAACAACAACATCTGCCCCTAGTTCAAGTGGTCGTTGATAAACTGGGGTATAGAGCGTATTATCCACAATCACTAAAATTTGAGAATTCTTTTTATGAACTGCAGTAGCAATTTCTGCAATATCTAATTCTTTCATTGTTGGGTTTGAAGGTGTTTCTAGCCAAACAACTCTAGTCTGCGGAGTAATTTTAGCTAGCAAATCTGCGAGTCTTTCACCATTCCACTGATCAAAGTTAATTCCGACATGCGAATGAAGATAACGAAAATATCGAAAATCACCACCATACAGGTCATCAAGAGAAATCAAATGATCACCAGTTTTTAGGATACTTAACGCTAACTGAATTGCGGCCATTCCTGAACTTAGAGCAAATCCTCGCCGACCGGCTTCAAGGTTCGCCATTGTTTGTTCAAGTGCTCGACGATTAGGGGTTGCTATTCGAGAATATGTGTATCCCTTGTTCGGATCAAAATTCTTAGCTTCTTCAAGGGAATCATGGCGATAGTTCGAAGAAAAGTACAACGGTAGAGCAACCGCTTTTTTGTCATCAATATGGTTTCCTGCTTGTGCCGCAATTGTTTCAACTGAATATTTACACATAGTAATTACCCCCCTATTTTCTTGACTTTGCGATTGCCTGCTGAATATCAGCGATTTGATCATGAAAATCTTCAATCCCAACTGACATCCGAATTAATCCAGGCTTGATTCCAGCAGCTAACTGCTCCTCTTCGCTTAATTCTGCATGGCTCATTTTGCTTGGCAATTCAACCAGGCTTTCTACGGCTCCCAAACTAACAGCCAGCTTGAATAAGTGAAGAGCATTGACAAACTTAACCGGATCTACCCTTTCTGTTAATTCAAACGAGAACACACTGCCAGCCCCCTTAGCTTCTTGATGTAGCTCCTGATATCCTGGTTGCCCCTCAACCCCAGGATAATAGATCTTTTCAACCACGCTTAATCCTCGTAAATAGTTGATCAGCTCCTTAACATTAGCAATTTGCCGATCCAACCGTAAACTTAGAGTCTTAATTCCTCTTGCTAGTTCATTACTATCCTCAGGTGACAAAATACTACCAAGAGCGTTTTGAATAAAATAAACCCGCTTAGCTAACTCACGATTTTTAACAATCACTGCTCCTGCTGAAACGTCAGAATGTCCTGATAGATACTTAGTTGCACTATGAATTACAATATCAGCTCCTTGTGCCAACGGCTGTAGTAAATATGGACTTAAAAATGTGTTATCAACGATCGTCAGTAGGTGGTGTTGGTGCGCCAATGTAGCAACCTTTCGCACCACTGTTACTTGCAATAGTGGGTTTGTTACGGGTTCAAAGTAAATTGCTTTGGTATTTGGCTGAATCGCTGCTTCAACTGCCGTGAGATCACGGGTATCAACAGCGGTAATTTCCAGTCCCCAACGCTCAAAGAATTGGTGAAGCAATCGAAAGGTTCCGCCATAAATTTGCTTACCAACAATTATGTGATCTCCCCGTTCAAATATTGCCAATGCAGCATGAATAGCGGCCATTCCTGAAGAAAAGGCAAAGCCAGCTGTTCCTTCCTCTAACGCTGCCAATTGTTCTTCCAAAGCACGCCGGGTTGGATTGCCAGAACGTGAATAATCATCCTTTACTGGTGCACCAATTTTGGGATATGCAAAGGTAGTCGCTTTATAAATAGGAGTAGTCACCGCTCCAGTATTATTATCATGTTGTGCTGGTGCATGAACCAGTTTGGTGTCAAATCTTGTCATTGCTCTCTTCCTTTCGTTATAACCAAAAAAACGCCCCTAAGTAGTATTTAAACTACCTAGGGACGTCAACAACGTGGTACCACCCAAATTCACTGAATTAATCAGTCTCAACAGCACTCAACTAGAATGCCAGGGATGGTAACGGATCCTTCCGGAAAGCTAGCCATTACTGACCGCCTTTCAATTGCTCCGAGCTCATCTTCAGAATGATTACTCTCCCGCCTTTTCACCATCAGCGGTCACTTTCTGAGAGCGCCTATTCCTACTCTTCTCATCAATGCATTATTATAAAATCATTAGAAAAATTAAATTATGGTTAGTATAAAAGGTGATTGTCAGGTTGTCAAGAGGTAAATCATTAAGCCGTCTGGCGGAGTTGAACCGCCGTGTCACCCTTACCATGGATGTGCTCTACCTATCTGAGCTAAGACGGCGATTAAAGTATAACCGAAATTGTTGATAACTTGCAAGCGGGCTAATCTTTAACACTTCGGTAATAACTTAACCAAACAATGACACTGAAAATTGTCAGAACAATAAACGCGTGTTGGGTTCCAATTGCGGTTGATAGTGCCCGATTAACTTTAAGCTGTGTTTGACTACTTGCAACGATCATGGCAGCGATCGATGTCCCCATTGCACCAGCAAACTGCTGAAGGGTATTTAGGATTGCATTCCCCTGTGCCGTTTCTGAAGAACTAATAGTCCTGAGCGCGCTTGTCATTACGCTCCCCATGCACATCCCCATTCCTGCCATATAGAAACAATAAACGATTGCAATAATAACATTACTCATTTGTCGACTAATTACAGCAAAAACAAGCAAGGAAAGAAAACAAAGAGTCATTCCCAAAAGAATCGGCCGTCGCGCACCAAATCGATCAAGGATTTTACCACCAAGCGGCGCAAAGACTGCTCCGGCAACCCCTGCCGGTAAGACAACTAATCCGGCAATCGTGGAAGTATTACCGTTAACTAACTGGATATAATTTGGTAAAAGAAAGGCAAAGCCAAGCGACATAATCTGAGTAAGAAAGAAGCCTAGAACATGACCGGTAAACCGATGATTTTTAAATAGGCGCAGATCTAACGTTGGCGTTGCGATTGTAAGTGAACGCCACGTTAAGCCAATCATTCCAATAATTCCAAGACAAAAGGCTCCCAGAACATTAATGCTCATAAACGGGACACTCCCTACATTACTAAAACCGTCAACCAATCCGCTAAACATAAACACAATCATCAGAAGGCTAACGGAATCAACCCGCTGTTTTCTAATCACAGATTTTTGTTGAATCCCCCACCGTCCTAAAATAAACGAAACAACCATCAACGGGAGGAGAATGTAAAAGATCCACCGCCAGTTCAATTTACTAGCAATGATCCCACCAAATGTTGGTCCCACTGCCGGAGCAATTCCGGTGATTAAATTACCAATTCCCATCATAAAGCCAATTTTACTTTGGGGAACCTGTTCCATAATGATATTAAACATCAGCGGCAGGGCAATTCCAGTTCCGACACCTTGAATCGCTCGACCTAATAGCAATAAGGTGAAGCTTGGCGCAAAGGCATCCACTAATAAACCGCTAAAGAAAAATAGGTTTGCTACGGTAAAAAGGGTCCGTGTTTTATACGAATTCTTAAGAACTGCCGAAAGCGGAACAATAACCGCAACAATCAACAGGTAGATTGATGTCATCCACTGAACCGTATTCGTTGTCAGACTAAACTCACTCATCAGAATTGGGAAAGTAACATTCATCGCAGTTTCAACGATCACTCCGCAAAAAGACATTAACCCTGTCGCAATAACGGTAGCAACAACCCGAGGCGGAATTCGATCATTTTGAACCATTCTCTTCACCCTCCCCAATCATGAATTTCAGAATTTCTTTGAACTGATGAAGATCCTCAGCAGTAAAGTTAGCTATTAGTTGTTCTTCAGATCCTAAAATATACTCCCTAACTTTAGGTGCTAATTCTCTTCCTCTTGCTGTCAACGTAATTACCTTTTGCCGGCGATCAGTTGCTGACTGCCGTTGCTCAATCAAGCCTTTTTTCACTAATCGTTGAATAATTACTGTCGTTGTTGACCGTTTAATATTAAATTCCTGTTCGATCATCTGTTGGTTACACTCCTGGCTTCCACAATTAGCCATAAAATCAATTACAGACATCTGTGTCCCGGTCAGGTCATACTGCTGAGCAAACCGGTTAAATTCTTGATTCAGGCTATTCGTTGCCATTTTTAACAATCGCCCAATTAATTCCATCAAAAAATCTCCTATAACATTTAGTTAGCTGTCTAACAAAATATTATAGGAGATTATTTTCGATTATTAAAGTAACAATTTAGGAACTACCAACCTAATTCTTCAGCATTATCTGGAAGACTTAACTTTCCAGCAGCCTCTTCTGCAAACGCCTGATCAAGCATTTCAAAGGCTCGGTCTAACTCTTCCTCGGTAATTACTAGCGGTGGCTGGAAGCGCAGGATATTTCCCCGAAGACTGATGATAATTGCACCAAGTTCAAATACCCGATACATAATCCGCGTTGTTGCTGCGGTATCACCTTTCCCAGTTTGCGGGTTAACAATATTAATTCCACCATCTAGGCCGTACATTCGGACATCACCGATAAAGTCATATTTCTTTTGTTCATCTTCAAAGAACTGCTTAGCCTTTTCACCTAACTTAGTTGACCGTTCAAGAAGATGTTCATCCTGAATTACATCTAAAGTAGCATTAGCGGCTGCAGTTGTTACTGGATTACCAGCAGTTGTGTAAACGTTAGCAGGAGCACCAAGAGACTCTATAATCTCTTTGCGACCAACAACAGCACTTAATGGCATCCCAGAAGCTAACGATTTACCAACCGACATCAAATCGGGCTCAATTCCAAAATGTTGGATTGACCACCATTTCCCGGTACGCCCCATTCCTTGATTAACTTCATCAACAGCAAAGAGGATCCCGTTTTCCTTAGCAAATTGATAAATCTTTTCCATAAATTCCGGTGGTGTCTTAACGATTCCACCATCACCCTGAATTGGTTCAATCAAGATTGCGGCCACTTCATCAACCGGTAAGTAGGTTTTAAACGGCAACTTAAACATTTTGAAATAGCGATCAACAAATTGCTCTTCTGATTCATCAGGAAGTTTATCCCATGGATCGGGAAATGGTACTTTAACAACCCCAGGGAGTAATGGTCCCATCTTCCGTGCCATATTCAGCGAGACACTGGATAGGGTCATTGAACCATACGTGGACCCGTGATATGCTCCCGTGAAGGAAACGATATACTGACGACCAGTATATGCCCTGGCAAATTTAATAATCGCATCGTTGGCGTCCGAACCAGAATTACCCCAAACAACCTCAGTCGGTCCTGATATTGGAGCTAATTCCGCTAAGCGTGGTGCTAACCGCGCTGCTTGACTATTTGCAAAATAAGCTGGTGTATACTGAATAATTTGGGCTGCTTGATCCTGAATTGCTTTAACAACTTTCGGGTGACAATGCCCGGTATTTGTAGAACTAGCACTTGCTAAGAGATCAATGTACTGATTACCATCAACATCAGTCAAAATAGCTCCCCGCCCACTGTTAATTACGATATCGTAATACTTAACTCGTGCTGCGGTGGCAAATGCTTCATTTTCTTTTGCTAAGATTTTGTGGTTATTTTCCATTGAACCCATTAGCAATCCCCCCTACTTATATTTTTGTTGTTAGTAATAATTGGTATGTGGAAACACGTTTAATTTTTTGGGTAAAGGTTCTGGGCAGCCTTGTTAAAACGTGCTTGCCGTGACCGCAACTTCCGCCTAGCTATCCCGTCCTTGATTGTAAACAATCATCGTCTGGGATTTTCTAGTGCTCAGTTGCTAATCCGTCACGGCTCGCACTCTACTAAACGTGCTCAACCTAAACTCCCTCAAGATAACGACCTCTCTCCTAGGCGCTAATCGCCTTCGTCGAGAGAAATCGTTATCATCCGGGAGTTTTTACGGTTTCGCACTCTACTTTTTCTTATTCAAATACGAATGCTTCATTCCGTAGGCAAAGTAGATAACTAGACCAAAGACAAACCAAATGCCGGCGTACAGTTTAGCTTGGTAATCCAAACCAAGGAAAACCATCAATGAAGCGACAAAGCCAAGTGCTGGTAAAACTGGGTAAAGTGGCACCTTAAATGCTGAGTCATTAATATCTTTACCTTCGCGGCGACGCAATGGATAAATTCCGATTGAAACGAACATAAACGCAATCAACGTTCCGGCAGAAATCAACTGTGAAAGGAATGCGAATGGGAAGAACGCCCCGATCAGAATTCCAACAATTGTTAGAGTCCATAGTGCCCGGTTTGGCCGATTACTTTCATCTAACTTACCAAGCCACTTTGGCAGCATTCCATCACGACCAAATGAGTAAATCAACCGTGAGCCGGCCATACTCATCCCAATTAATGCGGTAAACATCCCCACAACAGCAATTGTCTGAACAACGGTTGCCACGCCGCCATGACCGGCAGCCCGAAGTGCCAACCCAACTGGTTCAGCACTATTAGCATATTTACTGTATGGAAGCATGCCGACAAGAACTAAACTAACAGCTACAAACAAGACAACAGCAATTACAAGTGAACCAAGGATTCCTCGGGGCATTGTCTTTTGCGGGTTAACAGCTTCCGCAGAATTAGCAGCAATTGAATCAAAGCCGATGTATGACAGGAAAATCATTGAAACACCAGCATAAATTCCCTGCCAACCACCAAATGGTCCATTTGCGGTTTCATGATATTTAGGAACAAATGGAACATAGTTAGCAGCATGTAAAGCTGTCAAACCAACTACAATAAATAGCAAAACGGCGAAAACTTTAAGGACAACCAAAACATTCTCAACTCGGGCAGCTCGAGAAACCCCACGAGAAATCAAGGCCGCAACCAGAGCAATAACTACTACCGAAACCAGGTCAACAATTCCGCCATCAGTCCCAAACGCATTTGACAATGATGCCGGGAGCTTCAACCCTAACGGTGCAATTAATGCCCGAAAGTTAGCCGAAAGACCAGAACCAACAAAGGCTAGTGCGATAAAATATTCCGCAAGAAGTGCCCAACCGGCAATCCAACCAAAGAATTCACCAAAAACAACGTTAATCCACGAATACGCTGAACCGGCAAATGGCATCGCTGCAGACATTTCTGCATAAGAAAACGCAACTAATCCTGCAACCACTGCAGCAAGTAAGAATGAGATTGCAACGGCTGGTCCAGTATGCATTGCTGCCACTTCACCAGGAAGAGTGAAAATAGAGGTGGAGACAATTGTACCGACCCCAAGTGCTAAGAAGTCCCGCACCTTCAACGAACGAACCAGATGGCCGTCTTTATTGGCATAGACGCGCGGGTCTTCTTTTCGGGTAATTGTTTTCCAAAAACTCATAACCATTCCTCCTTATCTATTAAATTTAGATTAGAATAATAAGAAAACATTAACTTATTCTAACAACCGATTGCACATTGGTCAATTGTTAATTAAATAAATGTTTTATTTTTATTTATTGTCCCGTTTATGAAAAAATTTTAATTATTAAAACAAAAAAGACTTTTCAGAAATGGGGAATTCTGAAAAGTCTTCAATAGAGATCAATCTAGCAGGTCTCATAGGGCATGTTTAAGCATCATTAATTCAATTAGGTCGGTTGAATGCCAATTACGACTCAGGTTAATTTAGGGGGTAAGCGTTTAGATAGTGTGTACCTAAGTCATAACATCAACCTAGCAAATTATTTGCGAAATCACAGTCATGGGGAGGCGACAATGATCTCAATTTGAGGATAAAGTATCAACCAATTAAATTAAGTTCAGTTCAAACATGATAACTGAAAAGATTATCACATACATAATGAAATCTAGTAGGACTACTAAATCGTTAAATAATTTCAGTTATAAACCAAGCAATAATATTACTTATCGCTTGTTCACCTTTAGCTATACATCATTATCGTAAAAAGGTCAAATAAAGTCCGAATCAATATTTAAATTTATTTATTATAAAAATCCCGCAATCCCGCGCCACCGTATATATCTTATAGCTCATTATCAAATGATAATTAAAAGCAAATATTTTTCGGCAGTTAATTTATTTGTTTTATAATAAAAGAAAATATAAGGAGGATCTTTCATGCTCACAGATAGCGAAATTGTCAACGCCATTCACCAAATGCGCGCCATGTTTCCCGAAGCTGGAACAACATTAAAGGCTGATACAACTTTTCATTTCTTGTTAGCGACAATTCTCAGTGCACAATCAACGGATAAATCAGTTAATATGGTTACCCCGCCACTTTTTACCCGTTACCCAACACCTGAATCACTAGCAATTGCTGAGCCCGAAGACGTTGAACCGTTTATTCAATCGCTCGGTCTCTACCATAATAAAGCTAAATACCTTGTTAAAGCCGCTCGGGGAATTGTGACAAATTTCAACAGTGAAGTTCCCCACACCATGAAAGAATTAACTAGTTTAGCTGGTGTCGGTCGTAAAGTCGCTAACGTTGTCCTTGCAGAATGTTTCAATATTCCTGCCTTTCCCGTCGATACACATGTTAGTCGGGTTGCACGACGTTTAGGAATGGTTAAACCAAACGCAACCGTTTTGCAGATTGAAAAACGCCTAAAAGAGGCAGTCCCCAAAGATGAATGGCTCGATGCTCACCACGCAATGATCTTCTTTGGTCGCTACCAATGTACCGCTAAGAATCCTAAATGTACTAAGTGTCCCCTCCTCCCCATCTGTAAATATGGCCGAGATAATGTCTTTTAAGATGACTAATACTAAATAAATTGAAACTTAAAAACCGAGAATTGTGATAATTTGTCATGACTCTGGACTTCATTGCAAAAAACAACAGCCACCCGGTTGGTGAATTAATCATCAATTGGGTGGCACTTTTTTAATTTTTCTCAAGTTTTCCCTCAAAAACTTTTTAGTAGCTTAATCGTTTTTGAAAATATTCATTTACTATTAGCAATCATTTATGCTTAAGGTGATTTTAGAAATCGTTAATGGGAGATAACAATCGTGAAAATAAAGAAAATTGATTTGTTGTATAGCGATCCGGTAGAGGATGGCTGGCGACCATCTTTTTGCCGAATTTATACTGATACCGGTCTGTATGGGGATGGCGAAGTTGCTCTTTCCTACGGTGCTGTTAGTCATGCTGCATTTGCAGAAATGCATGATTTGGCACCATTGCTAATTGGGATGAATCCGTTAGAACACGAAGTAATCTGGGAAAAACTATATCGGCAGAGTTTCTTTGGGTTAAACGCCGGGCCTGTCATCTTTGGTGCTATTTCGGCTTTTGATATTGCTTTATGGGATATTAAGGGTAAATATTATCATGCCCCTTTACACGAATTATTAGGCGGTGAGCAGCAACGACGAGTACGTGCTTATGCGAGTCAGTTACAGATGGGCTGGGGAGTTGGTCGCCATCACGCTGGCCAACCGGCAGACTATGCGGCTAATACCCGGATTGCGGTAGAAAAGGGATTTGACGCTGTTAAAATTAACTTTTTGACTTTCGATGAAGAGGGCCAGCCAGTTAACCATATCGACCAGGAGAATCTCTTAACTAGTGACTACCTAAATTTGGTTCAACGACGTCTACATGCAGTTCGTCAGGTACTTGGCCCCAATGGCGATTTAATATTGGAGAACCACGCACTGACTGGTAAACTGGCAGCCATTCGTTTCGGCAAACTAGCCAAACAGTATTCACCATTATATTACGAAGAACCAGTCAAACCAGATCCTCAACTCTTAGCCACTGTGCACCACGAAACTGGTCTCCCAATCGCTTCCGGAGAACGTTTATATTCTCGCTGGGATTTCAAACGGGCATTTGATCAGGGAGCCATTCAGGTTGCCCAACCGGATATTGGAACTGCTGGTGGGATAACGGAGGTCAAGAAAATCTGTGACTTAGCAGCAATTTCTGATATTGGTGTCCAAATCCACATTACTGGTAGTAATTTGATGACGGCAGTTTCCTTAAACTTAGAAGCAACCTTACCTAATTTTGTTATTCACGAGTATAACATTAATACAGCAATGCCAAAAATGTTAGCATTGACAAAATATGATTATGAGCCAGAAAACGGTCAACTAACTGTGCCAGATCGTCCCGGGATTGGCAACGAACTTTCTACAACGGCCTTTAAAAATAGTCATATAATTACGGTGAAATAAACCAAAGCCCCAGTATCCATCGTTTGAATACTGAGGTTTTGATCTATCTAATACTATTTAGCTTCTGCATGACGTTTCTTTAATGAGAAAATGTGTAAAGCAACAGAACATGCTAAGCAAAGAATGGTTGCGATAATTAAGAGAACTAATCCCGCATTCCAGCCGTAATGATCGACTGCCACTCCGAGAAGGCTCGTTCCCAGCGTTGAACCAAGGACATAACTCATGAAGCCCCGAAGCCCAACAGTTGAGCCCACAGCAAATGGTGGAACAACTTCCATCGTTTGAACGGAATCAAGGAATTGTGGAATGTAAACTAAACAACCTGCCAGCGCAGCATAAACCGTTACTGCTGTCACTGATTTGCTATTCCAATAGCCAAAGATACAGAAAATAATTAAAACCAGGGCAATCATTGCAGGGGGCATCCGGTAACTCTTGAAAAGTTTATCAGAAATAATCCCTGCTAGTAATGTAGATGGGATAGCGGCCCATTCAAAGAACGCAAACGCAATCATCATTTGACCATGGGTGAAGCCTTTAGCCTGAATTAAGAAGATTGGTAACCAGGTTAAAATTCCAAACCGGATCATGTAAACAAAGGTATCCATAAACGAAACTAGCCAAGCACCAGGATTATTAAAGACATACTTAGTAAGAATTTGCCAGGAGCTTAAATCGTGGTAATCAATATTGCTTTGTTCTTGCTTTGTTTCTTCCAGCGGTGGCAGGCCTTCTTCTTCAGGTCGGCCCTTAACAAAGATCAACACAATTAGGGCCACCGCAATGGCAACTAACGCTGGGAAAACATAGATTGCAAACCGCCAGTGGCTCGCACCAACAATTCCCAACATAAATCCAGCAAGAGGTGAAATTAGTCCTCCCCCAAGATTATGTGAAGTGTTCCAAATCGACGTTATAAAGCCCCGTTGCTTCTTATCAAACCAGGTTGAGAGAATAATGAATGATGGCCCAACACCCATTCCTTGGAATAAGCCTAAGAGAATTAAAATAATAGCTAGTGACCATAGGCTAAAGCCAAAGAAGGCAAGGCACATACTGAGCAGCGCACAAATAATCAACCCGGTTGCCATGAACCGCTTTGGGTTAGCTTTGTCAGACCAGGCGCTCATGACCCCTTTTCCTAGCCCATAAGCAATCAGTAAGCAACTAGATAACATCCCAATCTGTCCCTTAGAAAGATCCAATGATGCCTTTAGTTGTGGCGTTGATAACGTAAAATTATTCCGGACAATATAAAAAGCAGCATAACCAATGAAAACTCCAAATAAGGACATCCATTTATACCGCTCAAATAAACCGTGAGCCTTATCAGGTGGTACTTGCTCCTTATGCCGCGGTTTCAAAAAACTTAACATCTTAATAACAACTCCTCCAATATAAACTCTCCCCAAATAAATAAGCGCTTACATAATTAATTATACACTATCTAAATATAGAAAAAGGAAAAACGTGGTTAAGATTAGTGGGTTCTTAATCACGTTTTTCTTTTGTCATATTCTATTCTTTATTCATGAGCAATTCCGACTTTTTTAGCCATTTGCTGAACATTCTTGGCTTGCTTATGACTATTCAGGTACTTAACCAGATCTTGTTGTGAAACTGTCTCAACTGGATTGTAAATATTCCCTGTATGCGGTGCATCAGGTGTCCCGAATTCGTAGATATTTACACTGCCATCCTGATTGATGGTATATGCAGAGTAGACAACTTCATTGTTGCTATCTTTACTGTTAAAGGCGACGTAAACTGTTCCATTTCCCTTAGCAGATAAGTAATTAACAATATCCGGTTCGGTTGTTTCCTTGATCAAAATACCGTTATTTGAATTATTAACAACATCTTTCCACTTTGAAACATTCTTTTGTGCAGCATATTTGGCAACTGCTGCAGCAAACTCAGTTGGCTGCATATTGCTCTTTAACTGGTCGCCATTACTCTTCTTTGTTACTTGCTTCTTTACAGCAGGCTTCTTCTTTGCAACTTCAGTACTACTCTTCTTCGTTGCCTTTGAAGATGAAGATTTAGCAGCTTGCTTCTTCTCACTCTTCTTTGACTGGGAAGACTTGGCAACATTCTTCTTACTTTCAGCTTTCTTAGAGGAAGTCTTGGCTGTTTGCTTTGATTCAGAAGAAGCTTTCTTTGCTTTTGCAGAACTAGACTTAGCAGCACTTTCACTAGAACTACTTGAAGCAACACTACTATCCGCAGTCGATGATTCAGAAATGGTCTTAGTCGTTTGTTGGATGTTTTGACGAGCTTCGGTTTGTTCCTGCTGGTTATTAAAAATATAACTTCCACCAGCAATGATCGCTAATGTCGCAACGATCACCATTTCATTCTTATGGCGAATCTTACTCTTAGCTTGTTTTTGTTGGCGTTGATCATAAAACGAACTCATCTCGCCACGGCTAAAATCATACCCACAGGAAGGACAAATCCGATCTTCTGTTGGTACGTTTTTCCCACACCAAGGACATTTCTTCATTTTTTATCCCCCCAATCATAAATCACTTCACTAATCACATTATAACTCTAATTTACAAAAAAATGAATTTTTTTGTAAATTACTTTTCGTTTAGTAACTCCGCTTTAGCTGCATCTAGCTTTGCTGCTTCATCAGGAGATAACTCAGGATAGGCCAATGGCAATTTTTCAATTTCTTTCGTTAAAATATCCGACACGATTAAGCGTGAATACCACTTATCATCGGCCGGAACAACATACCACGGATTTTTCTTAGTAGCAGTTGCGTTAATTGCTTTTTCATATGCTTTTTGGTATTTATCCCAGTATTGTCGTTCTCGAATATCCGCTGAAGAAAACTTCCAGTGTTTCTTTGGCAGGTTAATTCGCCGAAGGAACCGTTTCTTTTGCTCGTCCTTTGAAATATGAAGGAAGAACTTAAAAATTACAAAGCCGTTCCGTGATAGGTATTTCTCATAATCGCGAATATCCTGATACCGCCCCTTGAAGAAATGATCATTGACATCACTTAAGGAGTCAACCTCTGGTAAATTAGCATTCAGGATAATTTCAGGATGAACACGAGAAACTAGGACGTCTTCGTAATATGACCGGTTAAAGACGCCAATTTCTCCTCGGGATGGCAGTTGTTGATTAATCCGCCAAAGATAATCATGGCGTAATTCCGCAGAAGTTGGTTGCTTAAAGTTAGCCACCTTAAAGCCAACTGGATTAACCCCAGAAAAAATATGAGCAATCATACTATCCTTTCCAGCGGCATCCATTGCTTGAAAAACAACCAAAATCCCGTACTTATGTCGTGCATACATCATTTTTTGGGCGTGGCGAAGATGTCGGAGGTTTTCTTCAATTTGTCTCTTGATTTTCTCCAGTTCATCAGCACTATCCTTAACCTTTGTTGGTGCTTTTTTGATGTTAAAGTCATCGCCTGTATATTTATAGTCCATTTTTTTGGCCTCCCAATTAAGTTACCTCTATTCTAGCACTGTTCACCAGCTAATTAGTCTTGGACGTCGAGCTTCCGAAGACGAAGACCAATGATCAAGGCGATCAGCAAGAAGAGAATTACAAACCAATATGGATACTGATAGTTAACGTCTAACAATGCTCCAGTGATTAATGGACCAATAATATTTCCGATACTTGTCAACGACATGTTAATCCCATTAAGGAGTCCTTGATTTGTCTTGCTCATCTTGGTTAACAGAGTTGTAATAGCAGGACGAAGAAGATCGAAAGCCTCAAAGACAAACAACGTTGCTACAATCAGCTGCCAGTGTGAATGATCATAAATCACCAAAATTGTTCCAACAATACTCAAAAGAAAACTATATTCCATTAGACGGACCTCACCTAACCACTGTACAAGTCGTTCAAAGAAGAACACCTGAAGAACCAGTGAAATGATCCCGTTTAATGTTAGGACAAGCGCAATTGCTCCTAAATCAAAGTTATGGACTTCATTAACGTACAAGCTATAAATACTCTCAAATCCTGCTAATCCGAATGCAGCGACAAAAATCATCCCAAAAAGGACTGCTAGCGTTGGCGTCATAATTTGCTTTATTTGCTGCCAACTACTACCGAGAAGTTCGCCCTCCGGATCCTTTGTCTCACTTTGGAACCGTTCATCCTCATCGCGAGGAAGAAAACGCCAAGCCACTAATGTACTGATCAAGCCAAGCACTCCAGCAACCCAAAACGGGAATTTATAACTAACATGAGCTAATATGCCCCCAAGTCCTGGTCCCAAAATCAAGCCACCACTAAAGGCTGCGGATAACCAACCGATTACCTTAGCACGATCACGCTCAGTTGTAATATCAGCCGCTAATGCCATTGAAGTAGGGACAAACATCGCTGCTGAAAGACCGTCAACCGCCCGTGAGAGATCAAAGACCCACAAATGCTGAGCTAATGCAAAAACAAATTCCGCAATAGCAAAAATCAAGAGTCCCCAAACCAGCATCGGTTTTCGCCCAATCTTATCTGAAAAACGGCCAACAATCGGTGACGCGACAAATTGAACGAACGCAAATAATGATGACATCACTCCCATGTCGAAAGCAGTAAAGTGATATTCATTCTTAATAAATGGCTCTACCGGAAATACCAAACTCATCCCTAAGCAGATTAAAAATTCGCAAAATAGGACCACCGCAATGATCCGCTTTACTTCTTTTGTCATTTTCTGTTCCTTTCCATAAAAGAAAGCGGCACCCGTTTGATGGCACCACTTCAATTGATATTTTTTCTTATACTATCAAAAAACTGACAAGAAGTACAATTTCTTGCCAGTTAAATTGAATTAATATGTGGAGTTATTTGACCTATTTTACCAAGGGAAACAAGTCAAGAATGTTGCAAAACTAAAGAAGATTCCCGGAAAGTTAGCCCAGAACACTGGCCAGTCACGATCTTTCTTAAAGTATGCATAGATACTCCAAAGAGTACAGTTTACTCCCGCAACAAATGGTTGAAGCGGTGCAGCGTAATTACCATGTAAGTTGTTGTAAATCTGTGCAATGTAGGACACGTACATTAAGATAGCAATTATACTGGCAATCCGTCCGAGCCAGCTGATAAACTTTGATTCATTCATTCTCGTTCCCCTTTTCATAAAATAAATTTTCTATACCTAACCAATAAAAGCTCAAATTTGGAAAGATTTGCTTACTCACTTCAAACAGTGAAAAAGCCTTAGAAAAAATTTGAAGTAAGATGTAGAAAATATGCTTACCCGCCTAGATAACTTAGGCTTCTTCGCCAGCAACCTTTACGATCGCCTTAGAAATATTACCTAACTTACCACTTACAAAGTCTTCAACATGAGCAAAGTCCAAAACATTAGAAATTAATGGAAGTGGATCAACATCACCTGATTGAAGCAAAGCAATTGAATCTTCGAAAGTGTAAGGGTTGATGAAGGTTCCTTGAATTGTCAGTTGCTTTTGGTAAACCTTGTAAGTATTTACCTTAAACTCTGAATCAGGGTTACCAACACCAAACATTAATACTTGACCACCACGACGAGCAGCTTCAACTGCTTGTTCTTGAGTCTTTGGCAGACCAACGGCTTCAACAACAATGTCGTATGAGTCTTCCTTGACTTCTTCTGGGTGCGTCATGTTGTTAATGGTCTTAAAGCCGAAATGCTTCCGGTTATTTTCAAGCTTTTCGTCAACGGTTCCGGCAAGAGTAACTTCACGAATTCCGCGAGCCTTTAAAATTTGAGCAATCAATTGCCCTTCAAACCCGTCACCAATAATTAATGCATTTTGGTATGGGTGAGTGGTCAAAAGGTCAACCGCGTGCATTGCGCATGAAATTGGTTCAATTACGGCTACAGCTTCAAGTGAAACATTGTCAGGAACATGGTAGACAACTTCTTCAGGAGCGGTGAAGTACTCTTCAAAGCCACCATCCCGAGTAACACCAACAGCATCCAAGTGTTCACAAAGTTCTGGACGAGATGTCCGACAGTAGTAGCACTTGTGGCAGTAAATGTTTGGATCAACGCTGACCCGATCGCCAACCTTGAAATCCTCAACTTCACTCCCAACAGCTGCAACGACACCGGAATTTTCGTGTCCCAGTACAATTGGCGGAACAGCATCTGCTGAACCAGGAAGGCCATTGTACAATGCCTTATCAGTTCCGCAAATACCAGCCCAGGCAGTGTGTACTAAAACTTCATTGGGCTTAACTTCTGGCTTCTTGTAGTTGTCATCAATTTCTAACTTCTTCTTACCAGTCATTACTAAAGCTTTCATCAGATATTCCTCCTACACTAACAAAGTGCTTTAGGGTCGATCTGGACTAAAGGCTACTGCCTCTAGCGGGATTAATCCTTAACAACTTCACAAAATTCAATAGTTTCATCATTTGGACCAACAATGTTGAAGAACTTGATTCCATGTTTCCAGAAGTCAAGGTGTTGTACTTCGTCTTCCTTAACATCGAATCCTTCTTCTTTAGCGGCCTTAAATGCATTATCTGCATCTTCAACGTTCAATGAGATATGGTTAATTGCACCAGTCTTGTGAACAGCACCATCACTGTCCCAGATCTCTAACATTAAGTGGCCAGCCTTCATAAATACCACTTGGTGACCTTGATCACCAGTATCGAATTGACCTTGCTTCTTGAAGCCTAACTTTTCCCAGAAGGCAATTGTCTTCTTCAAATCATCAGTTGGGATTCCAACGTGTGCCAAGTTGTCATAATAACCTGCCAAACTCTTGTTAAATGCCATAAGTCTCACCTCCTTTAAGTGTGTTTTAATATCTAATTTATTAAGACGAGAACGTTCTAGGCAACTGAGTTGAATGCGCTCGCTGTGACCTAGCAATTCTACTGCAACATTGTCGAAACGTGCTCGCCAGGAACTTGCTAGAGATAAAGTTCTACTGTGACAGAGTCAAAACGGGCTCACCGTGACCGCAACTTCCGCCTAGCTATCCCGTCCTTGATTGTAAAACAATCATCGTCCGGAATTTTCTAGTGCTCAGTTGCTAGTTCGTCACGGCTCGCACTCTAATAAACGTGCTTCGCCCGAGTTCCCTAGAGCTAGCAACCTCTCTCCTAGGCGCAAGTCGCCTTCGTCGAGAGAAATTGCTAGCTTTCCGGGAACTCTTTGGGGCGAAGGCACTCTAATTTGTTGCCGCCTTTAATGCTAAGGCAAAGTCGCCGATGGTTGCGGAGCCGTTGTGTTGGGCTAATGGCATGGTGATGTATTCATCAAGATCGCCGACCTCAACGTAATCATTAAGGAGCTTCTTAAATTCCCGGCGGACCTTCTTTAAGAATTCTTCGCTAACGACACCGCCACCAAAGACAATTTGTCCTGGACGGAACATCAGTGTTGCATCGACAGCAGCCTGGGCAACATAGTAAGCCATGATGTCCCAAACGTGGTCAGTCAACGGAACATCTTTCCCCTTCTTGCCTAACCGCGCTTCAAAGGTTGGTCCACTAACTAGTCCCTCAAGACAATCACCATGGAATGGGCAAATTCCCTTAAAGTCAAGGTCATCAGGGTGCCGCTTCAATCGGATATGTCCCATTTCTGGGTGACCTAGCTCACCAACAAACTTACCGTCAATTACTGCACCAGCACCAACACCAGTCCCAATAGTGTAGTAAACCAGTGAATTGATCCGCTTGTTAAATAACGTTGAAAGAACATATTCACCATATGCGGAACCGTTAACGTCTGTCGTCCAAGCAATTGGAACGTTAAAGTGCTTCTTGAATGGCCCCACAAAATCAGTGTCTTGCCAACCTGGCTTTGGCGTATTGGTAATGTAACCATACTTTGGTGAACTCTTACGAATCTCAATTGGTCCAAATGATGCAATCGCAATTGCGCTTAAATCATCCTTGTATTGGTCAAACCATTCAATACACTTTTGAATCGTTTCTTCAGGAGTCGTTGTTGGGATATGAATTGAATCTTGAACTTGGTAGTTAATATTACCAACAGCACAAACGAACTTTGTCCCTCCTGCTTCAATACTTCCTAGTAGCATCGCAATTCCTCCTTACTTATTCTCGTCCATTTCAGCCCGCAGCTTCTTGCCGATCTCTTCGTAACCT